>Ga0065711_1031264_pt1 | contig 30127 bp, 17 predicted proteins | sample Hoacrofraction12_FD_59098 | JGI IMG/M metagenome (GOLD analysis project Ga0065711, IMG submission 59098) | Hoatzin crop microbial communities from Cojedes, Venezuela - Epithelial fraction 12 v2 (version 2) | ecosystem: Host-associated > Birds > Digestive system > Esophagus > Crop | place...
ATCCACGGCTCTCCCTTCGTCTACCCAGCCAGTCATCTCATCGTAGAAAGCTATCAGATTGGTCAGGCATGATTTCCCCTTGGTGAATCCATGCTGACTACTCCTGATAACAACCTTCTTTTTTTCCACTTGCTTCATGATGACCTCCAGGATGAGCTGCTCCATCACCTTTCCCGGGATGGAGGTGATGCCGACCGGCCTGTAGATCCCTGGGTCCTCTTTCTTGCCCTTTTTGAAGATTGGAGTGAAATCAAAGACATTAGCAAGGAAGCTCCTGGCTCACCCAACCTGGGCCTGTGCTTTTGCAGCCACCTCTAATAAATCCCTGCCAGAAATTGCTCATTTCCATCTTGAACTCAGTAAGGATTTCCTGACCTATTCATACCTATTAGGAAGCCGTTGTAGAATTTCATGCTCTGATACAGATATTCTTCTGACTTCCAACCCAAGTGTTTTCACAGGTAGTTTAAACCCATTTATTTATTTATTTTTTCCAATAGCTGCACAACATCCAGCCTTCTTTGTGGATCCCTATGTAGCTGTGCGTTGACTTCCCTTTTCTGCTTGCAGTACTTTGCTCTTCTGCTTGCTCAATTTCATGTTCAGGATTTCAGAGCACTTTTCTTAGTCATCAAGATTGTTTCGAATTATGAGCCCATCTTCCAAATGTCTTGCAAGCTCTAACAGCTTGGCTTTAGTCAGACATCTTACACCTGAACTCTGAACTCTGCTCCCCATCATCCAGACTGTTCTTTCACACGCTGGTCAGACACAGTCTGAGCACACACTCACTGGGTTTTGCAGTGCTTTGGCCCATCTTTTACTCTTGCTGTTTATCAGGTAGCTGGGCCCTTTTCTCATAATGAAGTCTAGACCATGTTTCCCTGGTGCACACCTGAACATATTCTGTAGGAAAGTGTCCAAACCCTTTTTAGAGTTAAGTCCGTTTCCTTTAAGCACTAGACCAAAGAGGAAAAAAAGAAACAGTCTGACACAGTTTACTCTTGACAAATCCCTGCAGTGTGTTTCTTATCAACGGACTAACCTGTGGCTGATTATAAATTGAGGGTTTCATTATTTGTTCCGGCAATTTTTCCAAGAATTAAAGTTAGGCAGATTGATTAAAATTCCTAGGCTTTACCTGAAAGGCAGGTACTAAGTGCTCCCCTGTTACTCCTCTCCTGTCCCTCTTATTCCCCAGCTATTCAAAAGCAATTGCTAATAGCTCAGAAATGGCTTTGGATGGGTTCTTAATCCCTTGCAGATGAATTTTGTCTGGTTCTGCAGGCTGGAACACACATAATATAAATATTCTTTAAGCTCTCCTTTCCTTATTCCGATCCATGGCTACAGTCCTATTGTTATATGTTTCAATTGTGTTCAACATCTGGTTATAATCAACCTTTTTAGGAAGTTTTAAACAGAAAATGACAATGGATGTTTCAGCCTCTGCTGGATTATTACCTCTCCAAAACACAACCTTCTTTTTCTTTGCAGACTGTGGTGCCATTAACCCTTTTCTATGGCTTCCTCAGATCTCCTCTCAGGACTTAAGAAAAGTGTGATGTTAATGCCATGTGACAGAAATCTTATTATTTTATTAACACACATGGTTCAGGAAAAGCCAAAAAATCTGAGGGCCTATGCCGGCTAATGCACCTCATCTCCCTGTTCATAGGCTCAGATCGCTATGTAGACACGATTTAGGCGAGGTGCATAGCCTGGTTATGCACTGGCCATATACACTGGTTATATACTTTTGTGTTATACACTGGCCCTAGAATGAAGCCCAGAAGATAAAGGTAGGCTCCTGTTGTAATGCATGGGGTAGGGGTTAGGTGTCTAAGGCAGGGACATAAAGCTTTCTCAAGACTCATTCCTGAGTCCGCTTGGGTACCTGACTCATGACAAGGAGGACCCTCTACCTGCCTGGATCTCAGATCCTGTATCATCTCCTCCAGGAAGGTACCTACTTGTGGAAAGGACTGAGCAAGAATCACAATTAAAAACAGGAGCCTGCAAGCTAGTTGTAGTGCAGTGCCTCTTTCCTACCAGAACAGTATTTAGAACACTTCCCCCTCCAAAAAAAAAAGGAAAGCTGTGTTTTAATTCTTCCCATAGTTTGATAAATTTCAAAGCCATGACTCCTACCCTCTTGAGAGTCTCCTGGACACAAGAGGCCAGGGACACTCCAGCCTCACCTTTCCCTGAGCAGTCACTTATACAATTGGAGCCTGAGTAAGTGAGTGCAGGGGAGAATGTACTCTTAGTCTACTCTTTGGGGCAGGGATGGAAGAAGTGAGCTTGACGCTTCTTAGCTTGTGAACGTGAATGTGGCTGCGTCAAGCTGTGACACAGAGGATGGGTGGATCCTCTGAACCTGGCTCCTGAGTGTGCTGGTTTTGGATTTCACCAATTTGAGAAAGGTGCCAGTCTCAGACGCCTAAATCAGGAGCTGCAATTCCTCAAGTACTTAAGAGTCAAATAGAAGCCACCTCCAGGCCTCATTCAGGTCTAATGCCTACATCTGAGCTGTCTCTCATGCATGGTATGACACCAGACGGTTTGGCGATGATTTCTTTGCAGAAAAAACACCGCAGAGTTTATTTAATGCAGGGAAGTTGATTTTACGCTTTACTTGTTTTATTGTACTGTATGGTGAAATTAAAGGGGGAGAAAAGCAAATACATGAGTACGTGTATATATGGGTGAATTGAGGAAGATAAAAAATATGAGACAATTTGGGTCCAAAAGTGCCTTGAGGAACCCTGAGAACTGGATAATGTGCAAGTGTGCGTGCATGTGTGTAGATTGGAGGGGAAGGAGACAAGAAGAGGTGGCTTGAGCTGCCTTCATGCCAAGCGTGTCATCTATAGTACTTGTTTGTCAGGTATGGGCCCTCTGGAGCATCAATAGCAACCTGGAAACTGGGTTGTGGAGTGGATATAAGTACAGTGAATACGTCTTAGGGCTTGGAAAACATTGCCAGTTACAAAGATGTTTGGTTTAGCAGGCAGGTTTGAAAAAATTCCTTCAAACATAAGTTTGAAGGAATTTGCTCATGGGGGAATGGGGTGGGTGTATTAATTGAGAGACAATCCTGCAGAGGGACAAAGGCTCCATGTATGACATTTGAATTGGGAAGGCAGCAGGAGCTGGATTTAAAAACAAGGAGAGGAGATAGAGGGGTCTGCTGCCCTTCACCACTCTGTGGGAAGTAAGAGTATAGGTGCACAAATGTCCAGGAAAAATCACTCTGGGAAGAAGAACTGATCAGGTAAGTCATTTCTCCAGGTCCTGCAGCTGAGATGCCTCAAGGTCGCTTCGTGACAGGCAAAAAGGAAACTTGATTTTATATCTGATCATATTACCCCATCTGACACTGCAGTGTGCTGGTTCACATAACCCTCTGGTAACCTTGTTTCGGATTGTGATGGAGGCTTTCACCTTCCCGTGCAGCTTTTAATACTCCTTTGCCTTTCAGCTTGCCTACTGTGACAGCAAGGCGCGTTACTTCTGTGGGAGTAACGAGACCAGTTTAAGCATGTGAGTACAACAGACGCACTCTCCCCGGGTCCCACAGCCTGGCTCCTGAGCACATCCACATCAGCTCCCTGTGGGAGCTGCTGTGGCTCCTGGGCAGAGGCTCAGCAGCAGTTCCCTGGGACGAGGAGCAGGTGTGGAGGGGCAGGGCTCAGCTCTGGGCATGCTCTGTCTCCACGCTTCATGCTAGGATTTTGAAACCATTTGGTAGAGAGTCACGAAATTCAGATTTGACTGGGGTTTCTAACCCTACTTAGCATTCATAGCTAAAGACCTCTCCCTGCTTCGAAACACTCCAGCTAAAACTAAAAATGCTCCTCATTAGGAAACCCACATCGAGTCTTTACTGCAGGAAGGTCTCTTTTATCCAGACCCCATGCCTCTGATCACAAAGCTGGATGAAACTCTTGGGGGGAAAGCAGGGAACTGGGCAAGCATGTTAGCAACCTTTCTGATGCATATATGTGAAAACTGTACCAAAAGCCTTTGTTCATACAAAATCATCCAAACAATTGTAGAAACAGCTTCTGAAACTTGCATCCCAATCACTTCCTTTGCTGCAAAGTTTAAGCATTAAGAACTTTCAGGCTCCATGATTCAGGTGCAGACTTGTTATAACCTCATGGAATTAAACACAACTACACCAGCAATAAATTCAGCCTAGGAGCTTTGTTTCTAGTAAGATACTGGGAGCAGGGTCTTTTCAGTATACATCCACTTTCATTATTTTTTCATTGTATATACAGCAAGTATCAGCTAACTAAAGGGACTATCTAATTAAATCTTTTACTTTATGAGTATCTGCAAAATTAATTGGTGGAGTGCATAGAATATGTAGGAAATTTGTTGGTTTCCAAAAGCAAAGTCGCTTGATTTAATCCACCTTTTGCAGTTTGTACAGACTCTATCAGAGCATGTTTGCCCAACGAGCCTTTCAGATTCAATGGTTACCATACACTTATGGTCAAGCAAACACACAAAATCGTTTTGAGAAACTAGGGCAACAATCACCTTGATGAGTAACTAGTCTGATGCACATATCCCAACCCATGTTTGATCAAACATTATTTACCACAACCAAAGCCTATTACAACAGTGTTTTTGCAGTGTATTGCTGTGAAGCTCCTTCCAGGGTGGCAAGCAAACAGAGGGGAAGGTCTGCTAATGTTTTAAACAAGCTAGTGCCTGGGAACGCTTGTGCCTCCTGGCTCCCATGCAGGTGTGGGTGTCATGGTTGGAGGTGTGCCAACACCAAAACTGTGCTCTGCGAGACAAATTGTGTTCCTCCATGTGCCTTTCAGACAAGGGGTTAAAATAGGGCTACCCACGATTAAATTTATTTGACCCTGAGAAGTTTAGATGATCAGAGCTGCCCTCAGATCCTGTGATACACTGCACTGACCTCCACACTCTTATGCAAGATGTGCTGCATGTGAGGGTATAGCCAGGGCTGTTGCTATTGCATCAAATCTCCTTTCAGCGTGGTGCAACTGCTCTACAGAGGACACTCACACTTTGTTCTGCAGCAGATGTTCTGTAACTATATCTGGCTACAGCCTTCTCTGAACCATTCTGGGCGTTGCAGGTGATACACCAGCAGCAATAAGGAAGAGCGCATTTCAAAAACCATATCCTAATTAACTTTTTGATGCTCATTTTCCCTAGCACCAGCTTCATTAGATCTGTGTGCATGAAATATTTGTTTAGCCAGGTATTATACTGCTCGTTGCCTGGATACTTCACCCGAGCCACAATGTCACGACTACAAATGCAGGACTAAAAAACCAATCACTGCTTAATCTTCAAGATTATCTCAATGTGCTGATCCCTGCACTGCAGGAAACCCTCTTTCTTGAGCAACACAGAATGAGCTCTTGCTGCACGTGACGCATCCATGAGAGATTTAGGTCATATTTTAAATTTATTATTCTGAAAGTGCCCTTTCTAATTTCTTTAAAATTTGAAATGCCCATTTGTCTCCTGGGTGCTTTCTGAAATGTAACATGTTCTCACACGTCAAAGGTGTCATGCAACAGTACTTAGGCCTTCGAACTTTCACACAACTGAGCAGTTTGCACAAGCTCCGCGTGAAACAAAGAGCTTATACTTCAGTTCTCATCTCATGGCTGGAGAAACAGAAAAGAGTTTCCATCCAAACTGGGCCTCCATTGACCTTATTTCTACATTCAGATACACCAGTTGTTAGCCACTCTATTGGCTAAATGCGAGTGGCATTAAAAAAAAAGTGGGCTAAACAAGGGGATCCTCAGACGCCTGGGCTGCAATTACACCATACTTTCTTAGAGATGCCTTTGGAGGACAAAACCCATACCATCCCATCTATGCTGCCCCAAGGACAGCCTATTAAATTGCCAAATTCAGTATTGCACTGGAGGGTCCTTTACGTGCCTTCCCTTTTCTTACTAGCTTCAGTGTATTTGGATATACATTTTTTAGCTAGGTGTTCTCCCCAAAAAAAGCATGTCCAGTTTCAACAGTCAGAATGACAAGAACAGTGCAAAGGACAAGGAGTTGTTGTCAATGCACCATCTGAATGGCCTTTAGATATATGCTGTACTTGGTCCTTCAAAAGCTCACCGGGGCTGATCTCGACTAAGAGAAGACTACACTGCTAGTCCAGCTCATATTTTCCTATAAAGTCCATGTTCTCCCTGCCATTCCCTTTCACAGATGTGTGAAACTTCTGAAGCCTTTAGCCCTGTAAAGGACTTATTGTTTACTGCCCTTATAACCATTTCTCCATAACTAAGTGCTGTGGACAGTGATGGCCTGCATCTAGACTCTGGGTATTTTCCACAAATATACGCTTGAGTGTCCGGGTGAGATAAGATCACTGCCAGGATTGCTCTTTAGGAACAGTTAGCTAAGGGATAATATAGCACCAATAGCAATCTTCCAGTCAGAGAATGTTGCTCTAGAAAGCAGCTCTGTCAGGCCAATACTGAGGGTAAATTTCCTAGCATAACTTTGGATGGAGCCAGAGATGGAGGAGTCTTTGTGGCACAAATAAAAAGTCACACTCAGGATGGGGAAGGGCAGGAGCCTATCTTCAGGATGTGGGAAGGTAAATTTTTAAGTAAGCAGTGTTGTCTGCCTGATTCCTTGATGCTTTAGAAGAGCAGACACTACCTTGTTCAGCCCTCCCAAGAGCATGGGTTAGATGTGCACAGAGCACACCTGGGGTTTCTCTGGGCAGCCCGGCGCATCTCGGCTCTCACAGGGCTGGAGAGGCAAGGTGTCCCTGGCTGCACCTCACACCAGGGGAGAGGGTCTGTAAGAGCACGAATTGGCTCCTGCTCCTTGCAGCAAGAAGTGAGGGGGGCCAGACCCTGCACCCCGCTCTCCTGCCAGCCGCCGTCTGTCTTTCCAGCCATGCTCTTTGTGCTAGCAGGGGCCAGACACCCATTCAAGCAGGACCAAGCCTAGCTTCAGAAAGGTCACATAAGCTCATATGCTAAGAAGAGCAGGACAAATCATTCGATGACTTTAAAAAAGAACTGTGTGAAAGAATAAAAAAGAAGCCATTACAGCTTTCTCTCAGCAGCTGACGAGGGACTTCTCAAAGTGCCAGAAAAACCTCACCTCAGGAAAGCAGTTATAAATTGCAAATATAAACTGACCCTTGGATGGAGCCTTTTAGCTTCCCCGTGTAACCAACAGAGAATAATAACATCTCCTGAGTGCTTCTCCTGACTCAGCTACCAATTTACTGTATGAGACTGGGTGAGTAATTTAATTTTGCTATATTTGTACCTATATCTAGGACCCTACAGAACCTATGAATAAATACACAGACATATATCCCCTACATGTACATATAATACAGTTTAATATTTGAATTTTTAATGTAATGGGATTCATTTCTTTATAATGAATAAAACACGGGGCTGTATCAGTGCTCAGTGTCCTTGCGAGAACAGAGGTCTCTTAATGCTTAATTCACATTTGCACAATAAACTGAAGCAGGGGCTGAAAGACGCCAAATGCTGAAGACTTTGTTGAAGGTTTAATGTGAAGGGGCTTTGCGGTGGCCATGTCCCCACAGCTCAGCTGCTGAAGGATGCCCAGCACCCCTTTGCATGGGGTGGAGGTGGGGAGGGGGCTCTGCCTCTGAGTCCCCACGAGAGCTGGGAGCCCCAGGACCAGCGCCGGCAACGGCTGAAAGTTTGGGGGAAGGCAGAAGGTGGATGACGCACTCCCACCACAGTCCCCTGCTGCGTTGCAAAGGGCCTTCTCACCGCAGGCACAAAAATGCTGAGCTAACCCCACCGGTGGCTGATAAAAACCTGATATCAACAAGGCAAAAACGCCTTCTGATGAAACTTGGCTGCATGCTGAATTAGCCGTGGCCCTGGAGCAATGTTTAGAAGGACACAGCAAATGGGAGTGTGCTTAATTAAAGTTGACAGTCATAATGTAATACTGTAATACTATCAGGAGATTATCAGTTACAGGCCAGTCCTACAGGCTGGGTGACATCCCTGCCAAGGTGTGACCCTTCTGCCAGCTCTGTCAGGCCAGATCTTAATTTCTGCTCTTTAATGATGAACATCTCACGTTGATAGGGAGGTGAAACCAGCTTTTTCCCTCCTGGTCTCCAACTCCAGCTGCTCTCTGTACCACACAAACAGAGATTATTGAGAAATCCACTTCAGGGTTTATCTAACTGATTCTTAATATATCTAACTGATCCTTAATATAATAACAAGTAAATGAATGAAGGGTAGAGGAAATAGCATTTAGGAGGGAGGAGAAGCGAGTATTTTCCCCTTTTGTGATTAACTGGTTGAGTATTTTTGTATTTTCTTATTTAACCTATATCCAAGTTAAAACAATGAGGCACAGGTTGCAAGTTAGCATATTTCTTTTGTGGCAGGAGATTGTCAGGGAAAACAGGACTGCGACCTGTGCTGAGAGGCTGCATGGGCGCAGCACCCAGAGTGGCTCTGCAAATTGTCTTTTCCTGTTTTCCCCAAGAACATGGGCAACGAGTGTCTCCGCTCTTATCTTGGAGATGCTGCTGCAGAAGAGGAATTGCATTGGGGTGTTTTTCCTGTGAGTTCCAGCAGCTAAGAAGGGAACAGTTGTTTAAAATGCCCAGGAAATGGCTAAGCTACAGTCATAACTGCTCGCATCCAGATCTCTGACCTTCTGGGGGTTGCTGCTGGCACATTAGCCAGAGTGCCATTTCCAAGGCCTGACCAAGCCTGCAAGCATGTCAAGGTCCACATTTTTATTCATCTCCGCAGCTGTGTTAATTTGGTGAGGTGACTTCGTTGGGCGAGCATGGGACCTGATGCACTACAGACCTGGAGTGCTGGTTAATGTCAGGAATTTGAGTGTTTCGGATGAGCTGCCAATCACTCAGGTCCCTTCAAAGCCATGCTAAGGTCACTGCCCTCTGCCCCGAATGTGGCCGAGCTACTACCAGTAAGCTACTAATGAGCTCATGGTTATGGTGGTGAGTTTTCTTCTTTGCTTTAGCATTCCAGTTCCTACTCCTTAAGGTCAAAAGCCGATCCCCAGCCATATAAAGCAATGCATTAGTTTTACGGTCCCCTGAGAGGGCAGCCTGATGCCTGTACCCTTCGCCAACACCCTGCTACCTTCTCCACAAACACCCCTCCCCCCTGCTGTGCAACAGCTTCCTAAGGTCTGCCAGAAGCAGATATTTGTTGGAATACGTGGGGTAAGGGATGGAACAGCATGGTAATACTCTGACACCGGGGCATGGCAAACAGGGAAGGGAGCAGAGCACTTCTCACCTCTGCCAGTGGTGATGTGCTGCACCCTTTCATTCTAGGAGGCCACAAGGCAGCAAGTTCAACCGGCCATGTCGAAAGCAGGCAGATTGCTGCTGCTGGATGACGGGTGATGCAGCCATGTGGGAGCCTGCCAAGTGGCTCCACAGCTGCATCTGCCTTGCGGGCAGAGTGGGAGGCAGGAGACTGGTAGGGAGCAGTGAGTGGCAGGCAGCCCGGGGCTCTTCGGCTGTGCGCATCTACACAACCTGTTCCACCCGTGGCTGGGCAGACTGCCACAGAATCACAGAATCACAGAATGTTCGAGGTTGGAAGGCACCTCTGTGGGTCATCTAGTCCAACCGTCCTGCCGAAGCAGGGTCACCTACAGCAGGCTGCACAGGAACCCGTCCAGGCGGGTCATGAACATCTCCAGAGAAGGAGACTCCACAAACTCCCTGGGCAGCCTGTTCCAGTGCTCCATTACCCTCAGAGTGGAGAAGTTCTTCCTCGTGTTCAGGCAGAACTTCCTCTGCTTCAGTTTGTGCCCGTTGCCCCTTGTCCTGTCGCTGCGCACCACTGAAAAGAGTCTGGCCCCATTCTCCTGACACCCGCCCTTGAGATATTTATAAGCATTTATTAGGTCCCCTCTCAGCCTTCTCTTCTTCAGGCTGAACAAGCCCAGCTCCCTCAGCCTTTCCTCATATGAGAGATGCTCCGGTCCCCTAATCATCTTCTTAGCCCTCCGCTGGACTCTCTCCAGTAGCTCCTCATCTTTCTTGAACTGGGGAGCCCAGAACTGGACACAATACTCCAGATGGGGCCTCACTAGGGTAGAATGGATGGGGAGGAGAATCTCCCTCAACCTCCTGTCCTCTTGATCTGGCTTGTGAAGAGATGATGGTGAATGCACAGGGATGCACAGGGAGGGGACAGGCCCCTGCTCTGAGTTCGGGGCTTGTTTCTTCAGTCATTCTGTCTGCTGGCTTTGGGGCGGAGGAGCTTCCAGCCTGATCGCAGCTGTTTGATGCCTCGGTCTCAGAGGCCAAGCCTTTTGCGGAGCTGATACAGCAGTAAGGTGGTAAACTGCTGGTCACAGGCCACAGCTATGAGCTATCGTGTGGACAGGTGACTGTGTGACTTTAGCCATTACAACCATGGCTCACCACCAACTGCTCCACCTTTTTGTCAAGCCTTTAGGTTTGTGAAAAAGTGTCCCTTTGAATTTCCATGTTCCCACATCAGCCCTACAGTGCTCCCTAACATCCTGGAAAAACCAGAAGGTCCCCGAAGAATGCTGGCCTCTTCCTGCAAGACCTGAGTGCTGGACACCCTGCTGCAGCTCCATCCTGGGGCAGGGCTGCTTCACCACCTGCTGTGGGGGCTCGTGTGAATGCCTCCACATACATTCTGCCAGTGGCTTCAGCACCACGAACTGCATCCAACAGCGATTTGCTGCCGCCAGCTTCTTCACCCACCAACTCATGGAAGTACAGCGTGATTATCACATGGCCAGGAGAGACTGCGGTGGCTCTCTGAGTCACAGCTCTCCTCTTGCTCTCCTAGATTTGTAAGGTCCAAGATGCTTTCTCCACATGCATGGCTTGAGCCATGTAACACATTCAGACTGGCAGTTCCCTGCTGCTCTGCACCTTCGCACTGCTCCACAACAGCGTGTGACTGCTAACATCCCTGCCACTCACCCTGTTTGCTTCCACAAGTAACCCAAGTGCTACCCTCTCTATTTTTTCTCCATTACAAGGGTCTGAACCCAGAGTGCCATACACACTGAGGTGCCGAAACCAGTGGCTGTGAGGAGCTGTGGGTGCTCAGAGCCCTGCAGCAGGCAGAGCCGGGGTGGGAGTGTGACTCCCTGTTTTCCCGTGTTCACAGGGCTGCCTGGTGAGCCAGGACGGGGGAGGCCGTGAGTCACCCAGTCAGTACGAGCACATGGGCGGCACATTTTGCAGCAGATCATGGCTAGAGGATGAAGGCGTTTGGCAACATGTATGTGGTTGCTGTTCAGTCACAGCCACTGCTTGAGCTCAGCATCACGGCGAAGTCTGTGCAAACCTCCTCTCGCAGACGTGTCCCTCTCTTTACCTGTCACTGCAATCGATGCCAGAAGATCAGCTTTCAAAGGCGATGAGTGGTTGGTATCAACTGAACAACTCCTTTCTATTTCATTTATTTAGATGAAAATACGAGTGGCTGGCACAAAGCTGCTTTTACCAGTACCTGTGTCTCTGCGGTAGCGGTGGATATCCCACTGGCAGAGCTGTCACAGACACACGAGGGGCAGGTGCCCCCTGGGGTCTGCACCCCCAGCTCTGCCCTGCAACCAGGCAGCTGCCTGTGGCTCCAGCGGCTGTTGGGCCGGACTTCGCACAGTGCCAGGGCCCATGCTGGCATGCTTGTTGTATACAAGGAGCCTTATTAAGTTGACCCAGATGTCTGTGTAGGTCATTATCCTCTGTCCAGTACCGGCCCAGCAGGAGACAGCATGGCCAGGCAGGAGGATGCCCTCTGCGTGCATCGGCTGCACTTGTGTTCTCCTTGAGCAAAACCAAAGCCCCAGCCAGCAGCCCAAACCAAGTGCTTGGGATAACATCTAAGCCTGGATAACCACATGGTGATGCTGCTGCCAGGGACCAGTAGCACAGAGGCTTCCTGTACCAGAGACAGCATTTTTCGGTTTAGGAGCCCTTTGTGCATTTTTCTTTCAGCAATGAGTTTAATCAAATCTTGAACCCATGTAAGCTTTCAGCATCTCTAACATCCTGAGGAAATGAGTTCCACGGTTACCTCTGTGTTGTGCAAAGAATATCCCTGTGTTAGCTTTGAGCCTCCCGTGGCCAGAATCCTTGCATCCCTGGGTGAGAACATGATGGGGAGGCAGAGACCTGGCACTGGGGTGCTGGTTTGGAGAGGCAGGATTCACACTAAGCAGTATGATAGTTGGGGCTAAAGGATTCGAGGTTGAGGATTAGATGGGAGTATTAAAGGTTTCTCAGAGAAACAGCTTTTTAAAAAATTATTTAGGTCTCCAAATCTGGCCTGGGCAAGCCATGCCTGTTGAGGACAAACCACTTGCCAGCATTACATGGACCGCTTTAGAATTAATTTGAAACCAGAATAGATAGTAGCAATCAGCAATAACATGCACCTGACAGTCCTTCAGAAGGATATTAGAACTCAGCTTCTCAGTAAAGCAGTGCTCCAAAATACCAGCTGCCACTATCTCACCCCTCAAAGGCAGCACAAGAGAAACTCTGATCTCTTTGGAAGTGTATAATAATCTCATGCTAATGAAGTATTCCAGGAAAAATATCTTTTTACTACGAAATTCTGCATCAAGGTGCCTATTAAAAGCATAGAAAGTCATGATCATTCCCTGCCTCATTTGTACTGTTCTCAGGTTCTGAAATACAGAAGACAGTTAAATTTCCAGGTAAGGAACATGTTTAAAATTATGACAGGTAGATGTTCACTGATTTCTTTCAGCATCATGAGGGAATAAAGTTGAAATAAAGTCTGTTGAACAAATTTAAGAGGCAGTCCATGTCCTTAAATATCTACAGCGTGCTGAGGCAAGGGTGAGGGACATAACCACAGGCATCCCAGGGAGGTCAAGTGCTGTAGTGGATACCAGGACATTGTCCCTTTGCAGTGCTTGGGGTGGCAGGTGGCTGCAGGACTCTCCCACCACTCACCTCCCAGCTTGGGTCCTTCGCGGCTCTGCTCTTGCCTCCCATCCACCCGATGCTGGGAACTGCTGGACCATCTCTCCTTGACACCCACGCTTGGCGAGGAGCACAGCAGGCACTGTTCGCGGAGATGTCCCTTTGCACAGCACGCTAATTAGCGTATGTGTGCCTCACATGCAGGTGTCGCACTGGAAAGTGGAGGTCGGGGGGCCATGGCTCACATTGGGAAAATAACCATTGTGTTGTCAGAAGATGAGAAAGAATTATTTTGGCTGAACTCTTTCCAATTAAAACACGCTAAGACACACCAGACATTCACGCAGCACACCTGTACTATGCAGAGTAAGAATCAGATCTAAGCAGCTATGTTATCCTGACTTGTTTTAATGCAACACTCGTAAATAAAAGCATGCTGGTTTTATTAGCTTTATAAAATAACTGTTATGTAGAACCATCTTTGCAATGGAGCAGAAAATCAACACTGTCTCTGTTGGGGTTGTTCTTGTTTGCATCTGCATATATCTGGAAAACCAAGATGTTTATTTGTGAAAGAGGTGATCATAAGGAGGCTCTTTAAAGGCTATGGTATAGGGAAGTATTTTGGTTTATTTTATTTTAATTTATTTTATTATTTTTACAAGCTGGACCCCTCATGAGAACCAGAAATGACCATTCAGCTCTTCAGCCCATGCTGGGCCAGAGCACTTTGCTCACCCTGGACAAGCAGACAGCTCTGTCTAATACCATTATATTCTTTCTCTCCGTCTGATATTAAAATATAGAATGAATTTACCTCACCGTGAACATTTAAAACCTTTGAGCAGCCGGAATAGTCATTTCCAAAAATCTCAGGTCCTGGAATAAACAATAATTTCAGTTGTTATTTAAACCTGGGTGAAAAATTTAAAAATGTTCTGAGCAAGCCCTAAAGCCTTCAAAACTTGGAAGAAAATACTTTTTCCAGTCTCCCGTCTCGTAGGCCATTGCTGTTTTGCAGTGCTTGCCACGGTGTTGCAGACAGCTCACAACCACAAGGGTCTGTGCCTGGGCTTCAGCCTTTGGAAAACACACACTGAAACCCATCAAATCTCAAGGAGACAACTGCTAGAAAAAAAAAAACCCATGAGGCTGTGGCTTATGTGAGTCTGTAGTAGTAGTACTGCAGCTGTGCCTGAAGTCAGGCAGTTTGCAACTGAAAAAGCAGGGTGCAAGCTACGTCCAGGCAAGGTGCCCCCAGCCCCGGTCCGTGGACAGGACCAAACGGTGACCTATTTTGGGTTGCACCTTGGCTTCTGCTCTGACTGAAGAGGACACAGGAGGATTTTGTTGCGTGGTCACCAGAGACATGGGATACCGAACAAAAGGGTGCCTATGCATGGGTACCTATGTATGACTTTCACTAGAGCTACAGGTGAGACACTCCCACCTCTTCTCTCTTAGCCTCCAATAACATACAGCGTTTTCTTCCCCGATAACTCCTCGCCCTCCCAAAGAAGATGTAATGCTGAGGCAACTTTGACTATCTTATTAGTCACTACATTCAAAGAAACAGCCTATGCTAAGGCACTAAACTATCAAGCTCTAAGGGGAAAAAATTTGACAAACAGCAGCAGTTGGTAATTCAAGCACCTAAATTTCCTGTCTATGTCTTGACAAAGCTGCAGATTGAGTCATGTTTCCTGCCATATTAATAAAAAGGTTCAGTGCGTGGGAAAGGGGGAATGGGTGGTGTTTGTTCCTGCAGAGGAAAAACAGAGAAGCACCTTGGAGTCCACAGAATTTTCCAAGCCCGTTCCTCTTTGCTTATTTAAGCGCTTTATTTATTTTTTTTTAATAAAAGCAAGTTTACAGAGATAGGAAGACAATAAAGGACAGTGCCATTTCCTAGCTTGTTAGTGCTGGATAAAGGTGAGAGGCTGAACAAAATCATCGTCATCCTTATTATATTCCTTGTTTGATTTCTTACACATAAGCCAGTTTAATAACAACTTCGAGATACAAATACCACATGGCCATATTGACAGGAGCGAGGGAAAGGAGAACACAATAATCACGTTAGCTCTATCCCTCAGGTTAATTAGCTGGATAAAATACGCATTTCCCTCATTCCAGACACAAAAATATCATTTACCGACCAGCAGTTTTGGCAGGCACGCTCCTGTTCAAAGCCAGAGCTGGATGATCCTACCTAGGTGGAAAGGACGCGACCAGCAGCCCCACGGAGGACGGGCCCCAGCTCCCCCCTGCCCAGCAGCCCATCTCTTGTGCCCGCTCCTCCTCCGGCTCCGGACCAGAGAGGCTCCGGGAAACAGGGCACCCATTTTACCGCCCTAGGCCTGTTTCCCTGGGACTCAGCACACCCACATTTAAGAATGTGTGCCCCCAGGGATGTTTTGGCACTGTCACCCATGAAAATTTAGCTGCAGCAGAGGTCACAGCTGGAGGATGCAGTCTGGACCCCACCGTCGGCTGTCCCTCAGGACACCGCATCCTAAACATAGACTTGGGTCTTATTTTGTCAGAACTGTGTCACAGTTTAAACCAAACAAGATCTGTCTTTGTTCTGTGACAAACTGTGGCTTCCAGGCCTTAGGAAACCATTTAACTAATATTACCCCAGCTCAGTGGGGAGAAACCGACACATCCAACCCTACCCTCAGCTCAGGCGGAATTACATGACACTAGATTTCTTTTTTAATACCATGGCATTAGTTGCTGAAATCAAGGCAACACTGAACACTGCCATAACTTTTTAATGGTCAAGCACTGAGAAATCATTTTTCATGAGCATAAATCCTTATGGCAGGGAATAGATCAACTCGGACTTAACATGATAATGCCAAAATCTCAAAAAAATTCCTACTCAGGCGCTCAGAAGATGCCTTGAGATATCTGAAGCGCTAAGTGCAGCCTTCCTGAGGGATTGCCAGATGATGTGTGGAGGAGGGTGTTGCTCAGAAGCACCCTGGGTTTCAACAGCTCCATACATCTCAAGGTTGGTGCCAGGTCCGCAGAGTTGGTTTGGCAAGTGTGATGACTGAAGGGCTTCCTCTTCCCAGTGCTGAGGAGGATGGAAACCCAGCTTCCGTGGGTCAACAAGGATGCTGCAAACACCTTCTCATCGCTTATCTTGAAAGAGTCCAAGGAGAAAAACATACATGGAAATGGACACCTCCATACTGTTGCTGACCTAAACCCATTATCAATGAAAAATGAAGCGTTGTGCCTGCCTGTCATAAGGGAATAGGCTGGAACATTGTGTGGCCTTGCAAGTAAGGGTAAGGTAATTTTTGTGAATAAAATGAGAGGAAGCTGGTAAGACGAGAGGAAGCTGGTAAGACTTAAAGATTTTTATCTATAACTCCAGAGGACAGAGAGAGCACCAGATGCCTGAAACTGCCAGGTTCATGGAAGTGGAAACTGAAGCAAAGAAATTAATAACTTCTGGACAACACCACTGTTGTGATCTGGTCCTGACCTTCCCAGAAACTTTCCCCATGTCATGGTTGAGCTCATTTCCACCTCCTCCCTACGCATCGTCAACTACTGAGCTTTGGGTATAACATTTATGCTAGGAAAATCTTTCACAAAACTGTATTGCAATGTTCCATGCTAAGACATTTTGGGAATAAGCCACGAAGGTATTTGATTCAACCTCTTCTCCCCTCCCAAAACACAAAGTGTTCCTTCCATATTATAAAAAAATAATTAATAAGTACAGTAACAGCTATCAGATTTGACGAGGTTAATATTTCTGAGTGGAAAAACAGCTGACCCCAAACTTTTGAGGAGCCAGTCTGTGGAAGAGGCACCCACCCGCCGCGGGGCTGCTGAGGCCAGAGCCCACCACAGCCCACACTGGCAGCCCCGGGAGCGGGTGGGGAGACCCTTTCGTCCCACCAACCCACAGCGCAGGAGGTGGGCAAAGCCAGGGCAAGGCCACGCTCACCCAGCCGCAGCAGCAATGGGCCTCATCGCTGGCTCTGTTTGCAGCCTGACCAGGCTGCGAGTGCACAGCCCTGACCGAAGCTGAAGCTGCACTGATTGCTTTTATTGAAGTCTTTCGTTGCATAATGGATCACTGTGTGAACCCTTGGGAGGCAGCAGATGTACCAAGCTCAAACCGATGCTTTTGATAACCTTTGCTTAACGATAAATAGTCATGTAACTGATACAGGTGATCACACGTCTCCGCTTTATGCCTAGGGAAGTGCCTGTTCTGGCTGCAAAGCCAGGCCCCCAGTCCTTGGACAACCTTTATTTCCCTCCCTGACCTCCTCAGGCAGAGGCAGGATTTTTGGCCTGTAAACAGGGGATCTGTGTCCAGCCCTGGCGGGTGTCAGCCCCTGGGTCCAGCAGCAGAGGTGGCATCACCCCCATCTCCTGCTTTGACTTCCAGCTTGGAAGCAGAAGTTTGGACAACTTCCCCTACTGCTATCCTCCAAAAATGCCATGTGCAGTTAGATTACCCCTGTCAAGGTGAGGCTTTACGGCCACACGCGTTGCAGATGAACCAGGCGTGTCTTGGTCCTTGATCTCCTCCTGCCTGGCGTGAGGCAGCCATTGCTGCTCCCATGACCACAGCCACTCGTGTTCGCGATGCTGGACAAGCTGCCCAGGGTCTGCAGCAGCCTGGGAAAACCAGCCCCCATGGGGCCAGGGCTGCACACTCACAGACCAAGGCACCTTCCACCCCTCTGCGTGGCTCTCCAAAGAAGGGGGCAGGGAAGCAGCTCTGTGAAAGCAAAACCTTCATTGCTTTTCTGAAATAACAGCTGTGGAAGTTTGCATCTGAACAGCTTGTGGCCAGCTGAGCGTCCCATAAAGGTCAAAGTCATGGCTCAGTAAGTTAGCAGGGCCCAGAAGAATTTAGGCTTTCCAAAACAAAGCTCTGACTCCATCTTTCAGGTGCATAAATACGTATTTACGAGAACCCAGTTGGGAAAGTCTTGATCCGCATATCCAGTTGGGAGAAACTGGTAGGCAATTCAGGCTGAGCTGGCTTTATTGTATAGGGAAGCTCTGAACATCAGAATGAACAGCTGGGGAAATACTAATTTCTGCTCTTTGTTTCATCTGCTGCATCTGCGCAACCTCCCAAGCTCTCACGGCAGGAGAGAAACTGGAAGGCTCCCTCCCAGCTTGCCAGGGATGCTGCAGTGTTCATGGGCAGGGGTCTCCGCGAGCACCTACCTGTTTGGGCAAAAACCTGGCATATCCCTTCTCTCATCCAGCAGAATATGTTTTCTAATTACAAATTAAATGCTAATTGTGACTCATTAAGTTTTCTTGCCACTAAAGATATCAACGCAAATGCTTTCAACAAGCTTCTTTATTTTTTAAATAGAGCAATTTAAGACTTAATTGTTGCTTGAACTTGCATATAAATAATTATCTCTATTCCAGGTTGCTGGAAGACACTATTGTTAAGGTGATATTTTCTTTATAACCTTTTGAAAAAACATACCAAGTACATTAGCACAAGACTGGAGAAAGTGCCATCTTTGATAACTTTCCTCTTCACTATAAATGCCAAAACAGATTCCTTTTCTGTGTCAAAAAAAACAACATTCACTCCCCTTTGTCCAAGCCCAGATCTTTCCTGTATCATAGCAGGTATTTTGCTGCAATTGATTAACTACTGCTTTGGTAGCTATAGGGAATGACAATGTAATTGTCTTATCCCAGACTTGCACCAAGCACACCTGCCTCATTTTGCAAACATCTGGAGCCCATTTGCTTCCTGCTACAGAGCTCAGGATCCTGCTTACTTGTGTCTTCCTCCAGTTTCTCTTCAACAAATGTGGACTCAAAATACGATTTACCTGATTTGAACTGAACATGCAAACATGAAAAGCTGCACATGCAACACCTTTTAGAAAAGAGTTAAGTTCCAGCACAGCAAGGGTGAATTTTAGACAAAACACCCATCCATGCTTCTGATTCCTTGATTAGAGAAGCCTAAGTCATGGCACAAGAAGGTCATTCCTTCTATTTATCTTTCGTTTTCTCAGAAGTTGTCTCTTATCTGAGATTTGACCAGTCAGACTTTTAATTGCATCGTTAGCAGAGTTTATTAACCATAAATCAGCAGCTTTTGTTTTTTTCCTCCAAGCTGGAAAGTGTCTTTGTTCTCCCAGCCCAAGTTTTTCCCTCACTTTGATTCACTTACACCTTGGCTCTGTTCTAGAGCCCATGATTCCCCCAATTCCTGGAGCTGCCTGTAACATTGGATACTTCCTCTGAACAGCTTGCCCCGACTCCTTCATGCACAAGCATTTAATTCAAGCAATGCTGGCGGGAAGAAACAGTAGGCAGGGAGAGCTCAGAAGATTATTCCGTTATGTGTGGAATTCAGCGGGGTGATCCAGTTCTGCCAGCAGCCCAACATCAGGGACTGTAAGATACAGATGAAACTCATGAGTGCGTATTTGAAAGGAAACTATACATCTAAGAGGATTACTTATGTCAGTGCATGCACACGGATGCCTGATAGAATAACGCAGGCAGTTTGTGGAGCTATTATTTGTCTCTCATAATTTCTGGTTTGCTGACATCTGTCTGCCTGTTGCCAAGTCAAGGCTTTCTAAACTGAAGTCGTAGGGCAAGATGGTAACATACAGAGGAAAGCAACTGAAATTCTAATGAATTCTCTCTATTATTCATAAAATTTGCCTTACTATGTCATGGCTAAATACCTAGCAACACCTTCACAGCAATCTTACAACCAGGATGCAATCGGTCAGCAAAGAACGGAAGCAAGCAAACCCATCCTCCGTGGTAAAGCAACATCTGTCTCATCTATACTGATGAGAAATTAGTAAGTTAATTACTGTGCAAGTCTGATTTCCCCCTTGTTAATGTTATCAGCAATCAAGCAATATCATCACTTCCTTGGTACAGGGTCTTGGTATACATATGGCCGACCTAGCACTGCAAATAAAGCAGAGAGATCAGGCATCAGCAAACCAAGGTGCCAAAGGAGAGTGCGCTGTCTCACAAGGGCTTGTGAAGACTCACAGAAAGTCCTCTCTCTCAGAAACCCAGACCTGGCACCAAGTACATCTAACAATTGGACATGCACACAGGCCCCTTCTAGGCTGCAAAAGATCAGATAAAGAATAGTCTTGCTGTTGCTACCCATCCTACCTTCCCCTGCAGCCTCCTCCACCTGAGCAGTTCCCACCCTCACCTGCAGTCTGCCAGCTGCTGCCCCCCAGCCCGCCGCCGGCTTTCCTGGAGGGAACATCTTCTCTCACCCACCTCCAGAAAGGCAGCATAATGCACCCTGTCCTTCTGACCATAGCATGGAAACTGAGCACAAAGGTGGATGGGGGGGAGGAAATACAGAAATTTGATGCTCCCTATCAACCGTCTCTTCCTCATTTTTCATCTTTTTTATTCTTTCAAGGTATATGCTTGGTACCTGGAGCAGTTTCAGTCCCAGCAGGAACGAAATGAAAAAAGACTTTTCTTCAGCCACATAATAGTCTATTGTGCTCTCAAGACAGTGAGATACTGCAGCTGGGAGACAGAGATTCCTATTTTCTATGAGTTATTATGACCATTTATTTCTGGTGCTAGGCTACAGAGCATAGAAAGATAGGCTCAGCATTTGTGAAATGTTTTTAAAACCACTAAATTGCTATGCCGGTCTCCAAAGTAGTTTAAGCTCAGGGTAGTTTAACTGCCTGGTAGTATGATAGCCCCTCAAGACTAGATTTGGTGTTTGGAATATCCTCCCACCTCTTAAGACAGAGGCTAACCGGAGCTTCTTGCTCCCTCTGAAGCCATCTGTTCAGTAAGGCAACCTCCTGACACCATTAGGAGCTGCTTGTCGAAATTAAGTCCTTGTGTCACCTCTGACCTGCAGCCGTGGCACGCTGCGCAAATCTGTACAGATGGCACCGGAGACCGACACTGCTCATTGGAGGTTGGAAGTGGGTCTGAGCCTTCAGCTCAAAATCTGACATTTGTATTCATGTAGGCTCCACCACACGGTCTTGCGTGTTCTTGCACCGCATCATCAGCAGCTTATTAAAATGCATCGTGGGGGCAAAACTCCAGGGTGTTTAAACAAATGCTTTCAGGAGTAGTTCTTGGTATTTCTTGTATAGCTCTGAAACAGAAGAGTACAACAAGCTTTTATCACACTGTTAAACTATGATTTAAAGAGATCTTTAAAGGTGTTTACATAAACTGTAGTATCGCCTTTAGCGGCACAGTACCATTTGTTTCCTCATCCCATGTTCTTCACACCAAACAGCCCTTTGTCTGGCAAGAAATCACTATAAGCTGCCTACTTCCAGATTTTTTACTAGGTGAAATCACACTGATTCACAGCTTGGTTGTTAACATTTGCACCTTTTTAAAACCAGAATACAATCTCAAACAGCTGTGGCCTTCTTTTATAAGTATTTAAAAAAAAAAAAAAAGGAAAATTAATAGATGGTAAAGATGGGAACTGAAGTTGCAATAAGAAAAGTATGTTCTGTATCATTTCAGGGACAAGGAATAAATCCAGAAACATTAACACACACAGAGGTCAAGAACAAAAGGCTGATGCTACTCCAGTGCCCTGCACTGAAGTCACTATTCTCAACTCTAAGATACCACAGGGGTCAACACTACCCATGCCCAAACTGATACTGGAATACAAGAGCCTAGTTCAAATGCAAAAGTCAGCAGGAATCTTTCAGTGCTTTCACCTGTAAAATTTCTAGCATAAAACCTGGAAGAACTGAAGAATACTAGCCTATGATAAAGGGTTCTAGAAGCACTGTAGTGGCTTCAGCAAGTTACAAACACCCCAAGTATCTGTGGATTCCAAGAGGTGATCTCTACAAAACCAGAAATATCAAAATAAAAAAAAAAGAGAAAAACATAAGGACAAAGGCACCAAGAATAGATGTGCAGTTGGTGTGGTGTCAGCAAAGCTGTAAGGGGTTTACACCACTAAAAATGTTCCCCCCAGATTGTGACAGAATACCAGAGTATCCAACCATTCAGTGGTTTGGAGGTTTTAAAGGAAAAAAAATGCACGTGTACAGATAGCAATCAGCTCTCCACGGGGTTCAAAAGGGGCTTTAATATCAGAATTGAAAATAAAATAGGCAAGAGGAATTAGACAAAGCGCACCAAATGTGACAGAGGGCAGGGACACAGCTTAAAGTAAATGCTCTCTTTTATTACTTAGTTCATCAAAACACTTCCATTTTCTTGGCAAGACGCGAATCAGAGCAGCAATACAGTCATTTGTCTACTGTAACACTTCCGTTAAGAGTTGGCACGACAGACTTTGTGCCCAGGACCAATGCTTAGTGTGCCCAAGCCACATGAGAGCAGGAGTGACAAATTGCTTGTAGTCAGCCTTGAGCATCACACAAGAAAACAAGAAATTTCTTAGGGAAAGAAAGTGACCTTCCATTATTGTGTATTGATAATTCACAATTACAGAATGACAATGTCTAACGATAGAATTGTTACAGTAGGTTTTGGTATTATGGGTTTTACAATAAATATTTGATGAGGTTTGTTTATTAGTATATTTGGTAAGTGTTTAGACATGAGAAATTTTTGGTGTTTTTATAGATTCTGTATAGAAATAGTTTTAATTAAGTACCCAAAGCTTTAGAAAATAAATACTTCAATGAATACAAGATCTACGCAGTAATGAGAGAGATATAAGAAAATGCAGTTAAAATATATAAATTTCAAGTGCAAAAAGAAACACCATTATTTCTGAAGAGTTTAAACCTTCTTTCTCAATACCATCTCTCTCTAGTAAAGCTAAAATACCAACCTTTAAATACGTAGCCCCACTATTGAGCTGGTAGGGTAGATACATCTACTGCACTAGAAGTACAAAGCTAAGAAGAATGCATAATATTTTATTTCTAAACTTATTTACAAAAAGATATTGCACCAATCCATTGTCCTTTTTTCAGTTTAACATGTTAAGGAAAAGTCTATTATTTACAAAGTTAAAAACAGCAGTGCAAAAGCAGACTGAAAGAAACAAGAAAGAACAGTTTATTTAAATTGCTAAGTACAATTTATTACCTGACCATAGCCCACATCCAGTATGATCTAAAATAATTTGTACCATACATATCTGTAATTTCAGAAAAACTTGCATTTCTCTGCAGTTGCAAGCCTTAACTTTTACCCTAACCACCAGCAGGTCTATGTGAAATGTAAAGGCTAACCATAGCTTAACAGCTTTGTTCCTCCAGGAAAGTGATGCTCTCTTAGGCAAATTGAAAAAGCTAGATAGTATTATACATGTATTTGAAAAGTAGTGATAAATCTGGCATGATGGTTTTCATTCTTCCTAAACACCATGAGAAAAGTTTGCTGATATTTCAGGACTGAATATTCTAAAGACACTGCCAGTCGTCATGACACTAGCACAGCGTATGGTCCTGTCTCAGTTTATCTGCCACTGGGACTGTCATGATGCATTTCTGGGGTGTAGGTAAGTAGAACAATCATGACCCAGAGGTGTAGCAATGCCTGGGAAAAGAAAAGAAAGAATTAACTGATCAGCACTGACAATCATTGTTCACAGCAGCAGTAAATACAAGAGCTCTCAATGAGAGCTAATAAAACCTAGTTTTATAGAAATATTTTAAGTATTTTTCCTATTATTGAGGTACTCCTAAAAAAAGAATTCTTATCTGCAGAACAAAATGCTGAGTCAGATTCTGAAGAAGCCTTTTGCAGAAAACTGAAGACTTTATACAAACAGCAAAAATAAAGCAGCCTCGTTTCCTACAGATTTATGCGCTCTGGCTTCTCTTTTCCTCCACGCTCCAGTAACTCCAGCTGTTCTCTCCGATATCCAGCCCCCAGCCTTTATTACGTGACCTGCCTCGAGTCACTGGTAAGCCACTACTGTGCCAACTGGCTGATATCAGGTTGTGTAAACTGACTGAGTTCTGCTTTCCTGCTCCTTACCACGGGTACTGATTTCATTTTTATGAGCTTCTTAGGAATGTTCACTCTCATTCAAGTTTGGCTGAAACTACCCAATTAGAATAGAAGTTGCTGGGGGTGCAACAAGGGAGAGAACTGACAGAATACATAAACAACATTTCCTTAAAACAAAAAAAAAAATCAAGTTACAATAATCATAACCAAGGTTCAAACTGAAAAAGGGTAACTGCCACGGACTGCCCAATATACAGCTCCTATGCAACCATCATTGGAGTTTCACTTCAGACAGTAGCTTAGGTGGTAAAAGTCTTCAGTGTTTTGGTACAAAGTATTTTATTCATATATTGGTAAGTCTAAGTCATGAACAGGAAGAAAGAGAGAAGTTAGGAATTAAACAGCCCTGTTCCTTCCAGTACTTAATAGGCTGGAAGAAGTAATTGCAGGGGGAAATTGTCATTTCCTTTATTCATGCATGTCTGTCTGCTTTATATCCTGAAACAGCAACAGCTGTTCTCAGAAACTCTGTTCAGAAGAATCATCATGCCTTTTCAAACAACTTTCTTTTTGTTTTGTTTTCATTTCAAAGACTCACAGGCTCAACTAGTGTGATATTTTCAAGCAGGGTAGACTGCACACCTCCCTTAGCACAGGTCACTGAGACTGACAGACATCTGCCCTCCAGTGGAAAATGGAGGAATTTAATTGGTATCAACTGCAAGTCTGACATTCTCACCTGGTACAGATGAGCAACTTTACACTGCTTCTTTAAGTCTAGCAAGAGAAACTTTTCTTGCTACTTTTTCAGCTACTAGAGAAGTGTGATTATTGGTCACTGAACAAAAAATGAAGTGCCAAATATTAAAAAAGCTGTAACAGATGTCATTTTCCTAAATGCAGAGCATGCAGGTGTGGTGGGTTAACCTTGGCAACAGGTCACTACTATTCTGTAAAAACTCTACTTTTACGGTCTTTTAAATGGTAGTTACATAAACGTCTTTAAGACTGCTACACTAAGAATTCCTCGGAAAAACAGGAAACTGCCAAGCAACATGACTCCAAGATGCTGTTATAGAAGTACTATTTAGTCTGCTTTACAGAACTATGCAGCCTTTTGAACATCAAACAACTTGCAATTTAAGACATATTATACAAACTGGCTATAGAAATGTTACATTAAACTTCTTACTTTAAAGAAAACTTACTCACCATGTAAATGATTACAAACACTCTTGCTATGGGATACCGCCTTAGAAAGATTCCCAGCCGAATGCTACACAAGACAAAAATCAAACCGCACAAGTTAGCACCGAGTCATAAATTCCTGTTCCACTAATCCTAATCACCACACACTCATAAACATCAGCTGATATTATACACACGGCTTTGTATTCAAAACATTAAATGGCGTGAGAAAATTGAGAATTCAGACCACAATTCTCCTAACTTTTTCTGTAACATGCTAGGCTCAGAGTTTGTGAAAAAGAGCTAAGACTCAAGAGTTGTACAGGTATTTTAAAACTCACAGATACGCTATATATTTGTCAAATTTTGTTACTTCGGAAGCTGTCATGAATCTTTCAAAAAGATTTAAACTAAAACCTTGGATTCCCTTGAAAAAAATGACAGATCACTACCATGCTTGTATTTCATTAGATGAAAAAGACACCGGTTTTCCAAGTTTAGTGCTACAGAGCATACTGCATTAGATGGGTCCACTGTTGCGCAGTAACATCAGTTAGAAAAACTCATGCACATACTGAAGTGAGCATGATACTGCCAAATTAAATTTAGTATTAAAACATCACGTATAACAGGTCCCAATCATGGAAATCCTGATCTTCTTCACATTGAAACTGAAGTACCATGGAAGCACAAAGGACTTTCTATCAAGGTATCTTGCTTTCAAAGATTAAGAAGTATTGCCTAATTTTGTTTTCTGTTGGTATTTGATTCAAGTTGTGGAGCAGACCTTTGCTGTGAATACTGACAATTAACCTAACTGCACTGGGTCAGAACCCAGAATCTTGCCTTCATCAGGATACCTAAGCAGGAGTAAAAGAATACATATGATATTCCTCCAGCACATTTGATACTCCTCCACTAATACACTCTTGCAGTGTTTACCACAGACACAGTCAAAACCTCTGAAAGTAAAAAAGGTGGAAGATGGTAATGAAAAGGGTTAGGTTTTTTTGTACATAGTTTAGTGATTCTCTTGAATCAAAATCTACAAGTGTTGTTTAAATAATTGACTATAATTTGCAAAAGCCCAAGGATATTAGTATCATAGGAAAGTACAAGTGAACTAGGTCAATATTTAGCAATTTGTACCGTACTTAATATATTAGCTTCATTATTTTTCACCTTTACCTTCATAAAAGCAATTCAAAACAGAAGGTGTGGCACTTGAAAACTCCAAAAGGATTCCACCAATTACAAAGTGTATTCCTGTAGGACACTCTTACCTGAACTGATCTATACTACTGGCAGCTTTGCGAACTCTCCCATACATTCCTGCCACATTAGTATCCATGTCACTGAACAGGACAGGAACATTACGCATACGAGCACCTGTTTGAAGGGGAAAAAAGCAAAAAATCTCGTTAGTCTGAAACCACCTAAGTTGTTATTTAAATAAAACAAATTAATAGTGTGCAACAAAGAAATATAAAAATAATACAGACATAATGATTAATCTCATTTGTTAGTGCCATTTTGCTGGGGGCAGAGGAGCATGTTTTGAGGGGAGGATTCTTGACAAACTTACAATCAAGTCAAATGTTTCTTCAACTTAGTACATTTTAAAAATTTTTTTAGTTCACTAGACAGACATCTTGACATTCAATTCTATGATGTAATAATAATTCTATTATTAGGTACATAAAATGATGGGTTTGATGCTGTCAGTTTCTCCATTTGCTTTTATTTCTCATACAGTAAAACTTCAATAGAATTTCTGATACTAACGTGTCTATTCCAAAAAATTTGTACTTTATTTACATTTTTACTATGTATCAACTTTATTAGAAAAATATTCTCAGATAATGTTACCTTTGTGCAACTAAACTTAAGCTTACTGAAGTTACTTAAAAGCAAGCTAAAAGGAAATATATTTCAAATATGGTAGTTTTCCTGCCTTATGTCTTTAAAAGTCTTTCGTAAGCAGAGAAACAAAAGTCTGGATTGTCATTTTGCACCTCTAAATAATTGTCCGTTGCCTTTAAAGCTACTTACGATATATAAAATATTACAGACTTTAACTTTGAAAAGTAACATCTCAAAACCATGGATCAGCTGCTGAGGTTGTCCTAGAGATACAGAATGATCGCTACACAGTACAGACAAACCAACCTCTGCAGAACCACCATATTTTAAGCTGCTTTTCAAGAAAAACAGAAAATGAGGAGGAAACTGATTTCAACCAGATTTCTGACCAACTCTCAAAAGGAAGTATCCCATTCTTGCTCACCTCCCAAACCCTTTATACAAGGGAAGACTTACATCTTGCTTCTGACATTCAGTTTAATCCCTAAAAGACAGATTTATTTGCACCTGTGACAGTATTTGTAAATACGATTGTTCCGAAAGTGCCATAGTATTGAGAATTAAAGATTAAATTGGCTTTATTAAGTTTACTTAAAGACATTTACATACAAAAAGGAACTTCTACTTAACTATTTTTTATGATACTGGCTGCTGTTGACAATGTCTCTGGCATAAGCTCCGTATTTTCACCATTTTTTTTCCTTATAAACTCAGACTTTCAGGGAAAGGCATTAGGAAATATAAAAGCCTGAAATGCAGAAAAGACAGTTTTGTATTTCCTTATTTACCTTCAGCACCGTCAATTCCTGCCATATTAATGGAAGGTCCATTAGTACTTGTGCCTTGGATCGCCTTCAGCTGCTGCTCAAGTCGTTCCAGTTGATAGACAAGGGAGTTTTTCTCCGTGCTCAGGCTCTCTAACATGGTTTGCTTCTGAATTAGGGTTTCTGTCAGCTGATGAAGCCGATTTTCTAATTCTGTTTGACTACTACTACTTAGAGTCTTGTTCGTGAGCTAAAAAACAAAGCAAAGAAAAAATTCAGAGTAAGTTCAAAGTCTGATCAACTGACATACTACAAAACAAGAGAGCCCTCCAAGAATGACGTTACCCCATCGCAGAATTTTTAGGGGATAATACTACCAAAATGATCACCAATGAGCACAATAAAGAAGAAATTTCATGTTGACAGTTGCTTCAAGATTTTACATGACACAAGAAACTCTCTGTAAAAATGTATTCCTATGTTTTCCACCTCTAATCATATGAACGTTTCTGTATAATCATAAGTTTGATCACAAAAATCAATGCTATGCATCAGAACTGAGTTTAAATGGTAGGCATGACAATAGCAAGATAATCCAGTCTGGCTATCACACTTGCAACTGCCCAAAACAAGTGAGTACATAACACTTTTTAAAGCGAGGAAGGAAAAACTCAGTACAAACGGGGAGAATCTGATGCCATTCTACAGGAAAGCCTGAATGAAAATGGTGAAAATGCAGGATACATTTCAGAAGAATTGAGAAGCACTGAGGCAGAAAACATGATTGTACTAGCAAACAGAAACTGCAAGGACAGCAAATGAAGAGATGGATCTTGTCACCCAATTTCCAGAAAATATTTAAAGCAAAGGAGAATCTCCAGACTGGCCATATGTGCAATAGCTCATCTATTCTTGGACCTCTTGTGGCATCCTGTATCACAGTAGTTACCACTTGTAGCATCACATATCACAAAGATGTAGCTTCAATGATGAAAAAACAGAAGCAGCAGGAAGCAGAGACAGCAAGATACCAAAAATGCAAATTGCATGCAATGCACCAGGGCAGGTAGTCCTGAAGCATCATCTGCCAACAGGTTCAAGAAATCTGTATCACAACACAATTTCCAAATCTTCTGACACCATAACTGTACACCTGACCACAGCTGACTCTAGGCTATCAATTTCTCTGCATACAGCCTACTTTTCATTATGCAAAGATAATTTATACAAAACGAGTCCTATGCCTTTACGCTGCCCAAGGAGACTGTGGGGGTTGTACGAGAAGGTTCCAAAAGGGTTAGACTGATTCAAGCAAAATAGGTCTGTAAACATACTGGTGGGACTTAGTAGAGACTTAAACACCAACGTCCCTATTTCAGCTGCTGATGCTGAAGAAGTACAAGCAAGTGAAGAAAGTGGCCAGGCTCACATGTCGGCCCCACTGCCACTGTCCAAGACAGAACATCGGGCTAGATGAATCACTGAGTCTGCAGGATGTTACATATGTTCTTTGCAGAAATCATGATGACCCAATCAAACGTCAATGACTTTTTTCACTTTTCAAAAAGAAGAACACTGATCCAGTGCCACCCAATCAGGAGTAGTTGCGACACAGGTTGGTTTTTTTTTCCCCGCAAAAGACAAAAGCACATGCAATTATAAATTACGTTATTTATTACTTAATGGTTCCCTTTTTGTACTCCCTCCACTCAAAGCTATTCTGTACTGAAAACAAGTACACTGTAACTCATTAGCGGAGCCTTTATGTTTCTTTTGTATAGTTTAATCAAATTAATAGTTCTCATTACTGTTTTCATAACTGAAGGTGCTAAAGTTATCTTCTATACATACACAGTACCTGATTTCTGAGCTTCTGAATTTCTTCCTCTCTGTCTTTTATTCTGCTTTGCAAAGTATTCTTTGTTCGATACAGTTCTTCTTCGGTATAATGGAGTTCCTATAAAATTTATCACAATCACAAATAAAAGACTATAAATATATGTGTTTTGAGACATTCTCTTCTCCAGTGTTTCACAGTAGAACACAAGAAGGCAATATGCTGCAATCAAAGACAAACTGAAATTTAATCTTAGTTAAGTGTCTGCCTAGGATGGGGGAAAAAAGAAAAAAAAAAAAAGAAAAAAGAAAAAAAGAGCTGAATATGAAGACACAACCTACAAGACTTGTCAAATTCTTTTGTGGAGACTGACCTAATATAAATATTAATCCAGACTCGTTTACTAACAGTCACACAATTTCATTGGGACCATGATTTATCCTCCTCATACTCTGACCATTTATTATATTGTTACCTTGAAATTATGTCAATAATGTAACTTGAACAATCAGGAAATATTTGGGGGGGGGG
>Ga0065711_1003040_pt1 | contig 30125 bp, 12 predicted proteins | sample Hoacrofraction12_FD_59098 | JGI IMG/M metagenome (GOLD analysis project Ga0065711, IMG submission 59098) | Hoatzin crop microbial communities from Cojedes, Venezuela - Epithelial fraction 12 v2 (version 2) | ecosystem: Host-associated > Birds > Digestive system > Esophagus > Crop | place...
AACATTCAAGACCAGGTTGGACAGGGCTCTGAGCAACCTGATCTAGTTAGTGGTGTCCCTGCTCGCTGTGGGGGGGTTGGACTAGATGACTTCTAGGGGTCCCTTCCAACCCAAAACTTTCTATGATTCTATGATTCTATGATTCCTCTGCATTATTTGTCCAGGAGCCCAACTGCACAAAATGGAGCAGGGTTAAAAGCAGAGTCCCCAAACACTAGTTATAAACCCAGACATCCTGGGTAAACGAAGGGAGGGGAATGTGGAGATGACTGACACAGCAGTGAGGTGCAGCACAAGACAATAATAATAAGAAATAATAAGAAATAATAAGAAATAATAAGAAAGAGAATGAATCCTATTATTTCAGTTTGCTGAGTTCACAAACTGAGGGACAAGTGGGGAAAAAGCACAGGCTTCACATGTGCAGAGCCTTTTGGAAGAACAGGAAATAAATGTACCATAGTATGGCAAATTTCTCCCAACTACGAAGTAGAAAAATCTTGCATTTGATGCAAATGAACAGCACGATATAAAAAGCAGCAAAAGCTTTCAGCCTGGGAAGGCTGGACCTGCAATGAAAATGCCAAGAACAGCAGAGCAAATCCACCAAGACTGATCTCACTGTTGGTGCTACTGTTCAAGGACTTGTTGGAGCTAAAAACAGATCCTTTCTTCAATGAATGCCTTGACACTTCCACTGGCGTGTCCACACAAAACTGCCTACCCCCTGGATTTCCAGGCTCTCTGCTGCTACTGCGACTTGCACAAAAACACACGTCCATGAAGCCCCTGGCTCCCGACCACTGTGGTGGTACGTGCAAGGCTGTCCTGGGAAGATACGGAGGCTACTGAGGCTCTTGCTAAAGCTGGCTGAGGGCTGGCAGGCTGCACGATTTGGCAAGGATTAGGCAGCCCCAGGATTTTTTTGCCCTTTCTGGCTCTGTGAAGGAGCCCTTCAGTGTTAGCCATCTAATCAATTCAAGTACAAACACAAATAAGAACTTCAGCTTTTCCATTTTTTCTTCTTTTCAAGTTTTATTTGACTGAAATTGATTACTGAATTTTTTAGAAGTCTGAAAACACACCCATAGAATGGTTTGTATGTCCAAGAGCTTATTTTCTTTCTCCAGCTCCATCACTAGTTCCACCCAGATGAGCACCCTCCCCTCTCCCCCCTCCCAGTATCTTCCCTCACAAAATTCAGAACTATTTTGTGATCTCTAAAAGCCACCAAACACAACACCTTTGGTTCAGGTTCCTTAATTAAATCTTACACTATGCACACAATTTTGACATTTTTAAACATTTTGTTTGTAATATTTTTTATAAATTCTCTTAATTTCTAATCTTTGAAAAGTTATTTTCCCTTATGTTGGATCTTGTCACTTTTTTCCTGTATTCTTTTACTTAATACTCACTGTATTGTTCCAGAGAGAAAAAAAAATTTACATTTATACATGTTTATACAAAATTATGTATACACTAATGAAAATGTATTGTCAGTATTATTTCATTATATTCCTTGTCTCTTTTACCTTGCCTTTCCATCATTCCTCCACTTATCTCTTTGTACTGTCATTTCTTGCCTCTATTTTACTTCCTTTACTGCTTTCTTCTTCCCTGTTTTCTTTATTTCCACTCCTTCATACTTTTTCCTGCCTACTTGCACAAAACTCAAACTATTTCATTAATGAAGAAAAAGGTTGGACTGTTGTGTGAATCATTATGGACATGTAGATATAAGAAGCATCATAGTCTGTTTCTATGAATTTGTAAAGTTTAGATTTAATTTAGTTAAAGTTCGGATATTTATTTCTCCATTTCTGCAGAGACAGACTGGGAGACATGCTCTTCTCTGCATAAGATGGTGTCGTTTTCCAGAGCATGGGAACCAGAACATGCCACCCACAGCTCCCCTTCACAAACCAACAGGCTGCTTGCATGGTAAAGCAAAGGATGTTTCTGCAGAACAGTGCAAGGAGCTCTCTCTCCCAGGGGTGAACTACAGTGAAATCATCTACTCTGCCACACCCTTTGCTGTGACATAGGCAATCTTCATCCAGATTCTGTACCTTTATATTTGTCTGCTTACCTTCCAGCACACTCCCCCACTGAAAAAGCATGTTCCCGCTCAGAAAGAGATTTTGATGAACTCAGGACAAACCGTAGCACATTCAGTAGGAGCTGAGACCAGTTAAACACAAGAAGTCACGTCATCAGGCTGTACATCAATTGTGAAATGCATTAATGCCGATCACCACCCTTGATTGTTTCTTCAGTTCTGTATCTGGCAGGAAAATGGTGGAGTAACTCATTTTAAAACAATTAGTTCATAAGCGTTTGGTGCTGATTAATCCTGAAGAATGGGCCTGGCAAATACAAACAAGGCTAATGATTTTCTGCAGTCATTTCACTGTTTCAGTCTGGCATTTTCTGAGCAACCAGTACAGTGGAATAAGAGGGAACTGTGGTAGCCTTGTTTATAGTTACGGCTATTATAGTGCCTTTTTTGAGGTGCAGTTCTCAATTGCCTTACAATTTTGGCATACTTGCAATCCGAACTTTAAAACTTTGGGTTCCAACTTTTCATTTGCTGTTTTCCATACTTTTTCCAATTAAATTTCACATATTTTCAAGACTGTAGAAATATAAGGGTTTTTTCCCATATTAAAAATAACACCCCCCTACCAGTACTTTGGCAGTGGAGCTCTATTTGAGAATTTGTCAGGTGAATTCCTTGTACCAAGAATAGCCCTTTTGCCATTCTTGCTTAAAAAACAAAATGAAAAAACACCTACATCTGGAAAAATTATTAACCTTTGGGGAAAAAAATCCTTTTCACAGTGTGTCAGTGAAGGGACAGTAAGTCCTGGACAAAGAGTTTGTGTTAGACAGAAACTATTTCTTTCCAGCCCTCAGCGCTCAATCTTTCTGCCTGAGGTCCTGAAATGTGAGTACACATCTGTGAAGGTGCATAAAATCATGAATGGCATGACTATATGCTGTGTCTTTCAATGAACTAGAGGCATCATATGAAGCTAGTAGGAGCCAGGTTCAAAATAAATAACAGGATAAAGCACCATATTCTAAAAATCTATTTATAGGTAGAAAAGTACAAAAAGTAACATCTTTTTTTTTTTTCTTTCGCTTTGTTTCCTAGATCAGTGAAAGAGAAGCAAGCAGAGACTACTTTATATTGTGGTGGCTGTTTCAGAAGAAGGACTGAAGAAAATTCCCTCTTCAGTCCTTTAGAAACCACCTCTTCAGACCTGGCACCGCAAAATTATTTGTTCAATAAAAGCATAAAACAGATGTTTGTAAGAGACTGCAAGAGATAAAGGCATCCATTCCTTAGCTCCCGAACAAGATCAGCTTTGAACATATGCTGTAGAATCTATACAGTTCAAAAACCATAACAATAAAATACATTACTCACTCTTCTTTACTACTGCAAAATACAGACCCATTTCCAAAATGTAGGTAACTAAACAGGATATTTACGGAAAAATCGCTAACTGCATTTGGCTGACATTGCTCCTTACATACAATTGCACTTTCAAATGGACTAACTTATGCTTCAGTCACATCAAAAAATGCTGTCAACAAGCTTTCATTGTGCTAATCTTACATGCACAGAGAACTAAATGTTTGGCGGTACACAGAAATTTAAGCTTAAAAGACAACTGGAATGTTGATTGCATGTTTTAATGAAGGTTTGGATTCAAATGAATATTGCACAAAACCCAGCCACTCAATATTTGATCAATGAGAGTTTAGAAAATTTGGGTTTTGGGGAACCAACAGTGCTAAATTTTAACATAAGAAGCTGCTTAAAAGTGAAAATGATGACTTGAACATCTAATAAAACAGATGAAAAGGAATTGTCTCAGCTATGAAAGGAAATTTTTGCCCTTTGGATCTGACAAAACAATTACTGCAAGACTGTTGATTTTATAATTGCAAGGAAGACAGGAAAACGCTCATAAATTTATAGAGAATGCTATAAATGATATGGATTATTACATTTCCTATCAGGTCAGCCACAGCAGTACTGAGTTAAGAATGACAATTATTTACTCTGAGCTATAAAAGAAGTCAATTATATGGGCAGTCTTGGCTTGAAGAATAGTATGAGGCAACTGCCTAAGGCATCAGGCTGGGAACAATGACCTGCACACCTGACAGTGCTGGAGGCGATGACACTGGCTCTTCCAGACTGAACTGTCACACTCATTTCCTACCATCATTGCTCTTTACTGTGGTTACTGCAGCTGAGGGAAGGGTTGAGCTTTGTAGGAGTTTCTCTCTGGAAGGAAAAGAGGTGGCCCCACTCTGTAGAAGTCAGTGGGTCCACTTGCATTACCCTGTTTTGACTCACTTCACGAACTGAGTCATAGAGTGCACGAACTGCATTTCTTTCAGGTGAGACTAAATGGAAAGATGTGCTTCAGGAGCACAACTAATGCTTGCCAGGTGCTAATGGACAGTCAGTCCATGGGATCTGACTAGAATCCAAATAGGGGATGAAAGTCCCCAATACAGACCAAAAAAAGATCCAGTGTAAACACAGAGTTGTGACTCGGTCCTCAGCACCAACTGTTTTGCTCTGCTCTCTCCCTTGCACTACAATACTTGCCAATGCAGATGTAGCTATAGAGCAAGAAATGTCAGACTTGAAGTTGCCTCAGGTGTCTGAAGTTGCTGTTTGGTTTTGCCACTAACCACTCTTTCAAACACTTTTTGGTGATTAATAGTAAGCTTTCTCCTCACAGTCACTACTTTCTGCTATGAGAAATTTGGAGGCCAGTGGTTATTTAATTTGATGCATGTACGAAACACATCTATTTTGAAACCTGAAAGAAAAGAGGTTTATTTCTGCATGCTATAATGAAGAGAGGAAGTTCTGGCTTGAGTGAAAGACAAAAGGTTGTTCTGCTCAGCCTCAGGCAACATGAAAAGGCCAAAGAATAAGCCAAGCACAGATATTTCCACCACTACCTCCTGCCCAGGATAACCATTTTTTTGAGGCCAGTTGCAGCCTCAGAAGTGATGAGACCTCCACAAAACTCTAAGTCGGTCTGAAATCAACCTTCAAGTCTTCATAGTTACTTCTATATGTAAACCACCAGTACCCATGCTTGCTTAATACACACCAACAGCTCTACCCCTTAGAGCTTTCGCTTTTTATCTGTTTTCATCACTTCTGCAATCATTTTCATAGCAAATAAAATCTTGTGCTTTCATCCTGCTTAACACAGCTTGAACACTTCCATTTCTGTAGCAACTGGCAGGCTCCCCTAGCCTCTGAAAGGCCCCTATTTTAAACCAGCAATAAATACAGCTCAGGTTTTGTAGCATCCTTTTACAGTGGCAAAAAAGTCCAACTGTGACAATTGACATACTGATTTGCCTTGCTCTTGGTGTCTCTAGCTTGGCTGCTGCCTTGCACAGACTTTCCTTGCTTTGTCCTGTGTCTGAAAAAGAGAAGTTTTATAAAAGTTATCTTCACTGATTGTTCAGGGTCCTTTTTTCACATGGGGAATATTTCTTTCATTCCTCCCTCTGGTATTTCTGTTGCCTGCTTAGGTCTCTTCGTTTGCTTGTTATTCTTTTCAGCTTTTAACAAAAATCTTTAAAAAATACTAAAATGAAATTACCTGAACTGACTTCCACTGGAGGTATCTGTCCTTACAATGGAGTGATTTTCTCAGTCCATCAAAGAACAACCATGTCTACTGCAGTTAATAGTGACAGGATAATAAACCTTAGCTGAAGTTTGTTTTTTTTTCTTTCATATGTATTTCATACAGGGACTACAAAATATCTATGAAAATTTACCTCAGAAGTATTTCATTGCCAAGTTTCAAAATCACTGAGAACTCTAATATTCCACAGAATGCATAATCCTTTTTCCTATTGGAAATTTTTGGTTTGCTTATATTTTTTAATTGCTCAATAACTTACGATGAGAATTTGCATACTTACAATATCAGAATAGCATCTTACTTTAGAGCAGCTAAAATTAAGTGAATGGCACAACCTGAAAAATAAAAGTGTCAATGTAATCCTGAAATCAAGTACATTTTGGAGAATTTCATTTTTTACATCTTTTACCTATTTTGTTTTGGAAAAGAACACATTTTCAAAATTCAATTTTAAAATATTGAATGTAACTCTATGTTTATAAACATGTTTATTAAAAAGAATAGCTAATGTTTTTAAAGAAAAAAGGAACTGCTCAGGACATTTATATAACATACCATACTGTGCCAGCAAAATGAAATCGATATTTCCTGATTAAAATCAAGATAAGAAGTTCTCTAAATGTTTCCAAACAATTTGTGGTGAATATTTAAAAGCTGTTCTGTGAAGATTCTGACTGGGAGACCATCACACATTGAGGAGTTAGTGATCAGCAAAAAAATTAATCTGAATACACCCAGTCCTGCGCCGTGGTGCTGCACATCCAGCATGGCCTTCATGCCCGTGTTGGGTTGCACAAATCCCTTGGCTGAAGGACCATGCCAACTGGGTTATTGCAACAGGGGAGCCTACAGGCTGCTCCCACTGGGTACCAGCAATTGCAATGCCTTGCCTTTATCCAAAAGTGCAGCGAGAAGTTCTTACATGAGCATCCTTTCTGTTTGACATTAGAAATGATGAACAGAGTTGTTCTCATATTAGAAAATTCTATCATAACTCAAATGACCAAAATGGGGTCACTGCTCCCACCGTCAGGGTCTGCACAGTGTGCTCTGCATGCCTGTTCAAAGCTGCACAGCTCAGGGTTCCCAGCATCTAAAGGGATGTAAGATCTGCTCACTTCTTCTTTTCTTTAAAGAGTTAGCTCTAATAAGTAGCATTTTAAAGGGTATTTTACAGATCCTGAGTGCCTTTCTTGCTGGGATCACAACGGACCAGTAAGTCCTATTGCAAAACAACTACTTAGTTAAAATGACTATTTGAAAACAGCAGGACTATCTAGACTGCAAATGGAAATCAACTTTTCTCATAACAGCCCAATTTCTGCTTTCTTCTTCTGTGTTTACTGAAATTGCAAGCGCCACTATTTGAGTAAAGGGTTCATGCCCAGCGTGTGTGCAGCTGTTGCTGAACTTCTGATTGGCTCTGAAATATATTTTCCCTGTCCTCTCCCCAGGAGCACTTTCAAGAGGCGTTGAGAAAATTGGCTTAGACAACCTGCTCACTCCAGTTTTAAGAACCAGTAAAATACATGCAAATGGCTTACAAAAATATTCTTTTTGAATCTTAAATGTTCCACACATTTAGTTCAAAACGCCTCTGCAGCAATTACATATAGCCATTACAGGCTGTAATTCTGTCCTTAGGGCCTCTCTGTGCTAGCCCTGGAGCTCAAATTGGCAATACAGACAGTAAAATTCTTCACCTACTTGATTAAGTGACGATAAGACAAGCAAGGGTTTGGAATTGTATTGTTTCTTTCTTTGGCTGTTGTCTATATGCGTAGCCATTATTATTAGAAATGTGCAACCAACCCTATGTTTGCTACAGAGAAAATACACTCTGCCTGTTACTGCAGAATCTTTAATATGCTGCAAATTCAGACAACAACTTGCATTTCAATCGCTTATTCATGTATCAATACCTCCAAATCCAATGGCTTAATCTTCTCTTTTTCACTTCTTTCTGTCAATATGGCACCAATATACGGTAGTACTGTGACTATCCAAACTGAGGCTTTGCAGCAGTGGTATGTACTGAGTTTGAATCAGCGGAAACTTGCCAATAATCTTCTTTGACTTCCCTGAGAGACTCTGACTTCCTCTAATCACAGACANTACAAGGTGAGAGGGACCCCTGGATATCACCCTGTCCAAACCCCTGCGCACCACCGTCACCTGCAGCAGTTTAGTCACGACTGTGTCCAGTCGGGCTTTAAATATCTCCAAGGACAGAGGCTCCACACCCTCTCTGGGTATCTTGTTCCAGTGTTTGACCACCCTTTCAGTACGTATGTTTTTCCTTAAACTTAAACATAGCCTCCTGTATTCCAATTTGTGCTCATTGCCTCTTCTCCTGTCACTGGGTACCGCTGAGAAGAGTCTGACTCTACCTTATTTGCATCCCCCACCCTCACTCAGGTATTCATGCACATTCATAAGGTCCTCAAGAGCCTGCTCTTCTGCGAATACAGCCCAGGAAGCTGTTGGCTGCCTGTGCCACAAGGGCGTACTGTTGGCTCATGGTCAGCTTGCTATTTACCAGGACCCCCAGGGCCTTCTCTGCCAAGCTGCTTTCCAGCTACTTAGCCCCCATCCTGTACTGGTGCATGGGGTTATTCCTCCCCAAGGGCAGGACTTGGGAATTTCCCTTTGCTGAACTTCATGAGGTCCCTCTGTGCACATTTCTCCAGCCTTTTGAAGGTCCCTCCAAATGGCATCAAAATCATATAGTGTATAAATGACTCCTCCCAATTTTGCATCATCTGCAAACTTGCTGAGAATATTCTCTGTCCCCTCACCCAGGCCATTAACACAGAAGTTAACTGGTATTGGCCCCAGTATCAAGCCTTGGGGCACACCGGTAGTGCCTTATCTCCAGCTGGACTTTGTGTCACTGACCACAACCAACTGACTGCAGCTGCACTTTTCAATCGACCTGACTGTCCACTTCTTTAGTCAACACTTTACTAGTCTATGAGGATGTTATGGGAGACAGTGTTGAAAGCCTTGCTAAAGTCAAGATAAACAATATCCACTGCTCTCCTCTCATGCATCAAGACAGTCACCTCATCATAGAAGATTTTCAGGTTAGTTAAGCATGCTTTCCTCTCTCCCAGTCCATGCTGACTACACCCATTTACTTTCTTGATTTTCACATATTTGCATGTTGTTTTCAGGATTAGTTGCTTCATTGCTTCCCTGGGGATCAAGGTGAAACTGACTGCCTTGTGGTTTCGCAGATCCTTCTTCTTGCCCTTTTTGAAGACAGGAGTAACATTTGCTTTCTTCCAGTCCTCAGGAATCTCCCCTGGTCACCACGATCTTTCAAAGATCATTGGGTGTAGCCTCACAGTGACACCAGCCAGTTCCCTCAGCACTCCTGGGTGCGTCCCACAAGGTCCCATGGACTTGTCTATGTCCAATTTGTTTAAATGTTCCCTAACCTGACTCTCCTTCACTGAGGGTAAGTCTTCCTTGCTTCAGACTTTTCCCAAGAGGATCAGGGGCCTGGCCCTGTTGAAAGCAAATCTTAGCAGTAAAGGTCAAGGCAAAGTAGGCACTGAGTACCTCCACCTTCTCCATGTCCTATGTCACCAGATCTCCTGACTCATTCTCCACATATTCCCTAGTCTTCCTTCTGCTGTTAATTTATCTGTAGCACGCCTCCTTGTTGCCCATCACATCCCTTGCCAGGCTTTACTAACCCCATCACTGCACACTCCAACAGTTCCTCTATATTCCTCCCAGGTCGCCTGTCCCTTTCACTTCTTCTATGTTTCTCATTTACATTTAAGTTTTGTCGGGAGGGACTTATTCATCCATGCAGGATTCCTACCACCTTTGCTCGACTTCCTGCATGTCTAGATGGACAATTTTTTGAACCTGGAAGACGTGATCCTTAAAAATCAACTGTTTGCCATCTCCCACGCAAGTCTTCCAAGAAGCTCCCTGAACAGGAGCTGAACTTCACTATTTTATGGTCACTACAGTCAAGACTACCCCCAGCATTCACATCCCTAGCCAGTTCTTCCTTATCTGTAAGTGTGAGATCCAACAGAGCACCTTCCTTCATTGGGTCCTAGATCACCTTTGTCAGGAAGTGATCATAGACGCACTCCAGAAACATACTGGACTGCTCATACTCTGTTGTGCTGCCTGTCCAACTGATATTGCAGTGGTTGCAGTACTCCTTGAAGACCAGGACTTGCAAAGGTGGGGCTTCTTCTAGTTACCTGAGGAAGGTTTCATTTGCTTCTTCTTCCTCATCACACAGTCTGTAGCAGACACCCACCATATTGATCTGCCCTCTAATCCTGACCTGTAAGCCCTCAGCTGGTTCTCCATCTGTCCCAAGGCACTGTTCCATGCATCCCCACTGCTCTCGCAAACAGGGTTACTCCTCACCATCCCAGATAGTCCTTTCTAAAGAGTCAGTATACAGCCACTGCAATGCTCCAATTGCTCCCACCATGCCTCTATGATCTTAATGAGATTCTAGCCATGTAACTGCACACAGATCTCTAATCCCTCCTGTGTGTTCCCTATGCTGCATGCATTAGTGTACAGGCACTTCAGAAAGGCACCCAGTTGTGCTGATTTCCCAGAAAGTAATAATATGCAAATATCTTGTTTGTCTCAGCTAGAGAAGAGAACACTTGCAATTACATTTCCACTACTGAGAAATGACCTTATATGTCTTCCTGACAATCACATCAGGAACCACGTTTAAAGTGACAGAATCTATTCAATATCATGTGTTAAATAGTGGACATGACTCAACACTCAGGATTTGACAAGAATATGCAGCCTCATTGCACTGGTTTTGTTATGTTAATTAGCAAAAAAAAAGAATCCTTGAGTTGTACAGAGTAGTGTATTTCTCCCATTAAATAGCATTTTGTCAAGCAATGAAAAGGGCAAATCAGAAAGAACACAGTCAGGATAAAACACATCAAAACCCATGACCTTGGATCATCATTCCACAGAGAAAAACAATATATAGCAACAAAGCACATGGAAATGCTTGCTGGAAGGCAATGCTGAAGGTCATCTATGCCTGTCTCCGACTCCAAGCAGAAGTATTGCCAAGGCTGTCAAGTCAGCCTAGGCTTTGTCTAGCCACAGCTCGAAATCTTTCAAGGATGGAGGATATACAACCTCTCAAGCTTCAATCTGTAGCCCATGTTCGTTGTTCTATCATTTGGCACCATTCAGAAGAGCTTGGATCCACCATCTTTGTAATCTAGTGTAACCTAGTAGGCATAGGTTATTAGCCATCCCTGTGTCAGGGGAAGTTTGGACTGGACGTTAGGAAAAGGTTCTTCACTGAGGCAGTGGTCGGTCCCTGGAACAGAGTCCCCAGGGAAGTCATCACAGCACCAAGTCTGTCAGAGTTCAGTGAGTGTCTGGACAATGCTCTTAGTCATATGGTTTATTTTTAGGTAGTCCTGCAAGAAGCAGGGAGTTGGACGTGATAACCCTTATGAGTCTCTTTCAACTTGAGATATTCTATGATTCTATGATCCCTTAGCCTCCTCTCTGCAGGAATAAACAGGCCCACACCCTCACGTCCTCCTCAGAAAGTCATATCTGACCATCTTTGTAGTCCTCTGCAGAACCTTCTACAATTCCTCAATATGTTTCTTGAGCTGGAGAGCCTATCACTGGACCCAGGATCCAGATGTGGCCTCTCCAGCACTGAACAGAGGAAAATCGTAGCTTCCCTCAGTCTGCTGGCCATACACATCCTATTGTAGGCCAGTGTACAGTTTGTTTTTTTCAAAATGAGATGTCAGTGTTGGATCATGTTCAGCCTAGTGTCCACTATAAACAGCAGGCCCTTTTCAGCACAGCTGATCTTCACACATTCCCTTCCCATCCTGCATGAGGTTACTCTGCCCCAGATGTAGAGATCTGTGCTTCTTGAACTTCATGTGATTTCTGCTGGCCAAGTTGTTCAATGGTTAACATCTTTCTGCACCGTGTAGAACAACTTTATGTTACTTTTTCTGTCCCTCACAAGTCACGTCTCCTGCTAAAAGGCTTTGGCCTTCCTGATCTCAGCCACAAGTGTCCAAACGGTATTTTTATACTTCTTCTCCATTTCCTCTTCTTGTTTCTATGACTTGTAGGCTGTGTACTTTCACTTCAGTTGAACAGTGAGCATCTTGTTTAGTAAGGTATATTTTTGTCCAAAACGTTGAACTTTCAAGAGATGCAAACTCAAGATTATATTGAATGACTGAACATAGTTTTAAGTTCAAGTAATTTTTATAGATAAGCAAAGACTCATGAAATTTCAGCCTCTATTTAAGGCCTGCAATAAAACATTGGAATTCCCATTGGTTGACAGTGGATGTCTGAGCAACTCAATAAGTACTCTATGCTTTAAACATCAGCAAAGATTAATAATGTAACATGGTCAAATATCAACAAAACAGATTTTAAAGCCAGGATCGAGTCTTAGAGAAGAAAGTAGTGCTACACAGAATTAAAACCTTCCAGAGTAGTTGATGGGGTGGAGTAAGTCTGAAAAGAAAATGAGATTTTTGAAGGAGAGAGGAAAGCATATGTCCTAATTAAGACACAATGGGCAAACCCAAAAGACTCCATGAAAGCTCATGAGAAATTAATGAGGTTGTGAGGATTACAGCATGCAACTACGTATTCACAGTGGTTTTATGAAGAGAAAAGCTCTGTAATGAAGGTCAGATATAAATCAAGAGAGGAGCACCGGAGAGCATCACTGGGTACCATTTCTTTAAAAACAATGTCAAAAGTGGTCGGAAAGAGTAAGCCTCAGTTTGCTTCAGAAAAGTCTGTACAATATCTGCCTCTTCACTGACCCACTGAAGACAGGCCTGTGGCTCTCCACGGTTGAATACATAAATTGCTGGAGATGCTTTCAATCTATGGAAAACTTGTATATATGCTGTCTGGATGAGAGGGTGTGGAAGTTGTAGCCCTCATCAATGACCTACAGACATGACACATTTTTCATTCTAATACATCTTCTTACTGATTAAATACATAGCTTAAGAATTCACTTTTCATTATTCTCATTTTAACATTTTATTAGCATGTGGGCATATTAGCATGTTCTTGCATCTGTAGTGCTGATTTATCAAAACATCTCTATGCCACAAATAAAGGGAGAACAGGCTGCAGGTTTAGTACTCTCAGAAGGATTCATAGACATATATTGTATTTTCTCAAAACAAGTCATGAGAAGGAGGACTATCTATCACTGTCTGAAGAATGTGGCTCCCCAGCTGTGATTTGTGAGACTGTATTGTGAGTGAGAATATTTTAAAGAAGATTTTGGTCTCAGATAGTTCATAGGCTCGTATATCTAAAGGGATCTAACCACAACAACATGTCACTTTCAGTTGCCTGATTTTTGTTATGGAATCTACAAATCTAAACCAAGAATTGGGTGGCTCAAGTTGCCAGTGCTAAGGTTCTTAGCTTGGAGGGTGACAAGTTGTCCTGGGTTCCAACCTTTCTTTGGTAAATTTTACGAATTACGAATTACAAATTTTATCCAGAGCATTCTAGTTACACATATCTATAGTAACTATCACCAAGATGACTCCCTTAGCCTGGAAAGTCATGCTCATTTCTTTATGTTTTTTTATGTTTAGGCAGCTGATCCACCCTCCGCTCCCCCCACCCATTTTTCAACGTTTCCTTAAAGGTGATTCTTCTGGAAAATACATTCTGTATCTTACCTTTGATTGCATTTTTAGTGTAGCTATCAAAAGGAATCAGGCTCGTGAAATCATACTTTTCATGGGTTTTTATACGCAAACATACACTCTGTGTTTCCACATTTTCCATTTAATACCTTTTGAACAATTTCAGCCAATTTGACAAATGGACTGTGGCTTCAGATGCATTAACAACCTACAGGTGTCATGAAAATAGGCTGGATGAATGGCCCTGTTGGTGCCCTGGCAAGGAAAAGAGCGTGGTATGAATTTTATTATAGACAGTGAAGAGACATGTAAGAGAGAGTTAGTATGAGCACTCCAGCAGCATGAAAAACTTCATGTGGAGTTAGCAGCTCCATAAACAGAAAAATGTCCATCCGTACAGAGCCAGGCTTCATCAATTCCACTGCTCACAGAGTTATCACACTTGTTATCACACTTCCACAGCCATTTCCATTAGCATGTGTCACCCAATCGGCATGGCATAAGAAACAAGAAAGAGAAAATTTAAAGAGAGGTGAAGGCTCTAAACTAAATACAAAAACAAAGGTCTGTAGGGACAGGGAAACACTCATGTTTTTATTCTTATATATTCAATGCAGAAATATGAAATAACAGTAATGCAAAATAATGTGAGAAATGTATAGTAACACATTCGTATCTGAACTGAGACAAACTTTCACAAGTACTTCGAGACATCCTACAAAAATTGTATTAAGTATGTTAGTAGCTGGCACTTCCAATATCTTGTGGAAAGAATTCTACCACGTCTAAATGGTGCTCCCATACTTGTTTTTATGGTGACTGCAAATTGTTTCCTTGCTTGACAGAGCAAGCACTTGACGCTCTAACTTATTTTTATAAGTAAATGCCATGCAAATGAAAATTAATTGATCCTTTAATATGTCTGCTGGATTTTTTTAGTTTTCTTTGTTTGTTTGATTTATTCCTATATAATGCAGACAAGTCTTTGTATCCTTTATGAAGTACCTGAACGTTGTCTTTGCTCTGCATATGAAACAGATGTTCCAGTGTGACCACAGCTTGCAGGTCTAGGGGAATAAACAAAAAAACACTGTTTAGAGATTAATCTCTAAGAGAATCGCAGAAGTTAGAAAATGCCAGAATTTTACTGTCTGCACAATTTCCTTTTTCTGTCTGTGCATTATGGTGCTGTGTTTAATGACATGCTTTGACACATCATTTTATTCCAGTGGAAACCATCTTGCTCGCTGACTAGCTTTGACATAGTTTCAGATAGCTCTGTGACTATAATTTCTTCTGCAGCAGTACAGGGATTTGAGCACAGCTTTTTCAACTGCTTCATTAAGAATTAAGAGGATTTAGCTGACCTTAAATGAAAGGACAGACAGCCCTAACCCCTAAAAAGTTGTTAGATTTATGCAAGCCTTCCTACTAAATGGGTTGCCTCAACTATCACAGCAACCATTTCCTGAATTTTGAGCCAAAACGGATACATACTTCTGCTTATAGTGGAATTTAAGGAGGTGTCAGATAGAAGGCTTTTATTAGATTATCCTACCAATATGATGTAAAGTTTCTATAGTAGTAAGTAACAGTATCTGATATAAAGATTTCCTTAGGCTCAAGGACTTGGAACTGTCCTACATGCAACAGTTCTCCTTTAACTATAGTAGTGTAGAACCAGATATAATTATGGGAACACACTGACTTAGTATGGATAAAGGGTTTATGTAGCCTTATATACACTAATTGAGAACAAACTTTTACAAAGCATAAAAATAGGATGACGCATAGAGGAAAAGGAATGCAGTAAGTGGAATTTACGGTGGGATCTAAAACATATATAAAGATTTTCATTACAAAGCATTGTTTGGATTTTTTGTTTTATCTCTGTATGTTGGAATATTATATTTGATCTGTTCCCCATTTTGCTACTCAATTTGAGATATGGAGGAAAAGACATGTTGAAGAGTTCAGTTCTTTCTGATGTGCTATCTGATTAGTCATCCACATAATGGTCTCTTACTAATAGAGCGCCCTCAAAGTAACTCAAAAGAAATTTTGAATGATTAGAAGGCCAAAGACATCGTATATAGCTTTATTCATTCTTGGGATGAACGTTGTAATGAACTTTAATCTCCTGATGCCCAGCTTTTAAAAAGTCAGAAAAATAACATAAAAATACAACTCCATTTCTCTTAATTTATCAAGCGGATAGGGATTTCATCTGAATATTTACTCATGTAAAAAGAAATTCTCTGCAGTAAAAAAATAACTATTCTTTACCATTAAACTACCTGTACATTAAAACCAAAGGACATCATTCTTCATCATCCTACTGTCACTTAATATAGCACGGTGCATGTAAAAATAGGGGATAAACCACTGATATCTTGAGGAGAGTGCTCATCAAAGCTTTTACACAGATGTGAATGATTATAAAGGGTTCTAGGTGTAAAGAATGCAGCCTGATCCCTCCTAACCCGTAGCAACTTGCCGTTAGAAGGGCTTATTGAATTTTCTCTTAGCTAGCCAGGAGCTGAAGGTAACGCGGTCAACAAGTAACCTTGGGTGATCCGGTGAAAATCTCAGCTGAAAAAGAATCAGAAGTAGACGTTCATGCTGAATTTTGTTCAGGAAAGGATAAGCTTTCCTGACACTTCTTTCAGGGTGTTTGCATACCATTGCTGAACTGATCAGGTAGAATAGGGAAATTTTTGTCTCCAACCAAAGTATCAGGCATTATCCATTGCCAAAAGCTTGATGGGAGACTTAACTCTTCTACTCTGGCATGGCAAAACCTGCAGTGAATTCTTGTAATTAGGCTGACTGACACTGTAAGCATAGCTTGCCCACTCTATTAGTCATCTCTTAAAAAGAAATTGCTGTATCTCTTGTGGTTACCTTGACAATCTACAATTTAAGCTATTTTTTAATGCAAGTTCACCACAAAAGTGCATGCTGTACATTACAGATAAATGGCTCCAATAGAATGCTAGCAGAAATTACATTGTCATTTAGGTAGAGTAGGCAATACATATGCAAAACAATATGGAAATATTCTTACCATTCAGCAAAGCGATTCAGAGAAGTCATACGGATGTGCATGCATTTCTTTCATGCTTTTAGATTCCTGTTGTCCCTGTGCTCTCATTTGCAACAATAATCAGTCTACATCAAATCTCACATAATTAAACTGAACAGAATGGCACTTTCTTTAATAAGGGTAATTGTTCATGTGTTGCCCCTGTGTAATGAGTCACCATAAACAAAAGGATGTGCTAATAAGTTTGCACAGCTGGTATTTTGGGCTGGATCCTGGCTAAATAAGGACAACTTAGCAAAACATTCCAAGCATTATGAAGTTTCAAGCCACAAAATATCCTCTATTAGTAAGGAGATTTTCCACTGCAATGTTTATCATCCCTTGCACTTTCAGCATCAGCAGCTGAGAAATGAAACACTCAGAAGTATCTCTACTGCTAGAACATGAAACAGGTTCACCTTCACAAATTTTTAATAAAATTATACCTTTGCCTAGTACACCCCCATTTAGATGTGGTGGCTGGGCACTTCTAACACATTTCATGCACATAACTAATTGACAGACAGATTTTAGTCAGGTTTGTGGACCTGACTGAGAAATTAATCACTGCTTTGTTCTAGCTGTTGCAGTTACTCAAACAATATTTTCAATTCTATATAATAAGACAACAAAAATACAGCAGGAATGAAGGATTTTGTACTATGGAGACATTATCTTGGAATGACTGTGAAAATCAGGGTTGCAAATCACCTTGTGTATTGGCAAAACGTTATTTGGAGGAGAGGGGGAAATAATCACAGTAAAATATTGGGCAGATATTTTCTGAAGTTTCGACCATATACACTAGTAATCTTCATTTCCTACTTGACAAAATACTACTTGACAAAATGCACCTTGAACTGTAACATGGGCACCAGAGGGCACAAAGGTACAGATGGGGTTGAAGAAGCTCTATTTTTGCAGGCAGACATATTTTGCTTATTAAGTGCCATGAAGCACTTTCCCATATGAGTGTCATGGTGTATATAATTCAGCTGGAAGTGTGCTGTTGGGATTTCATAGTCCATAATTATTTGGAGTTCAGGATATCTACAGCCTTCCAGAAAATGCCCATCTGATTAAAGGCTACTTTAAAGAGTGATTTTAGAAAATGTTTCAGTCACTCCCTTGTTTGACACTAATGAAATAACTCATCCGCACCCATAATGTGAAACTCAGCAATGAAAATGTTGCTCAACAAAACACTGAGACTATAACTTCTGCATGTGTAGTCACTAAATAAAGAACTGTAGAAGTATGTATAGGTGCAAATGCTGTGGGGAAAAAAGTAATTAGAAAAAGTATGAATTATGATACTAGGTAAAACCTTTTGCTGTAACAGTGTTCCTGTGAAGAATGGGAGACCATGGATGCAAAACACAGCTGTCTCCAGTGACACAGCCTTTCAACTGTGAGGCTGTGACTGAAAAAGCGTTAGTCCAGTAGGATGAATGAGGCTAACCTTCAATATAATTCAGAAGAGGAGCAGGAAAAAAGGAAATGCATAGTGAATATCCAAGTTCTGAAATGGAAGGTATTGCAGGCAACAAACAGCTCACACATCACTGCAGGATGAGCCAAGCACCACATGGAAGCAGACAGGAAGGCAGAAGAGACAAGACTGATGGGAAATGGGACGTGACCATATTGTGAGTGTTACTGATAATTCACGTGCCAAGGGAAAATAGATCCAGCCATATAATGCTGCAAGCAGACATTTTGAAGTATTATTGGTGAAATATTTTAGACAGCTACTCATATCTGTGCTTAGCAACCAGAGGAGGTGAAAGTCTTTCCTGCTGCATCATAGGCTTTTTCCGTAATATCTGCTAGCTTGCCCATTTCTTTGTTAAACACCACTTTGTGCTAAGTGTTCTGTAACACTGACCTCTCATTAAGTGCCACCAAAGTACAGTATGAAGATTTAGTGCCTGGAATGGTAAGCAGCAAGTCAGGATGCCTTGCCGCAGAAGCAACATTAGGCAGCTAGCAGTCTGGCGTGCTGCCTGCACTGTCCATGCCTCACTGACACCTCCCTGCCAAAAAGCGTACACCATCTTAGTTACCCCAAACACACATCTGACTCGCATCAAAGTGAAATTGAAAACAAAGAAGTCAGCCAGCGCCAGGGAAGGAAAGCGTATCAAAGCACATTCTTCATGGGGGTTTAGGTAAGATGGGCTCACACACCTAATGCAAATATAGTTTGCTTACCATGTGCCTATAGTGTGGCTTATAAGGGCTTCTTTATTCACAGTAACCTTAACTCTACAACTAGATGTTTTAAAAGATGAAGGAGCTGTAATCAAATTTCTTCTTCTCTCTATGTTCACAGGTACCATATGTTCAAGACAGTGGATATAATTTGAAGCAGGACCTTCAGGACTTTTTATCAGCTCATCTAACAAAGGATGTCAATAACCATCCGGAAACTGGTTATTTTAAACCACAGCTGTTATTCAACTATGGCAGTGGTGGCTTTCTATGATGGAGTGACTGCATCAGTGGACAAGGGAATAGCAACACATGTCATCTATCTGGACTTCTGTAAAGCGTTCAACACAGTTCCCCACAACATCCTTCTGTCTAAATTGTCAGGATATGGATTTGATGGGTAGACTGTTCAGTGGATGAGGAATCGGTTGGAAGGTCGCAGCCAGAGGGTATTGGTCAGTGTCTCGATGTCCAAATGGACGCCAGTGACAACTGGTGTCCCTCAGAGGTCCATATTGGGACTGGTGTTGTTTAATATTTTCATCAATGACATAGACAGTGAGATAGAGTGCACCCTCAGCAAGTTTGCAGAGGACATAAAGCTCAGTGGTGCAGCTGAAACAACAGAAGGAGGAGATGCCATCCAGAGGGACCTAGATAAGCTTGAGAAGTGCGCCTGTGTGAATCTCATGAGGTTCAACAAGGCCAAGTGCAAGGTTCTGCACCTGGGTTGGGCCGACCCATGCTAACAATACAGGCTGAGGGGTGAAGCAATTGAGAGCAGCCCTGCCAAGAAGTACTTGGGAGTACTGGTGGATGAAAAGCTGGACATGAACTAACAATGTGTGCTTGCAGCCCAGAACGCGAACCATAACCTTGGGTGCATCAGGAGAAGCATGGTCAACAGGTCGAGGGAGGTGATTCTGACCCTCTGCTCCGCTCTGGTGAGACCCCACCTGGAGTCCTGCGTCCAGCTCTGGAGCCCTTAGCACAGGAAAGACATGGACCTGTTGGTGCAGGTCCAGAGGAGGCCACAAAAATGATCAGAGGGCTGGAGCACCTCTCCTACGAGGAAAGGCTGAGAGAGTTGGGGCTTTTCAAGCCTGGATAAGAGAAGGCTGTGGGGAGACCTTAGCAAGGCCTTTCAGTGCTTAAAGGTGGCCCATAGGAAAGAGGGGGAAAAATCTTTTTAGCAAGGGCTGTTGTGATAGGACAAGGAGAAATTGTTTTAAATTAAGGGAGGGTAGACTTAGACTGGATGTAAGGAAGAAACTTTTTACAATGAGGGTAGTGAAACACTCGAATGGGTTGCCCAGAAAGGTGGTAGATGCCCCATCCCTAGCAGCATTCAAGGTAAGGTTGTGACAAAGCTGTACACAGCATATGGAAGATTGATCAAGAATAAGCAGGGGAACACAGAGATATGAGCAGGCCACATGGGAAATAGTTACTGTGTGCATGAGTGAATGGAAGCATCAGCCTGGAAAACCACCTGGAGCACCTGGATGGTTGTTTGTGACTGAAGGCAGTCACGAGGGATGACTGTGTGAGAAAGCTAACTCTCTCTGATTAGGGAGTGTGAGAAAGGAGGGAATCATCCTGTTTGGCCCCATAGCTCAGACTTGTATCTGTGAATATAAATTACTTTCTTGACTGTTTTGCAAGGTTGCTCGCTTGTTTGTTCATTAGCTCACTTGCTCGCTCGCTTGCTTGTTAGTTCACTCACTCACTCGCCTGCTTGGCTTTGAAATAAAGGAAATGATGCCGTGTGTTCTTCACCATATTTGGTGATTTCAGCCACCGCATTGGGCTGATTTCTTCGCTGCAAGGTTGGATGGGGCTCTGTGCAACCTGATCTAGTTGAAGACGTCCCTGGTCACTGCAGGGGGGCTGGGCTAGATGACCTCTAAAGGTCCCTTCCAACCCTAAGCATCCTATGATTCCATGATCTGACTAAACCTACAAGGCTGGCTGAGAACCATCCACATTGCAGTGGCTTCAGGAGACATGGGATCTGCCCTCCACCTGCAGGTTCATGTATGATTATGTCATTTGGAAAAGTTATACATTTTTAACTCGTAAGGCCTAGACCCATGCATTGTCCCCCTCTGTGTGATCTTGGGACATGCATGTAGAGTGATGATGCTGGTAAGTTAGGGATTTTGGGGCAGGATATGATGTGATCATCAGAGGGAATCAAGAGCAGCAGGACATACTCAGTGCTCATCGAAACTTGTAGCCATCCACATAACAGGAAGAACTGCATGGCTGATTCAGTCAGATCTCATGTCTTGGCTCCTGAAATCACACTAGTGGTGTCTCCTCAGTTGTCTCAATACCCTGTGTATACCAAGGTCTTCTGTGGTCTCTCTGGTCCATGCAAAACCACAGACTGTCTTTCAGCTCATGTAGGTGGTGGACTTTGAAATTACTCTACCAGCCAAACGTAATTGCAGGAAATGTGGCAAAGATGATAGCACTCAATAATAAAACAGCCCTAGAAAAATCCGCAACCACATTATTGATATGTCACTGTATTTGTTCTCTGTCTCCACTTGTTAAGACATGACCCCGCACCCAGAGTTTCGGGAATAGGTAGTTCCTATGGCCTAGCACAAGTCAGAATTTCCTTCCTGATTTTCTTTTTAAGATTTCCTACTGTCAAAACATTTACTGTTTCTTGGTACATTTTTCAACACATTTTCTCCCTCCCTGTATTTCACCAGACCTCCTGCACGCATGCTGGCTTGCACGTTACCCAAAAAACTTCACAGAATTGTGCTTTGGATCCATTTCTACTCCTTCCTGATGCTCCCTGTGATTGAGGTGTATTCCTTCACTTCCTTTCTGACAGAGCCACTGTGTTGGCTATTGAGATGCTGCCAGTCAGGAGTGTGCAGAAGGAAGACAAAAAGAAACTGTCATGCGTGGAAGTGACCTGAGATTCTTTGCAACATTCGGTAAGTCTTGTATGACCCGATTTTGGAAAGACACAAGGCAATGGGCTGAGGAATAGGGTGGGAATTGGGTGACTACATTTGTAAGGAATATCACAAATCTTATTCCACCTGTTTTGACTCTTAAGCCCAGAATCTACCTGCTCAAATGGCTAGAAAGTATTTTTTATCTTTTCATAATAGCATTTTGAAAGAAACCCTGTAACTTGGGCATTGTTTCATAGTGTAAGCACAAGCTTTACGGATTTCCTACAGCACTGAGTGCTCTTCTATTGATTCTGTCTCTTTGTAAGCTACATCAACTGTTCATCTGAACAGGAACCCTAGTATCCACATGCATGTATTTTCAACATTTGATATAAAAATCCACATAAAACACAGAGAACCAGCTGGACTGGACATACTATATGTTATATTTGTTGTATATGCATGTGTTCATATCTATTATACATGTATATGTTGCCATTTGTGCTTATAACACCATTTCTTACAAAATACTTATAACTAAATATATGAACAATTCTTGTATTTCATATTCCTCCATTTCTTATCATTATCTAGGGGATGTGTTTTTTAGGTTGTGCTGACCAAGACAGACATGGATACACAAATATTTGTGGACAACATCATAGTGTTGCAACACATTTAAGCAAATCACTCTTTTTACATCCTCCAGTCTATACAGTACAATCTCCTAACACAGATACTGGAATGTATTTTGGTAGCACACAGGGGTTTATACAACGTGCACATAGGACTGACAAGTGATGGAAATGTATACAGGAAGCTCGGCTCATTACCAAACTCATCTTCCTTCAACAAGCACATAATATTTTCTGTCTTAAAATCTTGAACTCTGCCTAGTTTAGCTATGTGGTGCCTCTTGTCAAATCCAAGGAATGATTGTATTTCATCATCAGGCTTAGAACATGTCACAAAGACGTCTTTCTCAGCTCGCTTAGTGCAGATCTTATTACAGCACAGTCTCTGACTAATGCCACAAAAAAGGCTTCTGGCTGTGGGTTTTGGTAGTAGAATAGCGTACTTCCATACATTAACCACCTTTAAGACAAATATACTGTCTGCTTAAAAGATCTGAAAATTCATTTTCATGGCCAATCTTATGCAAAGTTCATTGTGGCTCTCTCCAACATCCTTCATTCTATCTCTTCAATGCTATGATGCAGCTTCTAGGGCAGTAATAATAATAGTATCCTGACTAGTATGAGCATGAACTAGTGTTATGCACTTTTTCTGTGTGTTTCTTTAATTATAGCATCATCTACATTTGCTCTGGGCAGGCCATTTTCTTACAAAGGTCACTTCCTCATGGAAGCCTAGCATGGAAACAACCTTAATTTACTTTCTACACAGTTATGGCAACCTTTTTTTTCACTTTCGGATTTCTGCTTTTCTACATTTTACATTGCATACACATGGCCATGTTCTTTTACACACTGCCACACTCTCTGAACATTATACTTCAGATTTTTTAGAACAGTATATTTCAAATGTCAATGAAGCCCATTATAATTTCTGACTGTGTAGCTCACAGCCCATGTAATCAGTGGGCAAGATCATCTCTTTTTCTTTAAAGACACTATGATTGTCTCACCTGAAACAGAGCTAACCCATTTTCCGTCTTTTCATCTAGACGCTTTATTTAGATTTATTTCAGCATTTCTCCTGAAAGAGCCAAGCATTAGCCTGTGATAGCTGGAAGTACTCCTGGAGAATGGAATCCATCATCATCGTTTGAGCCAAAAAGGCACTGCTATACTAAAGTCGCTCTTATCTTTTGACATAAAATGTCAGCTCCTCAGCTGTACATTAATCATTGCATTCAAGGTTGACAGAGGTATTGCTGACCATGGTCTGACACTGATTTGCCACAGAGATTTGCAGTGAGGTTTTTTGCTTCTTAGCAACTAACTGAGTGGGAACCATTCCTTTGATATTCTATAACCGTGGTCATCTTAAATTAAGATTTAATTCAGTCCTGTATTTGATTTCTTTTTTTATATCGATAATTTTCTGAATTCCTGGGACTCAGTATAACTGAATTTACAGTGTTTCAGCCCCTCTAACAAGGCATCATAGCTACTACAAATCTGTAACACTGGTGCTCTGGCACCACAAACCTATGCACTGGCTTACCCAGCTCATTTTCCAATGCCTATTTCTTACTTTGTACAAGGTGCTTAACCAGTAAGCATTGTCAACAGACACTAGTAAGAATTAAAATATAGAAGAGTGGAAGGAAATTATTTTTTTGCTTTCACAAACAAAATACTTTTATGAATATAAGAAAATATTTTGCAAAACCACTATCTACTTACCTCCCTCCCCTTATCTCTAGAGTTTTCTTCTCTTTTCCTCTCGTGATACCTTTTAGAGTGCTTCTGTATTTTTAAAGAAACAGCACAGCACATGGTACATTTAGCAGATTAAACAAGAAGGTTCCCGTAGCACAAAGAAATGTCAAACTTTGGTACAATATTAGGAAAAAGTGGTACCATTAGATACAAATTAATTGAAGTGACCTAAAAGAAATCAGAAAAATCTTCTTGGATTATTAACACACAATTAGATATAAAAATGATTCTTTGCTGACAGGTAGGAGGATTAATCAGAAAAATATAACTTTATGACATTCAGTAGCAAAATGTCAAGTGCCAGTTTATCAGACTCTGAAGACTCCGTCTTATGTGTGTTGATACAAACAGAAGCAGAGGCTTATTCCAAAATACAAGTCATTCAAATACATTTACTTGTCAGCAGAGTAAACTTTCTCATGTATTGTAAAACAAAGGCAGTAAACAATTGTATGTTAAGAGCAGCAGGGATAGATGCTACTAGGAAAATGTCAGAGCTGCACCATCGAATTCCTGATACTCGACTTTCCATCTGGTACGTGTAGACATTGTGGAGAGCAGATTGCACATGTGTAGCTACAGCAGCTAAATCTTGTTCAGACCAAAGTTTGTAAACATCGAAATGACTTTAAAAACACATGATTGGGTGATTTCTTAAGTAACATAGACTTTCTCCAATCTGAGAAGCATACTCTGTTGTTTCCTTCAAAAAGTGTGGTCCAGAGTACACTGTAGAGCAGCAGCCAATCATCTGAAGCTGAACTTCAGTTCCAGTTTATGCAGGTTCTGCTAAATGCAAATAAGCAACATCGTTTCAATTGACGTGAGTTAAGAGAGTATTCAAACTCAGTGACTTTAGCAGCTTTGCATTCAAAAGAATGCAGCAAAGAGGAGAAAACCACCTGATCTTTGTTAATTTTCATCTAAATAAAATATTTCAGTCTGTTCTAATAGTGTAGAATAAGAGAAGGAATGTCACGTTCAGAGTTCTGAAGGCTTTATGGAAAGAATAAATATAAGGAGATGCATAACAGTACATCAGTACTGGTTAGCAGTAAAATAGATAGCATTAGTTTTATTCTGTCTGTAGGGCCAAAAAACACCCCACTCTTATTTGTCAAACTAAAAAATGGTGGTCTTCCCACACAAGGAAAATAAAATTAAAAGTGATTTTAATAGTTAAATATTAACCATGTCTGAAGGAACTGGGATGAGGGTTAGCTGAAAAGCTCTTATTGATTTAAAAAATCAGAACAATTTTATATCGTTCCTTACAGCCACAATATCAGCACAGAATAGTACTTACAGTGAAAGAGAAATTGGGATCCCATACTGTGGATGTAATGTGTGTGTATTGATAGATAGACAGATAGATAGGCCACTATAGGATATATTCCATGGTCTTTGCATTTTTCATCATTGCACTTCACCTGCCATTTTATCAGACAGTGTTCTAAGAACCTTGTGCCTCTTTTCATTATCTGCTTTAGAGAGACTATCTGAAAAAAGTTGTATTATCTATAACTGAGGTCATTCCACCCTTATTTTGCTTTTCAAGACAATTTAAAAATATATTTATAATTAGATTTAATATTGATTTTAGGGGCTCCTGCTGGTAACCTCCCACCACTATGAAAACTGTCTATAATGAGATGGCTAGAATAGAAGATAGCCTGATGTTGACTACACTTTGTACCTTAGTTCCAAAGGCTTTAATGATATCTTTGCACAATTATAAAAGAACCAGGACATGTCATGAACATGAAAATGCACACAAAGGCGGCCTCACTATGCGAAGATGCTCCCTGAGGGACCGCTTTGCCATCCTTAAGTCAGCCTAGCTGGTAGAAAGGATGTGCAGCATGAGAACAGTAGGTTTCAGGGGTATTACAGGTATATGACTCATGAAAGATTCCAGAACCGTAATAACAAAATCTACAAGGGAAAAAGACAGGTTACAGGCAGACGTAGTGGCCTCCTTCATCCTGCAGTTTGACAAGGCAGATAAAAAGTTCAACACACTACAGTTTTGATGAGATAAAAAAAGTCATTAACAAGGGAGAGAGAAGGAAAGAGAGCATTTAATAATTTATGTGCAGAGACTATAAGGGAAAAGTGGTAGTGGAGGGAGCTGCATACTGTCAAATTGACTGATGGGAACTAGATGACTTCATAGGGCTGCAAACTTTATCATGACATATTCTTGGCCCCAGAGGCATTTAAGTTAGACACTGTTAGGCCTAGAGGAGATTCTATCCTTGCAGACAAACAAATTCAATTCTTCAATACAGTAATAAAACATCCAATGATGGATGTTTGTGGCTATTGTCACATGCTTCACTGCATTTTACTGGTCTGTCCAACATAACAATTACCCTAGCTATGCAGTAATACATATATCGGAGTGGCTGATTTGTAGAAAAGCAGGATTAGGAGACCTAAATTTATAATACATGTAATACCCAGCACATTGAGTGACGCAAAAAAAATCATCCTTTTCCACAAAAGCAATGGGAAAGGTTAAGCAGATGCAGCCTCTGGAGCTTTTCCATGCTTTTAATAAGATGGAGTTGGATTTCATCCACCCCAGTACACCAGCTTCAGCTGATTTAAAAACACAAATGAGTTTCAATTAAAAAATATGCTTTAAAAACTCAAATGATTTAAAAACTCAAATGATTAAATATTAGAATACATTTTCAAAACAAATGTAGTTACTTTCCTCTGACTAACATAGATGGACTTCACAGAAGCCCTCACTCAAAGGCCACACAGCCTTCCCACAGCTAACTTTGCTGTTCTTGAATTAGTTTTGTCTTTCTGTGGATGAATTGTGACACTGCTTTTAGCAGAAGCTTCCCTCTGTTGCTCTTCTTTACTGATAGGACAGCAGGGTAGCTGTTAAAAGGACACTCATTAGCCCTGACCAGTCTGCACTGGTATGTTTGAAGAGTAATGTAAAAGTCTAATGTAAGCCTTTCAAACATAATTTTCTCTTTTAGAGGATCTTTCGTCGTTCCTTGTCTTTGCCACCTGTTCTCAAATTTTGCTGCTGGAATCCCTTTAAGCAGAGTTCTTCTGGCCAGACCAACCTGGAGTACATACTACTATTTCATTTACTGAACTACCCAGTAATTTAAATATTCAAGGAATCTAGGATGACTGTCTTCCTGGCCTGAACAAGACTGTCAAAACAGGAGATATTTTGTACTTGCCCTGTATGGATGTCCTTGATGTGCCTTGAGTTTACAGATCTTCTCTAACAAAGGCAAATACATTGAATTAGGAAGTATTCCTAAGCTTCTTATTCCTCACTAAGTCTATGCAAAGATATCAGAAAAAGGATTCATAAATTTCTGTGGATGAAGTTAACCTCTGCTCATGTACAGAATCCAATTCACTGGCCTTCATATCCCTCCTCCCTTCAAAGCACATTTTTTTTAAAGTACTCTAATGTTACTGCACTACCGTTCTTTTTGATTAACCACCGCACTCTGATCTAGAACATGTAGACATTGCAATTTCAACTCCACATTTTTCTTTATTGGCTTTGTGTTAAGTTTTTAAACTATGTATATATTCTTTCATTCAGAAATGGGCTTCTGTTACAAACTCATCTTTTATAAAGAGTAAAATAACCATACATAACAAAGACTTAATTGCTACAGATCCCAACAGAGTGCTTGATACATAGAAAAACATTATTTTAGTTGCTGTCTCATTCGATGGAAAATAAAATTCAGCTGCACCACCTTTTGAAACATTTGATTTACTTGAACACATACAGTTTCAATAACCAAAAGTTAGAGTAATTTTTATAGCCTTTTGCTGTCTTCGTTCATTGCTTTTTGCATTACAGTTGGCACAGCTTCTCCTGAACCAACACACACTTTATCTGGCAGCCACTTATCAAGCATAGGCACTGTTATTACCCACAAGGATCTGGCACAGTAGCTGATAGTGTTCGGATGATTAGTCAGTGTCACGAAGATGAGAGTAAAATTAAGAAACAATAAGTACAATATTAACACTGTTAGGCTTAGAGAGAAAGAAAAAAAAATTACAGAAGCTCCTGAAAAAAACCTACACTGTTCTTAATCAAACTGACAGTTATAAAACTAATTAATTTTGATTCACAGACACCTAAGGTATTTTGTGATCAAGGACTCTTTTAACCATAGGGTCATAGAATCATACAATAGTTTGGCTTGGAAGGGACATTTAGAGGTCATCTAGCCCAACCCCCCTGCAGTGAGCAGGGACATCTTCCACTAGATCAGGTTGCTCAGAGCCCCGTCCAACCTGGCCTTGAATGTTTCCAGGGATGGGGCCTCCATTACCTCTCTGGGCAACCCGTTCCAGTCTTTCATTACCCTCATGGTAAAAAATGTCTTCCTTATATCTAGTCTAAATCTACACTCCCTTAGTTTAAAACAATTACTCCTTGTCCTATCACAACAGCCCTTGCTAAAAAGATGGTTCACGTCCACGCCTGGCCCACAAGAAGATAGTAAACTAAGTTTTGTGCCTTCAGTCTAAGTCAAGTTCATGTTCAGAAAATTGTACCACATAAAGTTATGCTACGAACTACATATCAGATTATCACAGTGATTTCATTACATTGACCGGGCTCACAATCCTGAATTCATTACCAGCATGCCATATTTCACAGAGATATTATCATTTTTGATGTTAATCTAGCACAGGTTATTAAAAGTAGGACTGATATTTTAGATTACTTGTAAAAATTTTGTAGGAGAATCAATAGGATAGTGTGTCAGTCTGCCAGAGATCTTACAAATTTGTAGACATTTAAAAATAAATAGCAAGTGAATGAGAGGGACTAGAGAGAATAACAGATTCTGAGAATTATGTCTGATTGGCATAGCACCAACTTCATGAGATTATTTACACTTAACACAAAAGATCATGAAATCTCCACAGGAGACAGAGAGGTCAATAAGGGAGGAAAAAAGTAACAAGAAAAGGTCTCTTCAGTAACAGAGTGCAGGAATTTGGAGAGTAATGAGAATGCATGAGAAAGGCATAAGTGCTGCCATGGCTACAAGATTATATAAATAGGAACTTTTATGAATAACGAAAAGAATCACCCTGCAAAGAGGAGTTACCAATAAGAAAGAATTTTTAGCTATGCATGTGGAGTAGGCAAAGCCAGAGACAGTGTGTCCCTCGAGGTCCTAGGATGCCCTTTGATACAGAGATGAAGAAAGCGAGTAGATGGCAGACTCTTCCAGACTGAAGTCCTTCCATGAATAACAGTATCAAAATTAAAGCAATTTTAGGAGGAGTGACCAAAAAATGGCAGAGCTCCTAGTCCTTACAAATAAAGAGAACAGAACATTTACTGCAATATCTGTGTCAATATACTTGGGGAGTTGTTAGGCAAGTACAATAACAAAAGAGTTTAAGGAAAGCTGGTAGTTCCTCCAAGGAACAAACCAGGGATGAAAGATAACCTATCCTACTGCACAGAAGAATTGGGATGTGCAGCCAGAATCAGATCTGGATGTCTTGCTCCATGCTGTCAACCTCAAAGAAGCACACAGAAAGTGGAAAGTAGAGTAGATTACATAAAACCGATAGATAAATACTGTATACATACAGAGACAAATCAAATAGGCCAAGGTACAAACTGAAGCACGTCTCTCAGGTGTTATCTAGGATATCAAGAAATAGTTATAAAAACTAAGGAAAAGGTTACCCAGCACAGAAGAAAATCTATCAAAAAATATTGCCATGCAAACTGGAGCATTCAAAACCATTTTTAGATAGTTCCCTAAAAAGAATTCTTGGTTTGAGGTAAAGAAACATAAGTTGCAGTGTTCAGATGGAAGCAAAATGTTTCAGACTGGTTGGGTGCAGTGTTAGGAAAATTAAAGGAGGGGTGAATAAATCTCAAGGCTGTTCAAAGTTACCCTCAAGAAATAATGGCAGAAAGGTGAGGTAACAGAATCACAGAATCACAGAATCACAGAATCACAGAATAGTAGGGGTTGGAAGGGACCTCTGTGGGTCATCTAGTCCAACCCTCCTGCCGAAGCAGGGTCACCTACAGCAGGCTGCACAGGACC
>Ga0065711_1031265_pt1 | contig 30124 bp, 25 predicted proteins | sample Hoacrofraction12_FD_59098 | JGI IMG/M metagenome (GOLD analysis project Ga0065711, IMG submission 59098) | Hoatzin crop microbial communities from Cojedes, Venezuela - Epithelial fraction 12 v2 (version 2) | ecosystem: Host-associated > Birds > Digestive system > Esophagus > Crop | place...
TGTATTTTTTTTTTTTTTTTTTTGGTGATGGCATATCAAGAGGATATAAATTTGTGTGATATCGGTGTTCACACAAGAGATTAATGATGATTTTTAGACCTGAACTGTTTTCTTAGAAATATGAAACAAATGTGGAAACAGAACTTAAACTCAGTATCTTGTCATGCTTTACCTAAAATGATTTAAACTGGAGGGGAAAAGCCCCGATTCTTGTTTTTTCAGTATGTTTGCAAAAAAGGCAGGAGCATCTTTTGTCTATGCCTGTGAACTATCAAAAACCATGTATGAACTTGCCCGTGATGTAGTGGCAGCAAATAATATGGAAAGAGAAATTAAACTTCTGCATTTGAAATCACTTGATATAGAAATTCCAAAGCACATACCCGAAAGGTACGTTGTTGTGATACTATTTTTAATTTGCTCTTAATTTGAAGAAAATAGAAAATACTGTGTGACCTAAACAGGAAATTACTTTGCCTATGATATTACCCATAATGTGAGAAGGTTCTCTGTATGTATATGTTTTTATAAAGCAGTGCAGAAATGATAACATGTTCTTTAGATCATACTAATTTCTATGGTAAATCAACAATGTCATAAATTAAGGAGTTTAATTCTTTGATTGTGGGAGCTTTGGGGCATATGCAGTTCTATTGCAGTAATAGGAAAAAGAGAAATTAGATTACTGCATCATAGAAGTAATTTTTAACGCACTTTTATACTTAACAACTTGTGGCTTGGTTCTGCAGCCTATGAGTAGGGTGGAGGTAAGTAATAGAGCCTGCAAAGGAAGAGTGTTTCTGGGACATTACCACACCCCTGCAACTCCACAGCAACTGCTGTATTTGTCAGAGAGATCAGAAACTGCAGATTATCTGCCTCTTTTGATCAGGGAGGGAGGGGAAAATCTCCCCTCCCCTCTGTGCCCCGAGGAGAGTGCTGCTGCGTTTGGAAATGAGAAGGTGCCACGTGATGTGCATGGGTTCCAGGTTGGTTGCATCTGGTGCTGGTGGCTGGGCTGACCCGATGGCTGTGAATGACAGCACCCTGCCATGGGAAGGGATCCACAGGGCTTTGAGTGTGACTTTAGATGTTGGAGTAAAATTCAGTGGAAGGGTATTGCAGTTTGTCCTGTGAGAATAGGTTTTTGTGTTTGTATTGAGCTTTTTTGCACATACACATCTGCCCAGCTGTCTGTATAGTGGAGATCCACGTGGTTTGAAAAAATAAGTACCTTATTTTTCCAGTATTAAGTAATGCCTTCTAAAGCATAGCAAGAGCTGCAGGGGCAGATCAGCAGCTTGGAATTGCTGTTGGCAAATTAGAAATTGATCAGCATTACAGTTTCTGTACATGTGATCTAGATTTTTTTTATGCTACCCTGCTCCATCTTGCTCACTGACCCCTTCAGCAGGGGTTCTTCGGAAGGATTTGTAAATTTTTAGCAGGTAGAAATCTAAGGGGATTTGTGTTTGTTTTGGTATATGTGACGGACTGGTTTATCACTTCAGCTCACTGCTACTAGGGATGCAGATTAAACGTGGAAAGCAAATAATCCATTTTACTTTTAATTACTAACATTTAGTAAAATGTTTGGTGATGGTACAGGCTCATAATCTGAAATGATGAAGCTCCCATGGTTTAGCATGCCAGTCAAGCCTTGTCTAGCTGTGTCAGCTGAGCTACAGTAACTGATCATTATATATCCTTTTTAGTGTATATGATGAGTTACTGGATGTCACCTGTTGGGAATAAATTGTTATTGTTCTGGAAATGTTTTGTCTTACCATGCCATATTATTTTTGGTTTAATCCCAAAGGTTCTAGGATTTAAGGGTCCCATAGTCTGCGTAATAATTTTATTGTGCTTTGATTATAGTTTTTTTTCTAATTCCTTTTTAATACATGTGCATGGATGCATACTCTTGCACAATATTCAGACAAAATACATATTTTGCAGTATCATTGGCTGTGTGCCCAGGCTGAAACATCTTCCTGTTTTGGCTAGATTCTTCCCAGATAATTTATTTATAAATGCTGAACACGAAGCTTTATGGTAAACTCTTGCTCAGTATTTATTCTCTCTTATCTGCATCTTGAATAACTTCTAACAACAATTCAAAACATGTCATTTGTTAGAAGAATTAAATTGCCCATCTGGGTTGAAACATTAAAACACTGGTAAAAGTTTTGCTCTGAGCTTACATTGGTATGGTGTTTTTTTTATTTAAAAGAATGATTGTTAACAGGAACGTGTGTTATGCATTATATTTCATGGTGTTCTTTTTCTTACCTAGGGTATCCTTGGTTGTCACAGAAACAGTTGATGCTGGTTTATTTGGAGAAGGAATTGTGGAGAGCTTGATACATGCTTGGGAACATCTACTTTTACAACCAAAGGTAGGTGATGTGGGTACATTTGTAGAAATGGGATTCCTGTTTTGTTTGATAAATATTCATGCATGAATTTGATTTGGGTGAAAGGCATTGAGACAGCTGCATACATGATACTTCTGTGAGCTCATGTTCTTAGTAGACAGATAGTTAAAATGCATGTTTCCCTGATGTAACCTTTCATCATACAGAGATGGCTTACTCTTGGTCACTGTTCGCTCCTCTTTTTTTCATGTTGTTCTTCCCTCTTTTTGTAAGTAACGGCAAAGGGGTTTGTGTGTGTTTCAAAGGCGCTGTTTTCCTGCAAATTTGATTACAGCTTGGTCATTTTGATATACCAGCTAGTAGCAGAAAGTTGTGTCAGTCTAAGCAGAAAATGCTGAATTATAGTAGTTATTTCTCATCATAACACTAGGGATCAGTCAATGATAATTTGGTAAATATGCCATATGCTTGTGCTCCTAATTTATTTTTGCTAGCTTTGAACTTTTTTTAAGACTGAGCAATTCTACTGGGTCTCGCATTTTGCTTGTATTTTGCATTTTAGCTAGCATACAGTAAGTAATATGACAAACAGTCTTATATGGGTTAATCTCTGTTAGATCTTATGAAATAGAAGGACTTCTCTATGATTTTGATGTTGCCTTGATTCCAAATAATTAAAAAAAAAAAAAAAAGTCTTGTCTAGCTGAAGGCATTTGTATTGATCTGAAACTGATGACCTCTAGTGTTAAGTGTAGGAACGATGCATAAAGGAAAGGTCGTCAACTGTTTCAGTATATTCTAACAGAACATAAATTCAAAAACACTTTTAGAATTACACAGAGGAAGCAGTAGACTGAAAAGTAAACCTGATGTGTGGATATATTGAAACACGATATTTAAGAAACTCTTTTAATGGTCAACTGGAATGACAAAGGCCAGAAACTTTACTAGTAACTAAGAATTTACTGATGTTTTGACTGTAATATTGAATGGCTCATGAATGCATAACCTAGGCTTTGCAGTAATTGTAGAAGGAGGTCATTGTCTCATTGCATATTATTATTGTTCATGTTTTCACAGCCTAAAAATCAAGATGTCAGTGCTGGTGACTATGGCAGAGTTATTCCTGCAAGCGCTACAATATTTGGGATGGCAGTGGAATGCAGAGAGATACGTAGACATCACAGGTATATTTAAACTCTAACACAGTTTGAACCCATAATTTGTTATTTGAGAAGGGAGACCAGTGGTTTTTATTGAGGATCGTTCACTTACTGTTCTCTATATTTTTTTGAATGGCTGATTATCTGTTTTTCGCTAAACAGTTTTCTGCTCTCACCCTCTCTGCTCCTTTTCCAGGCTCTCTTCTCCACCCCCAACTCTGTCCCTGGTGGTTCAGACTTTCTGGATAACTTCTTCAGAAACTCTGGATTTTCAGTTATGCTGAAATTCATGCCTTTAACACCTACTAAAGAAATTTAATTCCTTAATATTAAAATTACTTCTCAGTTTCTGTTTTGGAGATTCTTGGATTATCCAATACTTGACCTTTATCCTCATTTTACCTTCTTTGTAATCTCCATAGCTCACTGCTGGATCTAACCCTTTCAGAAGATGAGGACGGGATTTTTTAAAGCCTAAGTGTTTATAACCCCACCTAGCATTATCTTTCTGAAATGTGCCTTTCCCAGTTGTGAACAAGCATACAGTAGGCTTTCTTCACTGAGACCAGCTCTGACTGTGTATCAGTTACTTTCATACTCATTTTTATTCTCATCTTCTAGAACAGTATCACTGTATGGAGACAGCCTCTGTCTGAGAGGTTTGGAATTGATGTAACTTGTTTAGGATTAATCTTGTTGCAGATCAAAGAAAACACTAACTTTTATGGGAGCTTCCGTGTACTGGATGAAAAATAGTCAGACTGTATCAGTGATTTTTCTAATGCAGTAGACCTGGACAATGGCCTGAAAGAGACACAAGTTCCCATAGTAGATAGTCAGAAGAACTTTCTTTTAGGAGAAGTTAATTATTCATCAATTATAAGATAGGTTTATGCCTTGAAACATGGTGTTGACTGTTCCTTATGAAATTTAAACAGGATGAAAGTTAATGTACTGTAACTCTGGATTGTTGAATTAACAGTCCATTCTAATAGTATATCTTAAGGTCAGGTGGCTAGCAGAACTGAAATGATTGCCACAAATTAATTATATGCTGTAGGAAGAAGAAAAATGTCACTCTTGAATTTCCAGCCTTTATAGTTTGAGATTCCTTTTTGTTTGTGTAAGAATACCTGTCTTAAGTCTATTTTAACAAGTGCTATTAAGTTTTATGTAAAACTCTTGGCTATTCTTAGGTTTAAATGATCCAGATCTCTTTGAATTATTCTGATGTGCATGTCTACATATTTCACGAAGTGTTTTCGTGATCTACAGCAAAACTTTTGGGTTTGGATGTGTTTTTCTGAACAGGATGCCTAATGAAATAGCAGTGTGAAAGTAATTCCTCTCATGCTTTTTGTGTCATCTAGCACAGTTTCTGTCTTGTACAATTAATACAACTTTTAGCTTTTCATCATGATTCACTTTTTTTTTGAGTGGTTATAAGTAAATGTAGAGCCCAGAAATCTATGAATACCTGAGTGTTTTTTTTTTTACTGAAGTACATTTAAAAGTATGTATAATCTATGATCAAACACTGATTCATCTTGCTGAAGGAGGGAATCCCATTTCACTCCAATTGTTGATAATCTTGCATATCAGAGTCATCTGTTTATGTCTGATCTGATCTTCTGTTTTCTATCCCTTTGTTTTAGCAATTTTAAGTTATGTTGCATTTCTTGTGCTCTGGTTGTTTTTAGGGTTTTTTCCTAGGATATTGTGAAATTCTGGATAAATCATACCAGTTTTCTTATGATTCTGTTTTTGGTGCACTTAAGCCAACTTCACAAAAAGTTTTGTGCTGGTTTACCCCGTATTGTAGCTTTATTACTTGATGTTTTGGTGATAATTGTAATGTCTTTACTGCAGCTGTTGCTGCTCGTACCCATTGCTTCTGTTCTGTAGAATGACTGTAGAGCCAAAGTCTGCTGTGGTGTTATGTGATTTAACTTTTTTTATGGTTAGCTTGAATTTTCTCCTGAAGTTGTTGTTCTCTCTGAAGCAGTTGTTTCACATCCATGTGAAATGTGTTTACCTCCAGAAGACCAAATGAACTGACAAACTTGTGAGAAGACTGGAGTTCTACTAAGGATAAATTTAGACTTCCACAAAAGTTTTAAGATACCAGAGTATACTACATACCGCTTTTCAAGTTTGAACTATATATCTTTCAAGAGTTATAAGTAACAATAAAACAATAGGAGAAAATAGGTCTGCTACATGAATGCATCTACCTTAAATAATTCTGAATAAAGTATGCCAGAATATGGGTTAATTTACCTAATTTGAGTCACTGTAAGAACTACAGATTTCAGTTGTTTTTTAATATTTAATTTTCAGTCAGTTAGGTACCAGAAGGAGAGGCAATAATGTGGCTCTACTTCTGCACTTAGGTATTAAAGCCAGAAGGGGTCATGATAAAATAATAATCTGCTGACCTCTTTCACAATATAGGCCTCGTACAGCAGCTGTTCCATTTCAGTTGTAGTATTTCTTTTAAAATAATACGTGGATTCATTTTCAAATGAAGGAGAATACATTCTCATCCTTGTTGTTAAAATATCTGAGTGAGTTCACTGAGCAGGTGAGAAGATTGTAATTGTTGATAATGTTACTGTATTTTTCAGTATTTGTTGTGATGTACTTATTACTTTCTGCTTTGTATATGTCACACATACTTTTATTGCTAGGGAATCTGCTTCAAAGATAGTCTGATTAAATTTTGTATTTTAGCTGTGCATAATGGTCAAAATGTATTTGTCTGAGAATCCAGGTTATGACAAAAGGCAACTTACTCAATTCTGTGAATGGGAGCTTTGAGGAGATGACTGTATCTGGTGAGAATATTATCAGACAGCCTGCATAGTTGCACTTAGTTGTAGGGAGAGATTTTGCAGGGGGGGAGGTTCCTGAGAAAATGATTCAGAATTTAAAATAGTTCTAGAAATAGAAATTTAACTAGTTGTCATTTGAACTTCTGAGTGCTAGATCTCACTGTAAGAATACAGATTTGCTTGATAGCTGTCACTTAAATGGGAAGCACTAAGTCCTTCACAGACAAATGTACTTTTTCAGAATAATCTAAGGCATAGCTTGCGCAAGACTTGTCTCGTGTAACTTCCTGACTCGTACTTTGAAAATGAGACTATATCTTAAGTCCTCAAACCTAAGAGATGGACGGTGTATGTAAGTAATTGTTTTAAAGCAGTTAGAGCATTTTTCTTCTTTGAAGCTTTTCGTATGATGTTGTTTCTAGAAACATAATTGATCTTCTGTCTTACAACAGAAGACTTGTGTACTCCGAGTTGTCAAAGCATTTTCCACCAAGAAATCAATGCTGAGACTTTTTTTTCAGCTATGTAACTATGAAAAATGCCTTATTCTGCATAGATTGTGCTTGATAAATATATAAAGATATTGCAAAAATGAAAATTCTATGTCAGAGACTCCAAAAATGCATTTTCCTATTGCATATCTATCCTTGTTCGGAGTATTCTGTTCACACGAAAGAAACACCTTCATTATCTAATACAGCAGCAGCAGAAAAGCTTTAGTTCTTATTATCACGGGGTATATTCTTCTTTCTGGTTCTCTGTCAAGACTCAATGAGTTGTACTTAAGGGGGCAAAAGTCTGTGGCCTTTGACAAAAGATATATTGGGCTTTTTCTCAGTTTCTATTAACAGCATTCAGTTCTGATTCTTGAAATTGATACATATTTTCCATGCTTAGAGCTGCTCTGAACATAACAAAAACCCCAGAGAAATTTTTTTTTTTTTTTTTGTCTTTCTATTCTTACACTTTGTGCATCTAAGTATATTTAGCCAGCCTGGGAAGAATTTCCTTTGGGTTTTTGGTCAAATTTTTTGGAGTTTCATTTCTTCCTTTTTTTCCTTTACTCCCAGAGTGGGAACGCAAGAAGTTGCTGGTGTGTGCTTGTCAAATTCTGTGCAGTTCTTTAGTCCAACATATGCTTCTGCTGGTTCAGAGGAAACTGTTGAACCTTACACTACCGAGAAGCTCAGTCATATTCCTGGAGGTTACAGACCTCTGACAGAACCCTGTCAAGTAATGACAGTAGACTTCAACGATCTGCAGGTAATGATTTTTTTTTTTTTTACATCCTTTATGAGTAATCTGTTTATGAATAACAAGAGCACTATATCTTCTTTGCTTTCCGGGTTCAATTTCAGAACAGTTCACAAATGCAAAGTTGGCACGGCTGCACTGCAATCCTCTGCTGATTTTGATACTTGTCTGGTTGTGTGATGGTGTGATTCATCAGATGACAGTCTATGAGTTTTTGAAGGTGGAGTTTTTTATTTGCTTAGCATAGTTTCAGGAACTAAATTAGCTCACCATTGGATCAAACAACTGCCAGCCTCAGTCCAGGGAGGGGGAGGAAGAGTGCAATAGACCCATCTTAAATGATCGATGCAGTTGTGGAGCTGACTTTGTTCCTCTAAAGTTAGAGCCTTCAGGATTTTCTTGAAGACAGAAGAGAAAGGATATGTTTTACATCAGGCATAGAAATGTGAGTGTTGATAGGTAAGTGTAAAAGAGAGGGGAGATGAAGAAATTATCATATCCCGTTCAACCAGTTTGGTTCCACCCTTCAGCTCCATTGGTATCTTAGAGTATTTCTATAACATGGCATTCTAAAATATGATAGCATTATTTTGTGTATTTTGCACAAAATACATTTGTATGCATATCACAGAATCACAGAATGGTAGGGGTTGGAAGGGACCTCTGTGGGTCATCTAGTCCAACCCTCCTGCCGAAGCAGGGTCACCTACTGCAGGCAATATACTTAATAGGCCTGAACTTTAAGGCGAGGACCTCAGCCACACACAGCTGAGCATGCTAAAAAGATGATACATCTGATCTCTGGCGTGTTTCTTGCTCGTTGACCTGTGGTGAGGAGTTAGCATTGAATCAGAGCTTAAAATAGGTTCTGTTATACAAATGAAATTATTCTTGGCTACTGCTTGGCCAGGAGTTGCAGTGTTTTTGAATCAACAGCTTTTCCTAGGTGGCTTGTCTGACATCCTGAGATTAAAAATGAAAGAAGACAAGGCTCTTCAGTATACTGCTGGGAGCAATCTGTGATCTAATGTTACTTCTGCTTCTAGCATCAATAAGAAACTATTGCTCTCATCTGAGAGATGCCTACTCTTAAGCATCTGCCTGCTGGCAGACATGTAAAAATAATTTTAAAGAGTAAAGAACAGTGTTACTCTTTAAACTGTTTCAGAACTGCTGCTTTGAAGTTTCGGTTAGACTAATGGAGTCTTCCTATCATTAAATGGTAAGCTGTCATAAGTAAAGGTAAAGGGAAGAAATGCAGTCAGTTTATTTGGAATCATTGGTCACTGTTTGTTGTTACTTTGTCACTGGGCAAATATGGCAGTTCCAAACACTGATAGGTTACTTTCAGCTTGGGGGGGTTGTTTGGTGGGGTTTTTTTGTTTTGTCATGGGCACACCTGGATGTTCAAGCAGTGCAGCTAAAAAATGAAAAGGAAAAATTGTCTGTGCTCCTGTTTGAATTTAAAAAACTGCTATACTTAGAAACAATAGCAGAATTGCCTACTAAAGACTGAAACTGAGGTAAGAAATCACTTAGCACTAGTAAAGTAATTTCAAAGACTGATTTTCTAAGATTGTATTTCAAAGAATGAGAGCAGTGTTGCATTTATTCTGCTTGTACTAACTATACAGACCTAAATTGACAGAACTGAGAAAGACACAAAATAATGTACAAGTGTTTCTCAAACTGAGTTGTGGGAGGCTTCAAAGACATCAGTACGGATCAGAGAAATGATGATAATAAGTAAAAATTACAAAAAAAAAAAGGCAGCTGAGTTATGCTGAGTACTTTATTACTGCTGTTATTAACAGTAGGAGCTCAGTTCCTCTCAGGCAGGGGAACAAGATGTGGCTGTAATTACAGGCTGCAGACACTTGCACCTAGCCAGGTACTTACTACCTGTGTGCATGTTCGCTGGCTGCAGATCAGTGCCACTGGGAGTGGAAGTGAGTGTTTACCTCAGCAGCCAGTAATTAAAGCTCCATCTCACCTTCAGGCCCTAAAGGAGCAGTGCTCTTGCCAACAGTTGCAGGTATTGGCTCTTTCTGATTTTCACGAGAAGTTACTATATGGAGTATTTGATAAATTCTGGATCAAGACATGAGGAACTTGATAATTGCGTTCTTCCTCTAGTTTTTCCTTCTATTTGTAGTCCCATTTACTCTTTTTAATGCAAGCTGTTTTTTTCTCATTCAGAAGATATATGTGGCACTGCATAATTTTGGTTTTTTACTGCCTCTTCCTGCGCCATTGCTTTATTTTCTTAGTTGACAAATTGCCATTCTAATGTGCTAGAGCTGCTCGAGTCTGTAATTGTCATAAATAATAGAAAAAGATTTATGCAGTGGACAAATTTGAGGAATAAATATGGGATAAGCAGCATGGTAGAGAGCAGGGAAAGCTGAAATAACTGCCTTCGAGTGGGTTTTTAAGTGTTGTGTGCTGCAAGATAGGGATGTAACACTACTACTACAGTTACTAGAACCATTGGGTGAGAACCTTGGGCCCGCTACTTTTGAGGAATAATCAGAATGAATGTTTTTAATATCAAATACAATTCTAAACAGCTATAACTTAACCAGAAACCAAGAAACAGATGCATCCTTGTGCTCTTGCTGTCTTGCTTCAAGGGGCTTACTGCCAGCAAAGCTTCAACTTACTACTCTTTTCCTCTCTAGTTGAGGATGTACAGGAAAAATGACTAGCAGCAAAGAACTTTTGTTGAAGAGCAGTGAGATCTTATTATGAACTTTATTATCATCCAGTAATTTAACACGTGCATTGTTCAGCCATCTCTCAGTTGTGAGAAGAGAGGTAGACCAACTTTTGGAGAACATGGAATAAAAATAAAGACGGAAAAATAAAAAATGCAGCATGTGAGAGCTACTCATGTTCTTAGAGTGGAACTTCTCTTTTGCCATGTGTATTTTAAGATGGAAACTTTGAGAGGACAAATGTAACATAAGTAGATCAGGAAGCTGATAAATGTTTACGAAAGGCTGTTACTAAGCAGAATGGTTGTGACTAAGAGAATCTTTAGTCGCTTGTGCTTGACCTCTTGTTAATTGGTTTACGCCAGAACTGTCTAAGACATTAGAGCTGGGCCTTTTATGTTTGTGAATGTTGGCAGCAGAAGGTGATTACTGAGGAAAATAAATTGTACATGGAGGAAGACTTAATTCCTGTTACATATTCAAAACTTTCCAGGAGTATTGGAGAATTTATAACCTGATCCTTTTAGGGGAGATCTTGGTTCTTCCCAGTAGTGAAATCATACATGCCTGAACTTTTACACAAAGTCTATAGCCCACATAGCAGAGAAAATATCCTCAAAGATGTTTGACTAAGTGTTTTTGTAATGATTTTTCCAAACATCTACTTGAGCGAATTCAGTACTTGCAGTGTTTCTAGAACTGACTGAACACGTTTTAAATGAAGCATGTGCCTAAGCATTGGCTTGAATCCGGCCCAGAAGACTGGCTCTGTTTTTTGTTACTTTTCATAAGGCAAGCCTTGCCAGTCTAAAGCCTTTCTTGCAGTTTTCAGTGTTTTTAAGTATGTTCTTAACGTATGTTAAGTATGTTCTTAGATGTAGGCATGTTTGCTTTAATGGCTGATGGGTGCAGGTTGGTCATGTGGATATGCACTTGCATGTGGAAAGACAGTTCCTATGCTAGTCAGTGCTAATGATGATAATTGGTATTGCAGCGGCTTGTTAACCTCAGGTTTCTCTTGGGTGCACTCATGGATTGGTGCAGAAACTTGGGTGTCTTATTTTGATGAAAAACATCCTTTATTTATGGAAAGATACTCTCACACTTTTTCTCTCTTTCCACTTTGGTCAGGAGCTGAAAAACCTTGCAGCTAGAAAGCCCTGGATGCTCAGCCTGCCAGTCACTGAAGGAGGAATACTAGATGCTGTTGTGGTGTGGTTTGTACTACAGCTTGATGATGAGCATGCTCTATCTACAAGTCCCAGTGAGGAAACTTGCTGGGAACAGGCAGTCTATCCTGTGCAGGGTCTTCTTGGTAAGGCGTGTGGATTTTTTTGTTGCAGTACATTAACTTGATTTCATTTTGGTTTTGAGCTAGCTAGGTTGTCTCAGAGATTAGGAAGTGGCAGCAAATAGGTTTAGAAGTTCAACCGCACGTAGCTGTGAGGTGGGTTCCTGATCATGTTTCTGGACTGTAGTGCACAGTCCCTGCATCACAGCTTGTTCATGGGACTCTGCTATGGAGTAGATAAGGGTCCAGCTTAAGACCTGGGAGAATGCTTTTCATTAAGTTGGTTTTTTTTCTATACTGAATTAAATGCATTGTGGAGCAACTATAAAAAGTGCGGCTACTGACTGGCTATACTTAATATGCATCTTGTGAAAGGGGGAGGTGAGGTAGGAATTGCTAGCTGCTACTGCCACAAAACCAAAACTAAACGTTCCCACCTACCCATCACCCCCATTTTGGACTCGGCTTGAATACTCTTACACACACACACAGAGCATCAGTGTCACTTTTAGCAGCCTCTACTCTCCTTTCAGTCACTTTCCATTCTCCTGTTTCACAGAATCGTAGAATATCTCAAGTTGGAAAGGACCCATAAAGATCATGAAGTCCAACTCCCTGCTACTCGCAGGACTACCTAAAACTAAATCACGTGACTAAAAGCATTGTCCAGATGCTCCTTGAACTCTGATAGGCTTGGTGCTGTGACCACTTCCCTGAGGAGCCTGGTCCAGTGACTGACCACCCTCTTAGTGAACAAACTTTTGCTAATGTCCAATGTTAACTTCCCCTGATGCAGCTTCATACCATCTCCTTGTGTCCTATTGCTGGTCATCAGGGAGAGGAGATCAGCACCTGCCCCTCTGCTTGCCCCCCTTGAGGAAGTTGTAGATTGCAATGAGGTCACCCTGCAGCCTTCCCTTCTCCAAGCTGAACAAACCAAGTGACCTCAGTCTTGCCCTTGAGGCCTTTTAGCATCTTGGTCACCCTCCTCTGGAGACAATCTAGTAGTTTGATGTGCTTCTTATATTGAGGTGTCCAAAACTGCACAAAGTACTCGAGGTGAGGCCGCACCAGTGCAGTAGTGTTGAGTAGGACAGTCACCTCCCTGGACTGACTAGTGATGCTCTGCTTGATGCACCCCAGGACACGGTTGGCCCTTTTTGCTGCCAGGGCACACTGTTGACTCGTACTCCATTTGCCATCTGCCCAAACACCCAGTACTCTTTCCGTGGGGCTGTTCTCCACCACTCTTGTCCCCCAGATTGCACATATAAGCGGGATTACCCCATCCAAAGTGGAGAATCTGGCACTTGCTTGTGTTAGATTTCACACAGTTCGTAATTGCTCAGCTCTCTAGTCTATCCGGATCTCTTGGTAAGGCCTCTCTACCCTCGGTGTAGTCCACAGCTCCTCCTAATTCAGTATCGATAGACAGTAGGGGCAGCTGTGCCAGGGGCTGGTTCAACTGAAAGTGTAGGAGAGGGGAGAGACTCTTGTAGCCTACACGGCCATTGAAAGAAATTTTTGTCAAACTACAGCATTTTTGGTTTGAAATTCTGGTCTGTATCAGTGGATTTACTTCTTAGAATGTACACAGGGAGTATCCAAAGACCATCCTGAGCTGTACACCATAAATGTTCCAGTAAAATTTATTTTGAATAAATTACCCTTTCTAAACTGTAGCTATTGTTTTCCATGTACCTACAAATTTACCTTCGTCTACAGCAGGTATTAAAATATAAATTATTTAATATTTAACATTTTGAAGCAAAACCAATTTCTTTACCAGTATGTTTTTTTTCTGCTCTGCTGTTGACAGAACACTTAAAGTAATACCTATTTGTCACAGAAAGGCTAATTTTGAGAATAAATGTATTTTGCCTAGTGTGGAACAGTTGAAGGCAGGTGTTAATGCACAACTGCAGGTTTCAGCTTGTGAGCTACAGACTACAGTTCTTTCATACACACTAGTAACAACTAATAAATGAGACATGTGGGTGGTTATTTTAAGCACTGTATGGCTGCCTTACTGATGTTTGCTGTAAAGTAACTTGACGTGACTTTCGTGCTGGTTTGTCAGATTATTCTGTGAAGACTGGAGATACTGTGATGATGGAAGTTTGCTGCCAAGACTGCTACTTGAAGATCCAGAAGATTTCTTCTTTGACTTCGGAGTGTGGGATGGACGTCAGTGACAGAGATGACATGCTGAGCCTGGGCAATGAGGCTGAATTATGTCAAGCTTTGGCTGGTCTTCAGACGACTAGCAAACAGGATGGCAACGGTCAAGGGTGTGTGCTGGAATCCACAGAAATAGCCCTGCTGAACAACGTACCATACCACGAATGCTTTAAAGCTGCTATGGGCAAAGTGCTGTTGTCATTAAATCGAAGTAAGGACTTGCAGTCCATGGATGTTGATGGACATGGCAGTGGGATGAACCTCCAAGAGAGTCAAAACAAGAGCTGTGTAGATGTGGCTCCTGATCCTTTGTACATTTTAGATGTATCTGAAGGCTTCTCCATCCTGCCAATTATAGCTGGCAAACTTGGACCAGTTAGAGCCTACAGTTCCATCGAGAAAGAACAGCATCAGGCAGCACTTAATGTAATTTCAGAGGCTAACCATTTCCCTAAGGAAACATTAGAGTTTTGGCTCAGCCACTTAGAAGATGAAAGTGTGGTGCTACAGAGACCCAAATCAGACAAATCGTGGAGTATTATTATCTTGGATGTTATAGAGACATCAGGTTTAATCCAGCAGGAGGTGATGGAAAAGGCTGCGATATCCAGGTACAGTATAAATGGACAAAAGTATTCCTAGGAATCTGTAATTATCTGAAAAGCTTCTGAAAATATTCCTTACTGTCATGTTGGTTCCGTAGAGCAGGAAAAGCTTGTGTTCTGAATGGATTGAACTTCCTAGAGTGTTTCTGGTGTGACCATTGTATGTGTGTATCTTTTTTTTTTTTTTTTTGAAAAAAACCAAAGTGTCAAGATTTCACTTTCATAGACTTCTTTATATTTTGTATGCAAGAATATGAATGGAAGATGTTATTGCTTGGTCTGTCAGGATTTCCCAGTATAGCCGGCGTCTTAGTAATAACGGAGGTAGCTTTTAGTGCAAGGTTAGAAAAGCCCAGATTCCTGTCCATGTCAGACTGTTGTTGGAACAAACTGGCACAGCTAAAAGACAAACACATGGTGTTAGGAACAGCCACAGAGGCAACAACAAAGCTAGCTGTTACCCACAGCAGGAGGGGTGGGAAGGAATGCAGAGCAAGAGAAATAAAATAATAGAAATGGGTAGCAAAGGAAGTAAATGTGAAACGGGTTTGTCCCATTTTGTGGTGCTAGGGAATCTTCTCTGTTCATCTTCATACTTAGGGATGGCAGAATATTCCCGACAATTTATGTGCATTACCTTTTCTAAATTTTGAATAAAGGTTTGGATGACTTCAAATATTTTTTTGCTGTAAGAAAAAAAAGGGAAATTACTCTTGACTTTTGTCATATGCAGATTCAGATATGTTGGCATGAAAATACAACAAATAGCGCACTACTTAGCTACCCAATTCCTATGACAAGAGGCCCGCTATAGGAAAAGGTAAACTAAAACAATCTCTGTTGGGGTTGTTCATTATTACGCTGAATGAAAGTTTCTGTCCTGTTGATGCTCTCAGCAGTGTGATACTCTGTAGCAAGAGACCCAAGCAAGGCTCAGGTGTCTTTTAAGGGAAAAAACAGCATCTCCTGTATAGCTGTCAACTTTTGTTAAACACTTGAAGAAGGGTGACTTAAATTCCCATCAGGTTTTGTTTTCCTGTGGGTCTGGTGCCTCCTTAACCAGTGCCCCCCAATGGTATGTACTTCTTGACTTCCAGTTTTATTAAGCACTTCTGCCAGTCCTTCAGTATTGGATGCTGGTTCTATGAATAAATCCCACTGTCTTGAAATATCACCATTTCCAATACGGACACTGAGAAAAGATTACTTAAATGCATAGTTCTGGTATTATGTGACAAGTTTACCTTTTATGATGCAGCGGTCTGGTCAAACGCGATTGAACTCAAATGCTTATGAGCACTTGACATCAGAGGAAGAACTAGTGTGCCTTTCTTAAACGTAGTTATTCTTTCATTGCTGTTGAATGGTATGCTTTAGAGGTGAAATCTCTCTCATTTTACAGGTGTTTACTTCACAGTGGAGGGAAGATTTTCCCCCAGTATGTGTTGGTATATGGGATGCTTGTAGAATCGGAGTCTCTGTTACTGGAGAGTGCTGTTCAAGGAACAGAACCAACTCTTGGGTTTAATATAGCTCCTTTTATCAATCAGTTCAAGGTAGGAAGTTGGTGGGTGTGTTCCGGGCACAGTTCCAAAGCCTGCAGCTGTCTAACTGTTTAGTTTTGGTGTAAACTGCAAAGAAAACTGAAGAGCTGAAACGTTTTCATATCACTGAAGTTATCAAGAGAGGTTTATGTGACCAGAGAGGGACCCTGAGATAAAGTAAAATGGGTAACATTTGTTTTAGAACTGGTGTGGGAGAAGTTTTGTCTGAGTAATGAAAGATGCAGTGCTACTGTACAGAAGAGTGACTGTGCTGTTACTACCTCCTTTATCACCTTGTATCCCAAAGGTCACATTTCAAAAGGGAGTAGAAGAGTGTATTTTCCATTTTGGCTGTCTCTTACAAGCATTGCAGTAATTCCTATAAACTTTTGCATTATGATTAAGTCTTTTAACTTTTTGCTTTTTAAGTTATGATATATACTCTTAGGTGCCTGTTCGTGTGTACTTGGATCTCTCTACGTTACCATGTCTACCCTTGAGCAAGCCAGCAGAGCTTCTAAGGCTAGATCTCATGAACCCTCTATTGAACAGCTCCAGCAGAGAAGTGAAGGTGAGTTGTGTGTATATAAAGTTAGAAGTGCGCTTAACTGCTGTTCTGCAGAGCTGCTCATTCATTGCTCACCTTGGCTGAAAATTTCAGTGGAGAATTTACTTGTCTGCAGGTATCTCAAATGGATTAAAATGGTTTGAACTACTTTTTCTTAATTCTTTGAAAAGGATGTAACTGATTAATATTTTAAATATTTTTAGGTACAAATTTGTAAGTCTGGCCAAGTCACTGCAATTCCCTTCTGGTATCACATACATCTAGATGAAGACCATAGCTTGAATACATCTGATGAGTCCTCGCACTGGAAACAAGCTGCAGTTGTTCTTGATAAGCCCATCAAAGTTCAGGCTGGAGATGAACTTGTGCTTGACATTCAACACCATAAAAGCAATATTAGCATTACAGTTAAACGGTGAAACATATCCTATGTTAAATGATTTGTGGTTAATTACCTATGCATAAGTTGACTGTTCATAACATCACTGGTGTTCATTTATATTAAAGTCTAAATTTTATTTACTGACCAAAAAGGCTATTTTATTGCTTTAATAGCAGACACTTTAGTCCATCAGTGGAACCTAAACTTGCATTGTAAGGGTATCTTACCAAGCAGTTAGGGGAGGTATTTTCTTCTCCACAGCAAAAACCTGATTGCTAGCTCTTGCAGGAACTACAACAGTGGGACACACTTCTGCTACCATATTGTAAGGAAAAAAGCATCCAGATGCCTGTACCAGAAGTAAGCAGCTGTGACTGTTCAGGACAGAGTCCTTGTTTCCTCAAACTGTAGTTCCACTTCTCAATTGCCAAAGCATCCTACTCAAGTGTAGCAAGGTTTTAGCCTTGTAGTAGGGGCTGTAACACCATTCCAGCTGCAGTATCACAAGTTAGCGTTGCACGTAGACAATTATAAAAAGTTGTAAAGGAGTGCTGTTGAATAACTCAAGTTGTCCCAGCCTGCAGCTGAACCTGCACCTGATGGATTACTCTAATAAAGCTCCTTCTAGAAGGATGGAGGAAAGGTCTCCTTTTTTTTTTTCTTTTTTTCAGAACAGAGGTAATGACCAAGTCAAGTTTTCTGAAGATAAAGTAATGTGATACCACCTTTAACCAAGGGGTACAATGCATAACAAAATGTAAGCAAACTAGAGTAGCACAGGGGCTTTTCATACTACATATCAAATGGCTTTGCTTAAAAAAACAAACAAACAAACAAAAAACCCCAAAACTCCAAACAAAATCATGATCCATAAAATCTAAGTTACTGGCTGGCACAACTAAACCTAGTAGGTACAGGATATTTTCAAAGTGCAGTTTTAGAGAAGTGTTTAGGCTTCTCATGCTAGAAGACCTCTGATAAAAGCTAAAACATGAAATAAGAGTGGTTAGGCATTAACCTTTTAGCAATTAGTAAGACAGCAAAATGAGTTAAAATGAGTTAAAGAAAAATTAAGAACATACTCTACCCGTTCTCAGTGAGACTAAGCAAAGGGCTAAAAATGACTATTACTGAGTCTTCAAGCAGTGTGTTAAGTAAAGCAAGAGGAATCAATATGGTTAATGTAAAGATGGAGGACTATTTGAAAATGAACTTTTAAATATAAACTTGATAGGTCACACTGTGGAATACTGTTGTAATAGTTTTCAAAAGATAGAGTAGGTGTCATTGAAAGATTTCTCTTTATTTTGGAAATTCAGTAGCAATGTTTAATGGAAAGATATGATCCTATGAGGTACTGCAATGAAAAAATAACTTTTCTCCCAGGAAAAAAAAAATGCAGGAATACTGTGCACATGAAATGAAATAACTGAGTAATGATAAAATAACTTAGTGGCTTTCCAGAAATGCTGTGCAAGAAACAATCAAGACACTTAACTAGCTGTTTTCCTCTCAAAGTCCCCTCTCTCTACCTTGCCTAAGTAAGTTTTACACCAAACAGACATAACTTGAGATATTAAAAAAACACTCTTCAGTGTGAGGTTTTTGAAAAGCTAGAGCATGGTAGCTACTTAGCTTCCAGCAGCTCTGATCCTTCAGATGTTAGTTGTACCAATACCCCTTTTTACTTGTATACATGCAGGAAATCGAATTACTTCTATTAGTGGCTACAGTAGGCACTGAAGTACCCAGGTCTTGTCTTATGAGCTTTTACAGGTTGTTTCCTTTTAGGACATGTGTATTGCACAGATAAAAAGATACCTGGAATCAAGCATAAGTAAGTAGATCCTGATTCTTCATAAGCTCGAAGTACAACCTTTTCAGTACAAGCCTTAAAATACTGAAAGTACAAACTCTTGTGTCAGTTACACTTAAGATCCCCTTCTTCCATGAAGAGGACAGTTGTATTCAGGTGTCATTCACATTGTGAAATTACTGTAGCCATAAATCAAAGTAGAAGAAGGTGAACAGTTTAAATAAAATCTTTAATCGCTTATTTACAAAGGCAATGACTTGACAAATTGAAAATTATGATTTGCACTTTCCCACTACTTCAGATACAGCAAGTAAATAGTCAACTATAAAATGATGCAGCCTAGTGAGTAAGGCGCAGTATTTACATCACACTAGTACTGCAAAAAAAGCACTTAAGATGAATTTACTGTGACAGCCAAAAGTTAAACATTTATCCTGTAAATGCTAACAATGCTGACAAAGAAACTTCTGATGTCACTTAAAAGGTCAGGTGCTCTTTTTTTTGTCAGATTGCAAACATGCAATACTAGTAAAAATCTGTAATGGGATAAAAACAATACCCCTCTGATTTTACCAGTTTTTGCAAAGTAACATTTTGATACAAGTGTACATCTTGGTCTGAAATCTAATGCTAGTAACTCCAGTATTAGACTAGCTACTTAGTTTTACCTTAGCAAAGGTCTTTTCTGGGGTGGGGAGGGGGGTGGGGGGGAAATCAACTATTATATTTGAATCTAGGCTATACTAGAAGCATAATACAACAATCACACACACAAATTTGTGAATACAAATTACTACAGACACATTTTCAAGACATCCAGCTTTAACAGCTTAAAAAACCCTTAAGTATTGAAGAATTTATTGCAGCCCCAAATAAAGAAATCAGTTTTGTTTTCTATTTCCTTTTTGACATCCTTTATTCCCTGCTCCTCCCTCCCCCCATAACTTAAGGTAGAAACCATTACTCTTATTTCAGAAGGATAGGAAAAAGAGTAGTGAAGTGTAAGGTATTAATCCAAAACCTATCAATCATCCTGGCTGTCTCTTCTGAATGGAAAAGTCTTACAAATCATGAGCTACAAGGATAACTCATACACCAACCATATCTTCTGGGCATGGAATTTATAGTCAGGCTTGTAGGGAATGCTTTATTTATATGGAATCTTTACTAATGCTCTGTAATAATTATCTTCATGATGGGGTTTTATGTGACTATGCAGGAAAGGGAAGAAGATGGCATCTGTACAGAAGTTACCATTCCATCCACACTCCATTCAGCACTGGGGTATGGAAGTTACCATTAAGAGGACAACCAAAGCTAATGCAAACACTTTTTGCTACTGCCCTCTTTAAATTACATTCTTGAAATTAAGTTTTCCCATTACCAGTAGTGCTTACACTTCATCTTTAGAAAAGCATTTTCTCAAATATTTCTTTTCTATTAATAAAAGTCAGTGTAATTTCGACATGATGTATAAGTGTTCAGCAGTTGAAGGAGTTGATTCTTAAATTTATGCAGAAACTTTTATAGTGTGCGTGTTTTATATTCATGGGGTACTGACAGATACTCACATCCATTAGAGCTTCAGAATTCAGATTTCTGTTACAGCCACATCCTCTTCCTGTCTGCGCAGCAGCTCTTTCAAGCTTTTTAACTGTCATCACTAATAGTACATGTTAACAGAACATGTGTGGCAAGCATGTAACAGACTCCTTGACACATTCAAAGACAAGGCAAGTCTAACTTTTATCCAAGGCTTTCTCTGATAAATTGTGCTCTAGTTCGGGTGACTCCTCAGCACCTCGAGCAGCAGAACTGTTATAAATACCATCAACTGCAGGGGCTGTTGGTGGTGGTGTGAGAGGTGTCACGGTGCGTCCAAACCCCTGATAATGACCCATGGGTGAAGATGGCATTGAAGAAGCATCAGAAATTGGGTCTTGAGTAGATGAAGACAGTAAACTTGTATGCTCATTTTGTTCATGATCCTCATCAAAAAACATTTTCCTTGGCTGGCCCAAAACTGTCCTTCCTAGAATTATGCCAAATGAAAATACATTTTAATACTTCCAGCAATATACCATGGTCTTCGAACACAAACTCTAAAACAGGCATGTTAAATTAGAAAATGAGTCTTTGTTATAACAGTTTTACATTGGTATTGTTAGATTTAATAAATAAAATTATGTATTTCCATTTAAAAAAAACAAAACCAAAAAGGACATCCCTCTCTTCTACCCAACACACCTGAAACTGACCCTGAGAACCATCTAGTTAGGAAAAAAATTAAAAACTAGACTCTAAATCACTCAGGAGTACTGGAAAGAGCGAAGTGCTAGATAAGCCATGAAATCCTCTAGGGATGCAGCTGCCACTAATTTGGTCTGGAATGTTCTCAGGGTACTATAGAGATGGATAAAAGTGTCAGATGAAGCTGGAAATACATATGCTGTTAACAGATCATACAAATCTGCCTTACTTACCAACATTTCGAACCTGTTCTGATATATCTGCCCTTATATCAGAAATATCCCACATTGCAAGAAAAGAGTCGAAGCACGACCCTTCTTCAGCTTCTTGAACATAAGGTTTATAGGAAAAACTGTAGTGATGTGCAATAGCAGCCAGGAACATCTCAACACAAATGATAAAATCCTGCAATGAGAGAGATACTGACTTAGTCATTTGTAACTGGAGAAGAATAGTTCCTGGGTTCCTTCTACAACTGGAAGACTGCAATTGCCTTGGGATACTGGCATCAGCTACTTCTCCACCAGAGGCAGGATATTCTTGGCAGGCTTCAGCGAGCCACATGTACTACATACGTACTGGAATCAGTTCTTGCCTGACGGACTGACTTGCTGGAAGTGGATATTCAACAAGCAGCAACTCTACAACTAATTCTTGCAAAAAAGAAATGCAACAGTATCCAACAGAAGTATTTAACTGGGGCACATTCCTTCTGCTCAACACATGGATATAAAAGTGTTGACCGTAAAACTCATTTGGGATGACTTGCTGAAACTTAGCCCAACTTATAATAAATTCAGTACTAATCTAGCTTGTGTGAATTAAAATGAGTAAGACAGTATTTGCTTGAGATCAGCTATGTCATCTTACATACAGCCATTCCTCCTAAGAAATAACTGCTCCTACCTGTAGGCCTGTAGCCACAGCTTCCACGCTTTCCCATTCCCAGGTGTGTTTCTCAGAAATAACGCCAACTTTCACCAACAATGCAATAAGCACAGCTTGCCTATAAAGATTATTCATAATAATAACAATAAAGTGCCAAAAAACCTACAAGCAAATCTGTTAAATGAGACCTCTTCGTATGTACACATACATAGGAAGAATCTTACAAAAAACTTACTATTTATATATTTAGATTTTAAGAGGAGGAAAACAAAACAAAACAGACTTAAAAAGAGAGGTCATTCATCCATGATCCTAAAGACCACCACAGAACACAACCAAAGAAGAGTGTGTTGTTCCAGTTAGTTATTAGAACAAGTTACTTCTCTTCAAGGGTATTACTGTAGCCCACAGAGGAATGTTTAGAGAGTCAAAGGCACTCACTCGTTAGCAGCTGTGTGCAATGCTTAAAATAGTAATTTACAGTTAACTTACAGAAACTTATTCTGAAAAAAATTAAAGTAATTTTTTTCACTTTAAAAAGTAAAAAAAAATAATCATTTTTTGTTTTGAAATAACTGCAAGGGAAAATTCTAAAGTAAATCATGTTCTTGAGAATTTCCTTACTAAATAGCAAGTCTAAAAAATAACTTCCGTGAACAAGACTGCTCTGTCCAACATATTAGTACCCTTTTCCCGCACAGCACTTCACTAAGATTATGGGTAGATTTTTTGAGGTCTCTAACCTCAGTAACAAATCCAGCCTTCTTAGATCTTTTATGATCCACCCTGAGAGCAAGAAGTCATGAGTAAATAATTGACTTACCAGAAAGAAACAAAAACTACCATCTTCACACAAAGGAACTTCCCAACAGGTTGGATAGGGTTCAGTTCTTCACGTAATACTTTATAAAACAGCACCAGACAATACATAGCAAACTAACAAGGAAAAAAAAAAAAATGAAGAAAACCTTTCAAATCTTTGTTATTTTGTGAGGGACTTGTTTTACAGCATCTCTTCAGTTAAAAAATGTATCACAGTATGATACAAACTTAAAAAGCTACTTATTTTAGAAAAGAGGCTCTGGATTTAGGGAGTCTTTGCCTTACTGTTTTACAGCAGACTTTTTTTTTCCGCCTGAGACTGTATTTCTGAAAAGCGTGGTACTGGCAGACTGAGGTCATCTGTCTACATGCTAAAGCAAAGCACAGGAAGGTGCCATAAAATCTTTCCAACACCAAGCACATCTCTAGGGAAAATGGCATAAAAAGCACCTGTTCTCTCAGGCTGCTGGTAAGAACACCTCAAATGTTGCCTCTTTATGAGAGACGAAGCAACAAATGCAATCTTCACTGCAAATCTGAACAAGTTTCCTATTAATGACAACTGCAAGCAACTGAACTAATGCATAGCCAAACCTAAGGAATTGATCTCCCCTTTTCACGCATATTCTCCTAGCCTCTTACTACTAAGTTTCTTCAGGCAATCATGTCAACCAGGACATGCAGAAGTATGTGCTGCTGCTGGGATTATTGTTACAGCAGAAAGCAGTTATTGCTCCTCCCATAACAGTCACCCAAACACAGTGGTGGCAGTAGGAGGAGGACATCCTTTTTGGATGGGATGGCAACAGCAGCAGGAGTCAGAACAGCATGACAAGAGATGAAAGAATCTTGGAGGCTAGCAGGCCAAGCAGCAAGGAGCCAGGACTCTCTCCTCTTGCAATAGCTCATGTGTAATGTGCCCTGGGTGAAGCAGAAAATTATTCTCCTGAATTTGCAGCAAGGAACTAACTGCAATCCCCGACCTCCAAAATGAAATTTTCAAGTCCACGGGCTGACATCTTCCCCTTAACCTGACATCATCTGACAGCTGAACCAACAAGACAAGGTGTTAGACAGGCCAGAATCTCAGTGCTGCATGCACCATTTCCATTTTTTCCTGTCAACATTGTTACCATCAGCTTTGTAACACAGTATTTTGAACATAGCCACTGCTGATTCTTTGTATGTGTGCTGGGAGGAAGCTACCAGGGTGAGCGAAGGCATCTCTTCTGCAGAGGCGTGAGTCTGCTGCTCTAACATGCCTGGTCCATACCACTTCACCCATCCAACAATCTGGGGTAGCGAGGTGCGACACTGTTGCTTTATGGAGCTTCATAGTAAAAATAGTAAGTTTTAGATTATCTGTTTTCCTAATATTTTGCATATATAGTATTTAACAGATAGTAACTTTGACTTACGGTGGGAAATATTCTACCCATAAGAATTACCAGACACAATTACCGTCAACAGTTCATATAAAACGATTCACATAGTATTAACAGGATGACTTCAAAGCGCAGAAAGATGTACTCTCAATACTCACTAGCTGTGACATGTTGTTAAGTATAACCAAGTAAGTCCAAGCATTGTTGAAGCTGAAGTTTCCTTCATCGTACACTCCCACTAGTTCACAAATTCTGAAAGAATTTTTAGAGTTAATCACTATGTAATAAAAGATTGCTTTCTTGAAGTGCTAAATCTTCATGACATTGATCAATGGTTAGAATCCAAAATCTCTTTTGGTACTCAAATATGGGCATTTGGGGGGGCGTGCACAAGAATCAGTTTCCAACAGCACATGGCATATAAAGTTCATATTGTATTTTCCGTAGCAAAAACAGTGTTTGAATGCAGGGTTAACACATCCCATTGTTAAATGAATTTAACAATTAAACACCCTTTTTTTTTTTTTCAGCTGTTTTGCTTTTAACTGTTAGAACACATACAGCTAGTGCAAATATTTATATGGGTATTCTTTGTGAGTAGCAACTTTTTCCCACAGTCCCACAGAATTAACAGTAATGACCATCAATACAAAGTTCACGAACTTAAGCTTACAGCATCAACATGCATAACTGCCTGCTATTACTTTACAACAACAAGTTATATGATATGTATGAAGGCACCCAGTCAAGCTTGTCACATGCAAAGTTTAATAAAATTTAAAAAGTTACATGAAACCTGACTTTAAAAATACCCAATTGTTGAAGCCAATGAGAAAGAGAGAAGGAGAAAAAAAAAGACTAAGAATTACGAGATCATAAAAAAGTCTTTCCCACATAAACAGTACTTCACGTTTTCTCCCACTGCTTTCAGCAGCAAGCATTAAGTATTTATTATTTCAATTCTGCAAATAGTTATTTGCTAGTGAGAAGTCATAAAGAAATCATAGGTTGATTCAAATTGCTGGGACCCATTTAGCGTGTAACACAACGAGTCTGCTTTCAAACTGCCTTGATTCAATACAAAGGGCATGAAAATTCTTTCCAGTGTAACTCAAAATTACATCCTGAAGATCAACATTATTTATGAGCGTACTTACAAAGCAATAATGGTAGTAAATGGTCTGACAACAGTGTACTGCAAAACACCCAGTTTACATCTAAATAATAATACTCTGCAAGAGAAACACAAAATTAATTGTACAAGTATTTAAAGACAATTCACTTACGGAAGTTTTCTGTGCTCAGTAGTTTCACTAAACTAAATTTTTATTTCATGGTAATCTCAACTTCTGCTTCCAGGACTTCAGATGCTACAGTATATAGTGTGTATATACGCAATATACAAAAGACCTAGACTTTTATAGATACATAATGGGAAATACTCAATGATTCACTTCTTTTAGCCATAGAAAGCTTCTCGCTGGGCTAAGCAAAGAGAATGCAATTTTCACTGTGTTTGAAGATGTTTACTAACATTCGTTTGTCCTTAACATTTTAAACAGCTTTATCAAAATCTCTTAAGAAAGATGCTTATCAGATTAAGCATGCAGAAACAAACAGTGGAAGTAAAAGCAACAGGCTATCTGGTCCACAAAGAATTCTACCTGAAGTTTTTGGCAAATAGTATATGATAGCAAAGGAAGCAAATTCAAGGAGAACTTTTTCCAACGTTTTTCAGAATTAAGGACATTTCCTTCAGCACCACCTGAGTCAATGCATGGTAGTAACTAAGTGCGATTTATAGGATGTTTCATAGCTAGATGAAAACATATTGACAGATGCTTTCAGTAGAAGTTCATAGCTGATAAAATGTGTGCAAACCATAAACTGACTCTGCCAAGCAACAACAGTTATACTACTAAATACGAAAACAAAATGTTTCTATCTGATTACACAGCTTAAAATTTTAAATGTCATCATATACTCACTCTCCCATAGCCCACGATGGACAACAACATAGAGGCGGCAGATGTCTCTGCTGATCTTTCGCTTCTATTATTAATACGAGGTTTGGATACCGGTTGGTTAGATAATTTGAAAGAAAAACCATAAAATTATAGATGACATAAGCTTCATAGCATTCTCGACATGTATCCACATATATTGCAATGTTGGGGTATTTCAAAGCTATCCACTGTAAGAAGAGAGGTACACAAAAGGTTACATGCAAGAAAGACAAAAGTGATTTCAATGACAACACTGGCTGGCTAGTTCAGCAAGCAATGCTTCATTAGACAGCAGGCACTAATTAAACAGGGCTTGAAGCATTTGGCTAATAAGAGTGTGATGCTACAGCTAAAAAAAATAACGTTCTGTAAAAATACAAGTAGAGCTTCAGATTCCATCTCTGCGGCTTGAAGCGGAAGCATGCTTAAAGCACTGTGCAAGAGATGCTCTGTATCTTTGACCACACAATTCAGTCTTTCATTTAAAAGTAATTAAGGAGATGGCTCCCTACACATAACCTGCTCCTGTTAGGAGGAGACAAGATACAACTGTTTCCTGAAATTCCCATATTCGTTGTCAATACAGATTTAAGAACTAAGTTTTCAATCCATCAGTATAAAGCTGATTTATTTTGTTATCTAATGTGTAAATGTTTGTTCTGGCACATTTGCAAAATATAGAAGCAATCCGCAGATTAACCTTAAAGTGGTAGTCATCCCTCTAAACCAGAATTTCAGACAGAAAAGTGATTTTATTTTTTTGCAAAACTGTGGTTATGGATCAACTGTCAGAGCTTTCAATTTTTGAGTATCACACTGCTGTTGCACTGGTCAGTGCAACCTGTCCCACTGGTTTTTTTTTTTGTTTGTGGGTTGTCGGGGTTTTTTGAGGGGTGGCGAAGGCCAGGAGCATGTTAGAGGCAGGTCTTTTGAGTATACTTTGCTTCCCTTGGTTGTAGAATGTTGTGCCTTCTAATAAGAGGGTCAGAGAGCTACAGGAAGATGCTTCATATCCTTATCACAGTTAAGATATACTAGAGATGACAGATGCTGCAACACTTTTGTGGAAGATGTAATACTGCATCTAGTAAACTGAGTATACAGTATTTGAAACTGAGAAGAGAACTTCATGTTCAGCTCAGATTAAGCACTCTAGGAGGATACCATATATGCAGCAAAGGCCATAAGATCCAGGAGTCTGGGAAAGATTTCAGTATGTCAGAAATGTCCCCGAGTGCCTGGCTAGAACTCATTTAATTAGCAGGTAATTTTCTTCCAAAGGAAAACTCTGTACTTGAAATTGAAATGTCAGCCTGAGGTAGCTGATATTCCCCATAGGAAACAGAAAATGTTGTTTTCTTCCCCATGCTCCTTCACTCTCAGATACTCAATCCCAGTCTTTCAAAACAAAACAAAACAAAAACATAAGGGTGACACTTCATAAACACTCAAGAGATGGGAGCAAAATCAAAAGAAAAGTTCCTGGAAAGCTGTCTTTTATGGGGGAAATAGAAGTATTTGCAATGTCAAGAGGTGACGACGACATGTAAACACACATCTTGTACAGTCCACAGATTTAGTATGCTGCTTAGCTCTGGCTAAAATAATCCCCACAGGTGATGTATTTACATGAACTGTATCTGGTACACCGACCAATAGAATCTATCACATAAAAGTATTCAGAAGTGGATTTGTTGTGGGATCTTACCCTTTGCCCCCTGAAGCAAACAGGAAGAATTTTAGCACTGAGCATAACTCGGGAAAGAAAGGCAAGGCACTGAATCTTGAGACAGTACTTAGATCAGTCTGTTTTCCAGTTCAGCTGTTACTGAAGATGGAAGGACCAAAAGCAGGCTCTTGTCATACCTCTTTCCACATCTGTCATAAAGGATACTCAAGGACAGGGTTAAGAAGGGTTAGCAAAAGCGATCCCACAAGCTCCACAAGAAGAATGTAATATCGCTACAACTATGCTTCTGACATACTCCATAAACAGCAATGCCCAGAAGTTTCTAGGACTACGACTCTCCATGCAGCATAGTTTCTGCTAACTCTGACACTGTTTTCCCTCACTCCCACAGCAAACCAAATTTTATTGAGCTGTTAACAGTAAGAGAACACTTACACTGTCTAAACTGTAAATCGGCACCATCCATAGAATCCTGTTACAATAACAAAAGAACATTTAATATTACTAGAAGTATTTTTAGTCTGAATTAAATTCAACATCTGTAACACAGGTAAAACATGAATCGTTACCTTATTATTGGTTTCTGTAATTCAGGTTGAGTATAATGAACTAAGTGTTGTAGTATTCCCCAGAGAGATATCGGTATAGTCATTAGTAGAAATATCCCAGCGATAAACCATGCCTTGGTATGAATTCCAACCTTACAAATAAGAAGAATGCAAGATCAAAGTTTCAGTATTAATACTTTAAAGTTTTACTAGTATAGCAGGAATAATCATTTATCTTTCTTTTTTTTTCACTCTGAATAAAGTTTTAAGATGGACCTTAAGTATATACCCAATATTAAGTTTAGTTTTTCTACCTCTTCTTTTCAAATACACAAAATCCCAAAGTCTCCCTTGCAACCTGTTGATGTGGCTTTAAAACTCCAAAACTTAAAAACTCCAAAGATCAGAAATCTTGCAGAACCAAACAAAAACATCATCAATAAACAAAAAATGTTCCACAGAAACATTGTAACGCTATTTCATTTACTGACAGCCACGATGGATTCCTTGCTTTAGCTCTGGAACTCATCTCAGTTCAGTGCTTCATTATAAAGTTTCTGAAAGCTTGTGAATATAACGTACTTTCAGCTTTAAAATCAAGTTCCAACTAGCAATCAATTTCAACTAATTTCATTTAACAATCTGGAATAGATATGTGTGTATAAATATAAATATACAAAATGTCTGCGAAATCACAGGGCTACAATTTTAAACCAAAGCTCTCTGAAAAAGAACTATATTAATAATCCTAAGTACCCAAACCTAAGAAACCTAGCAGACTCATCTTAAACAGGCTTTTTTTGTTGCGAATTTCATCTCTGATCCCCTACTGTACATCAACATCGCACGTCCTCTGGTGCTTTCCAGTTGAAAGATCACTTTTGAGTAGATTCTCTACCAGTATCAGATTTAATGATTTTGAACTCTCAGATGCCGCTTTGATATAAACATCCATTATGCTGAACATACGAAGGCATCAGAACAGGGTTTCAAAACTGGAAAACTGAAACACTCAAGACAGATTTTACCGTCATTAAGTGCTTCAAATTATACCACGAAAACGCCTACCTCCAGTGGAACAAGCCTGTCTTAAACGGGGCAATATATCTTTTAAGGTGAGAATTTCAGTCTTTGTCAGAACAGTAAGGCTACCGCGGAACTCACGCGCGGTTACGACACGCTGCGGTGCCACCCGCGTGAAAGCGAAGCCTCTCCACCAGCGCTCTCAGCTCTCCCTGACCAGACAGGACTGCCCGAAGCGCTCGGTTGCGAATGCCGGTATCGCTCTCCAGCGTCTAAACACAAGCCCCGGGCAGGGCGGCGGCAGAGCTCCAGCCCGGCTCCCGGGGAAGCCGACTCCCGTTTCTCCAGCATCGCATCAACCGCTTCAACACCAACCACGGCTGAACCGCAAGGAGACAGAAACCCCCCTCGACGTTCCCCCTTGCTCCGTCCGCGCTCCAGCGCCGCGATCAACGCGGGCCACGGCACCGCGGACGCCTCCCGCTTCTCCCCCCCCCCGTCCCCCGCCGGGGCTCCGCCCGGGGCCGCGGCGCGCCGCCGGCTACCTCAGCGGAGCGAGGCCGCGCCCCGCCGCTCACCTCCAGCTTCTGCAGCTCCCAGACACAGAGGGGCACCACCACCAGCAGCCCCACGATGTACAGCAGCACCACCAGCGGCCGGATCCACCGCCGCCAGTTCCCGCAGGTGCACGGCATGGCCGCGGCGGCACCGGCGCTCCTCACCCACCCACCTGGGGCCCGCCGCGCCTCAGCGGGCCGGCGCCGGGCCCGGCAGCGCCC
>Ga0065711_1031266_pt1 | contig 30123 bp, 15 predicted proteins | sample Hoacrofraction12_FD_59098 | JGI IMG/M metagenome (GOLD analysis project Ga0065711, IMG submission 59098) | Hoatzin crop microbial communities from Cojedes, Venezuela - Epithelial fraction 12 v2 (version 2) | ecosystem: Host-associated > Birds > Digestive system > Esophagus > Crop | place...
CTGCCATTCAGTGAGACCTGGACAGGCTGGAAAGTTGGGCAGAGAGGAACCTGATGAAGTTCAGCAAGGGCAAGTGCAGGGTCCTGCACCTGGGGAGGAACAACCCAATGCACCAGTACAGGCTTGGGGTGGACCTGCTGGAGAGCAACTCTGTGGAGAGTGACCTGGGTGTCCTGGTGGATGACAGGTTAACCATGAGCCAGCAGTGTGCCCTGGTTGCCAAGAAGGCCAATGGGACCCTGGGGTGCATTAAGAAGAGTGTGTCCAGCAGGTCGAGGGAGGTTCTCTTCCCCATCTACTCTGCCCTAGTGAGGCCCCATCTGGAGTACTCTGTCCAGTTCTGGGCTCCCCAGTTCACGAAAGATGAGGAACTACTTGAGAGAGTCCAGCAGAGGGTTATGAGGATGGTGAGGGGACTGGAGCATCTCTCCTAAGAGGAAAGACTGAGGGAGCTGGGCTTGTTCAGCCTGAATAAGAGAAGGCTGAGAGGGGACCTTATAAATGCCTATAAATATCTGAAGGGTGGGTGTCCTTCTCTGGAGATGTACAAAACCTGCCTGGACAAGGTCCTGTGCAGCCTGCTCTAGGTGACCTTGATTCGGCAGGGGGGTTAAACAAGATGACCCACAGAGGTCTCTTTCAACCCCTAACATTCTGTGATTCTGTGATTTGTCCCATTAGTAGTAGTAGTAATAATAATAATAAATCAAATTATTTGGATATTTTCACCTTTAGATTCTCAAGAGATTGATTCTATCACTTTTTGACATGGGCAATTTGCTATCAATAAATGAGGCGTTAATTAAATTGATGATCCACAAGTTGGTGTAAAGTAGCTCTTTAGGTGGACTGCCCTGACATGTGACGGAAGTTGCTGAGGAACTGGCATCTGCAAAATTCTGAGTAATGCACCACTGAAAATGCTGACTTCTCTGGACCGATAAGGAAGGGATGGAAAAGGACATGGAAATTCATATTTATGTGTTCTTAAAAAGAAAAAGGAGTGTAGCTTGCTTTCATTACTTACATAAAACCCAGCTATGTCTTCCTTTCCTCTGAAGCCAGTGCAATTCCTTGTATTTCAAATTCAACACAAACCAGACTGTTCTGCTGTGCTGCCTTCACAGAGAGCAATAAGCTTCCAGCAGCTTTGCGCTACACTGACATATACATGGGGGTACCAGAACAAGGCAAAGACCCCACAGAGCCCCAGCTGACAGAATCTTCTAATATCTTAATTCATTTTTTTAGTGTTTTTTGTTAAGTAATGAATGTCAAGTTTGGATGCAACCCAACAGACAGCAAGCGACTTGGAAGAGGAAAGTGTTCAAAGCAGCATTAAATTTGCACAGCATGGTAGAAATTTGTTACTAAAGACACATTTTTAAAACTTTCTTCCCTTCTGTTTTTACACACCAATAAATTGCATTTCAGAGAACGCCCCATCAAATTGTTCATGTGTTTTCGGAGTCTTCATGCGTACTTATGTATGCAATAGAAGAAAAGGCATTCTGCAGAAGAAAACATAATCTCTTTTCTCTGTGTCTGATTAATCAAATGACATAAATCGATGGAATACAGAAGTATTATCATTTTTTTATTGGTGGGATGGCAAATTTAATCCAAACTGAGCATACTTGCATTTAATACATATGCATCTAGATCATAATGATTAATAATCAAATTTAGAACATTTACTGTTAAATTTCATTTTATTTTACCAAGAATTACACCATGGATGATGCGATGGGAAGGACCTCTTAAGTTCCAGCTGAAAAGTGTTTAAAAAAAAAAAAAAAAACAAAGGAAAGGAAAGATTTCTTTTTTTCTGTTTTCAGTGCTGGTAAGCTCAGACTCTGAATTTTTGTTTTTTACTGTCCTTTGGCATTTTCCTTCTTGCTCTGTGCTTCTTTCCTCTACCTTGACAAGATGTCTGAAATGTTACATTTCATGCCTTCCAATAATAAATCTAAAATAAAAGTTTACATAAACACTGTTTGAAAGAAAATCCATTTTTCACTGCAAAGAGTTGCTAGTAAAGTTCAGTGAATGAACAAACAGCAGGAACCATCTAAATACCATGTTTCCCAGAAATGATACAAGGACTTTAAAGATGCAAAGTGCGTCTACACCATGTTTTTATATTCGGCCTTCTCTCTCAATGTTATCCAGTTTCTCAGATGAAAAACAACTGCTGTCAAGCCAGTAAAAGCCCTACAACTTATTATTCAGTTGGAAAATTTGTATCCCTATGAATTCACATAGAGATAGCAACAAAGAGTAGTCTTTTAGGCTGATTCCAGGAAAATGCTCTGTGTGCTGGACCAACAGGGCTGAAAGACGTTGTGTCACTGCTCTTCTCCAATATATCCTGCAGCTACCCTCGATTTTGTGGGGGGGTTTAGAGGATGGATCTGATAATAAAACTATTTCACACTCCTCAAAATTTTAAATAGTGAATAAGCACTAATGCATTTTTTCTAGAAAGACTTCGAAACTATTTATTAATAAGTGGATGTAAAAGGCTTTTTTAAACACTATTAAAGGAAAGGAAAAAGGCTGCAACTTGCATATAGCTATTAGTAAATAAAAGCACAAGAAGCATCAATAAAAAGTACAACTACAAAATAATGCAGCAAAGAAATATAATAACCTGCTTAACACGTAAAAAACTCAGGCATTTTGATGTTGTATTTTAAGTCACAGGCAAAGATGTTGCCGTTTGGACTTTGCATGCCTAATAATAGTGAAATTAGATAATTATCTAGCTGAGAAATAGGCAAGTTTTCAAATGTCCAGATGGTTCCACCACCCACCTCATTTAGCAAAACTTCCTTTATTCACACTGCTCTAACATGCTGCCCATTTCCTCAATTTGTACCCATTAGCCGACAAGAAAAGGGCTGAGCTCAGAAATCAACAGGCTCTGACAGGAAACCAGTTCCCAGGGGCCCTCTTAGAAGAAGTAGGATTTTAACTGATGTTGCCCAGGAGACAGCTGCAGCAACTAAGTCCCTATCTGAAGCAATATTAGTGAAGCAGGTGAAAGGATTTACAGTACAACGACCACTTAATATTCTTGGTAAGCTGCAAGGAACGATCTTTAGCCCACGGGAAGGCTAGTGTGTGGGCTTGGGATGAGAACGCCAGCATAACTTATTTCCCATTCACTAGTAAATAAAAATTCCACGCATCGCTCAGTGATCCAAGTACAAAAATGCAGTTTATAGAGTTTGGCAGATACAGGGGGTTAGGTCAGATTTACAGTAGAAGGCATCTTCGTGTCAGTGCAAACATCTGAGAGTTGCCTGGGTTCTGGGGAGGGGTTGCCACCTCGCTGCGTCCTCAGCCGTGTCGCGGCCAAGGGCTTGATTCCGTATGGGTCACATTTGTAAAATATGCAGCCTTCTGACAGCAGAGGTGCATGTTGCCTGAAAAGGCAGGATAGGCAGGAATGCACAAACAAGGTCATTTGATCGGTCACCTTCCTAAATATCAAGAGATGCTAACTTCTAATTAATTTTGAGTTTATGAACACTACACCAGGGTGCACCAAATTCAGTCTGTGTTCTCACTAACACTTCTCTGATTAACACTTCTCTGATTTTAGGATCTGGTGATCCTAAGAGATGTTCTAAAGAGTTGTTGCTTTAACTGCCTTTAAAACATGAATGATCATTACGACAGAATGGCAAAGAGCTCTCTTTATTTAATTTGTAATACGTGGACAACAAAGAATAAATATAATGTTTTATTTCGTTACAGTGAAAGCAATCAGCAAATAATGAAAGCTTCATTTCAAGGTCTTGAACAGTAACTGTCTCAGAGAGAAATGTAATTCACCTGACACTGAACAAGGCTGAGATGCTGTGATGACTGTATCTGCTACACAGTCTGGGAAACAGATAATTATCTGTAGGCATAATGATTCCTGACAAAATGTAAATTTAAGTGGAGTTGCTACTGGGAGTACATATTAGTAGTTTAAGGTAAATTACAAAGCAGGCATTTTATAGTTATCCTTCTATCTTGCATTTTAGACTAAGACATTGATTGAAGGTTAAAAGCAGGCCGTGCGTGTTGCAAGGCAGCTATCCAGTGAGGGAACCAGAACCATCTTACTTCAGCACTGTTGAAGATGCCATAGTTTGCCAATGAAATAGATTTTGCATTGAAATATAATGCCTACATGGCATCAGATAGCAAAAAATTATTTTTTTTCATAAGGGGATATGGCAAGCTATCAAACTTGTCTAATACAACTTAAATAGGGGGTGCTTTGGAACTGACAGTGTATCAATCAGTACCAGGTGGCAAATGATCAAATCTTTAATAACTACAAAACTAAAATCTTAATCTAAAATCTTTAATAACAAATAATCTAAAATCTCCTAAGAAAAAAATTTGCATTGGGCACCCTCTAGAGAAGAAAGATACACCTGTGAAGAAGAAAAAAGGGAAAGGCACACAGAAAGATTAATATTTACAAGCCTTAAGAGTGTCAGAGGAGGTTGATCTGACCTGCAAAAATATAGTTAATGTAGAGTACTGAGCTGATGGATGCTTGCAGTTATTTCTACCTTCTGCTACAAAATGAGTCAGTAAGAGATTACCAATACGTATGCAATACTCTTAAGGAGAAAAGGAAAATAAATGACACAAATCAATAGACTAAACCTCAAAAGGGAAAGAGAAAAGTGTCCGAGGCATTCTAATTTACCTGTTTGTATTATCAGTTATCTGTTTAGAAATAGCAGCATATAAATACCATCATCCTTTTTGTCCTTCAGCTGTGACTATTATCCCAAGTAAGGGAAATCCGAGGACTCATAAATTCAGTTCAAAGACAAAAAACATTTTTCTTTGGCTGGCTTAATAAATGACTGCTTTTAAAATATTAGTCTTTAAAAAGATGCCTTTGAAATAGATATTTATATACATACTTCTTAAAGAATTACATTCTTCTTCCTTCATTAAAGTATATGCATTAAGATGAACTGTGGTCACCTCTGAAGATGAAGAAACTTTGAAAAAGTTTTATAGTGGTCTTTCACACAAGTCAGAGTAAATATCTCCCAGAAAGTCAAAAGAATCAAGAGGCAAACAAAACTAGCTCGCTCTTTGTACTTTTTTGGTTTAATTGAACAGAATGGGAGAGGGATCGCAATCAAGGTTTTGGATTATAATAATTTGAAATACTGTAATTTCCAAAGGGCTTACAACAGCTTCAGATTTCATTATATTCCTTTAATTCTTTCCTTCATTTGTTGTAAATTTAATCAGGGAAGTGAAGCTTAATTTACTTTCCTGATAAATAATGGGCAAGGCAACAACACAGTCGCACTCCCAGACTCCACAGCGTTACCAAATCCACTCTGCTTGTCCTCCCCAGCTATGATGGCAACTGCATTTTTCCCTTGTAATTGGTGAAGCCTCAGCATGGAAGAAGCACAGATTGAATTATGATATGTTTGCCTTGGTAACTATTGTATAACACTGAAATGTACCTATCAAAAGCCTGATGATGAATTGTGCATTTCTGATGAAAAACTATAATTGGCTTTAACCTGTGTGGTTTCTTTGCTCTCCCTGACTCAGTACATTAATGCTAAAGTGACCAGGGCTCAGCAAAAACCTTCTTTGCCACAGCTAACACAGATTGCTTGCTGTTGTTTAATGGCACTCTCACTCAACCATGCTGAGGAAATATCCTCCTTTCTCTTTTTCTTTAGATTTCAAAATTTGCCATCTAAAGCAAAGGAAAATGTCCAGCTGTTAAAATAGATATTAATTCCATTATAGCTGTCAGGTTCTTTGGAAAAGAAACTTGTAGACTGTGTAATGACATTTCTTCCTCTTCACATGATTCCTGACTTTCAGCTACTGGGCATTTGGTTTCATTAATACTCATTTAATATCAGAAAATCATGTCTGTAAAAAGATGCAATTCATTTTTTTTCCCCTTGAGGCTGATCTACACCTAACTTTTGTACCAGTTTAATTTTTCTATCAGAAGGCTGCTTTTGCCAAATTAATTAAGCAAATAAAACTTCAATTTTAATTTTAACAAGCTGGTGTTAGATTGTCTCTTACAAGACAAAACGTATTTCCTTTTAGTATCAAAATAAGCTGCCCTGACATATGCACGTTCTGATTGTGTTGAATTAATAGTTTAACGGGGTGTGGTTTTACACTGCACAACACAATAACTATACAGCCAGTAGTAGAACTAGAAGTACTGTGTAGAGAAGCCTCTAGAAAGCACAGATTTCGGTGAAATGGAGATGTGCTAGGACAAGTAAAAGCAACCAGGCATAGGTAAATATGGCGAAGTTACGTAAAGGCATAACTATAAATCGCGTATTTCACCTAAAAACTGAAATAGAACACTTCAAAAAAATGTTTACAATCTTGGTATAGAAGGGGCCTCTGAGTCCATATCTATCTCATGCAGCCTGCAGCTTTCCCCAGATATGCTCTGCAGGTGCATTTTGATTTTTTCAGAGTGAAATGTCCTGACAAGTGTGTCTGTTCTCAAGTGTGCCTGGTTTTCACTCCTGGATGTTCCTCCAGAAAGGAATACACTGTGCTCTGAGAGGTATCTAGCTCTGAAATGCACCATAGCATAATCAGGCACACAAATACAGATAGTCTCAAAAGGTTACAAAGACTCAAAAGCAATGTATGTGTGTGTCTGACTCTTGGCATTCTTGTGCATATTTCCTTAAAATGAAGAAGGTTGACTACAACAGACAATACTAATAACTTCCATCCATTTATTGGGTCATACAGTCAGGCACACATTCATTTATTCATGACTAAATCAATAACCACATTTTCCACTTCCACCCAAGCTGAAGAGCTCTTTGTTCACAGCCTGAAGGAGAAATTCAAGGACAACGGGTTAATGCAGTTAGAAGGGAGGACAAAGCAGGACTGATCTAGCTAATGCTATGCTACACTGAAAAGTATTGGAGTGATTTCTGAGTAAATCACTGACAATAAAAAGCTATATGGCTGTATACCCATAACAACGCAAGAAAAGGCTGTTACATTATTCTCTTCCTTGCCCCACTTTCTCTTGAAGGACAAATGTGGCTAAAACACAACTTTTTACCTTTACATATAAAGGTTTTGTTGCCTTGGATGAATGCCTTGGATGTTAATGAACACACTCTTATTCTCAAACTTTCCAGACTGAAGACGTTTCACTGCAGAGGAACTGAACAAACACAGCGATGTAATGTATTAAAAATACCAGTAGTTACAATGGGGAGTAACAGAGGAGTGTGGATTGGGATACAGAGAACAATTAAGTATGGGCTTCTCTTTTCAAACACCTTATTTTTACAGTTCTAAGCTTTTCCCCAAAATGACAGAAATATCTAATAAACTATTAACATTCCAATATAATGTGCAAGGTTCTTATGGCCCAGTTCACATCACCTTTAATGGATGTCAAGCTAACGCACCCTAACAGTGACTGCACAATCTCTTTAAATCAAAACCCATGTGAATACATTCCACATAAAGGAAACGACACTATTCAGCCTTCATGGACTTTGCCACGCTTGCTTTCTCAGGTGCTTTCTCAGCCTGAAACAAAATTGGACAATATTTAAAGACCTGTACTTTCATAAAAGGGGATTCTTTATTTTCTTGTAAAATTTGAAGCTATCACAAATAAGTAAAAAAAACATAGCTGTGAGCAAACATCACAATACTGCACCACAAGGAAAATTAGGAGGATGAAAGGAGGTATCAGCAGCTTCAGTGCTAGAACCACATATTTAGGAATATATCCCGTACCGAGGCAAAGTGAAGGACCTAGTCGTTGACTTCATCTAGCAGCAGGAAACCGACAACACAAACAGGAATACGAATTAAACAGATGCCTCAATTTCAGAAACTGTTGCTGAAAACTTGACAAAATTTTTCTTTTCTGCCAGCAAATGGTTGAGAATTAGAATTTGAGCAGAGGATTTGGAGCAGTGGGAGAAGAATTGGCGAGCTACTGTTCCAGTCGATACATACTGTGGCTGTTTGCAACAGCAACAATAAAAGAAGCTCTAAATAGTAGTACAGTGGCTTAATATACTGGAGAAGCTCTCAGAGCTTAACAGTGCAATTTAACCCCCAAGAAACCATACCCACAGAGAACGCTTGGCAAACCTGGCAATGTCCTGATTACAAGGACTGCACTCCTGCTCAGGAAACTGTGAATTCAAACTGCTTGGCACTTTTAGGTGGTCTTCCACAGCAAGGAAAATGCACAATTCATATTCCCTGCCTGGGAAGGAAGTCATTCTCAAACAGGCAGAAAAAACCCAGAGAACTCAGAAAACTTCTAACAGTTTTGCATTTTTTTTTTCTTAAGTAGACAGACTACAAAACACATGACCCTGGAGTTTAGCAAGACTGGCAGGCTTGGCTGGGCTCATTTTCCATCGGTTCAATAAGCCTGATCTGATCTGAGCATATAGAGCTCCTGGGCTGCTCAGCATTGTCTAGCCTGTCTTTGTTAGCCATCTCTTGACAAGTACTCTGTGAGAGGTTTGTGGCATCTCGCCGGTTAGGAACAATTCACTTTAAATCAGACCATCACGTTAAATGTTAGCCTCCCACACAAAATATTTGACCGTGAAAGCTGGCCTCAAGGAAACCACAGCAGGCTGTTGCACATGTGCAATTTCTGTGTTAACATTTCATTAGAATGTAGGCTGATACAATGGCATGAATGAGAGAAACTGAGGAGAAAATCCCAAACTTCAAATCAGAATGTTCCCATTTTTAGTGTTATTTCAGTATTCTCAACTCAGCTCTGATGACTGGAAACGCTGCTTGGCCTTGGTTCTTTTCCTGCTTTTAAACATTTGCTGTGCTCTTATGAAAATTATTGAAAAGTTGAACGTTATCTCTAAATGTTCAAAATAAATATTCAGGAAGTTCTGATTTAATTAAGATGCATTTGGAATCTCTGCTTCTTAAAAAAGGGAGAAAATAGCTGTTTTCATTTCAGCTTCTATTAGTAAACATATCTGATTTCATTTGGGACATGCCATATTTTCATTATTCATATATTTAAGGAGTGGATCCTCAAGTAGTGGACATGCAGGGATTTCACAGAAGCCATCCTTTGGGTGAAGGTACATTACATTACACCAGTGAAGAATCCAGCCCTTTAGTGTTACTACAGGTGGTAGGGGCTTTTTAAAAACACCGTGCAGGTTTTTGCAGTTTAGCATCTCAAGGTATGACCGTAACAGAAAGTGTCTCCAACAGGAGATAAAGTGAGGTCCAATGAAGGCGCTGCCTCCTGAGCTGAGACTCGGTAGACAGATCCGGTGGTAAAATTCAAGGTGTGTAAAAATCAGCTTGGACAGACATCATCTGGCCAATACCACTCCCTCAATACCTTTATATGTTCACCCTGCACTTCTACTGGAGTTTCTCATGTGGTAGCAAAGGTGGCAGAAAATGGTGTGCCGGCACTGAGACACTCCCGTTCAGAGGGGAGACAGCAGTAAAAAGTCTGTCATCACCCTCTGAACCAGGACGTCTGTCTGTCGGTGCTTCTTGCTACCTCTTGTGGTTGGATGCAACCACACGTATACAGACTTAGTAGTAAGAAGCCTTTTTCCTTCTTAGGGTGTCAAAAATGTATGTCACAACGCTACCTTTGTTCTCGGAAATTTAGGGAATAGTATTATGTACCTTAAATTCAAAATCCTTTTCCTGAACATTGTAACTCTCAAAAGACCTGCATTCAAAATGCAGTCCTAAAAATAATTTAAATTCTATTCTATAGTTTCCAAAGCAGGTCCACACTCAATGCAAGCTCTACGCTGCATGAATAATTGCTTTCAATAAAAGTAACATTTTAAAGCAAATGACATCAAAACATGCTGTGTTAAGGTCTTGTACACTTGGACACACTACCTATCTAAGCCAGATGTTTTTATTGTGTTTTTTTTTTACTTATGAGTCAACAAGAAAATAATGAAAATTTGAATTTCTCCCTAGAAACAACATCACTTTGGGATTTAGAAAGTATTTCAGTATTGTGGGTTCCTTTGTTTCAATACTTGTTTGTTTCAACATATGTGTCAATATTTGTTTCAGTCATGTAAAAATGTTTTACTTTGGTAATGTTATATGTATGGCAACAGTGCTTGTGTCAACATCACTATCTTACCTTATTTCTGTTCAACTTGCATATTATATTCAATTTAACACATACTATATACATTATAGTTCCTGAACTGTAATGCAAAATATATTATTTTTTAAAAAAAAGAATTAGTCAATGTTGACAAAGAAACATTTTATATTATGCAAAGTTACTTATTGGACATTATCAGAATGAAAGTTTAAAATATTAAAAACGAAATAAAATTTTCTTTTATATTTTCACAGTGTTTTTGATCTATATACATATGAACAGTATTTTAAATATTTCATTTCAAGCAGTTCTTTAAAATCTGAAAACTTTTGTCAAAATTTCCTTCACTGATCTATTTATGAGAGAAAGATGGAAGCTTGGAAAGAAAACCGCTGAGCCTTTTGGACCTCCAACCTACCTTTTCAAGACAGGACAAGCCTTCTTCATAAAAACATCATTGCTAATTGTGTTTCATTATCGGAGCCATGGTAGGATCCTGTGTAAAAAAAACTTAAAGTCTGTTTACACTGAGAAAACTAGAGCATATGAGACACAAAGAAACAGAAGAGGAATGAATACTCTAGACAAAAATAACATAGTAAGATTTCTGAAGAAAAAGGACACAACCAATTCCTTCCAGAGGGCTTTATTAGGGAGGCTGCTGAAGAATCAGATCTGCCATTTGTAAACTGTTTATTCTGGGACCTTAGAAACATTGGGGCTCGTGCAGCTCTAAGCACAATGAGTCCATCTTATCTATGGTCTGTAGTCGATACAGTAATGCTGGCATTAACTCCTCAAGTTTTATAAAAAGTCTGGAATTAGTTTTCCTAACTGTGTCTCAGTTTGATCTCATCCTACACAGAGTCTTACAGCAATGTTTGTACTATTTGATCATGCGCGAGGATTTACAATGAGGTTTTAATGATGCTAGTGCCCTATGCTCACTCTTGTGGCATCTGAATGACTTTCACTGCTTACTAATAACACAAGAAAGTATTTATATTTCATAGATTTTCACTTACAATGATGAGCCAACTACCTCTGTTATGGTAGATTGATCTATGCTACCTTGAAGTGAGAAACGTCTAGGCAGCACCTGATACACTTGTGAAAACCAGATCCTCAAAACTCAAATTCTTGACAACCTTATCCTCAAAACTCAAAATCTTAGGGTATTTTTCTTGCTAGAAAAGAACAGTGGGTGATCATTTTATATGCCTGTTAAATCAATCTTTACATTTCCACGTAAAAAAACATTTTAGAAGGACAAAGGTACTGAAAATTGCTTCAGTGTCTGATTACTTCTCTGCACCACTGTGTCTGTGGCATCAGGGACTCTGGGTCTGATTCAACAAAATATTTCTGTTAGTAACTTTTAAAAAACATTCCTTTTCTTTTCATGAAGACAGTCATCTAATGCAAGATTAGTGAGATTTCTACAAGCAGTTTCTCCCACTTACTAGCCCTGGTTATTTATAAGCAGCGGAAATGAGACACGTTGCTGCTTTTTCATTGGAATCTTGTCTAAGGTCAGTAAAATTTCTCCCTGCATCCAAAAACAAAAATATTTTTTGTATGGTTTATTAGTCAGTTCATCCCACCAGTCAGTTTTAGGTTGGAATGATGGTGCAATGGTGAAAGACCTAATCTAAGACCTGGTGAAAAAAAGATGCAATTCTGGTCTGCAAGGCTAACTTGTCATCAAAACTAATTTCAGTACGGGAATCAGATGCCATTACACAAAATTTAAGATTATGCTACTGTGCTTTAATAGGCTTTTAACCCTTTACTAGTGGGATTTTTTCCTTACTTTTATACTTTGTTAAATCCTGTCTGGGAATTTCTTAATCTTTCTTTGTTTCTTATGCCACTCCAAATGTCTTTCCAAATCTTTAGATAAATAAGTTTCAAGGTTTCTTGAACTTTGATATCTCCACTGCTTCTCCAGAATTTCATTACACGCAGTGCACAGGAACACTCAGTACAAAACCTGCTGCAAACAAGGAAACGTACAGGAAACATTTAGACGTACAAAGGTGCCTTCCTCTTGGTGCTGAGAACGGTGTGAATTATCTGCAGCATTAAATGACCACTGTTGTCTTGTAACCTAAACAGAAAATTGTATCTGAATTGGTTTATAAAGGGCATTCTGTAAGGATCATTTTTAAGTATATTAATTTGTTTTAAACTTGACCTGTTTTTTATTGAAAGAGCAAGTTGCAAACTTATTCTAGGCTCATTTGGCTGTTCCACTCACCCACACCACTAATAATGTTGCAGTAAGCAATATCTGCATGTATTATGCAGAATCACTAAGGTGAAAAGGTAAAACAACTGCACAGTGCAATAGGAAAACAAATGCAGCTTTTCTCACCAGAATTAAGGGATGCAGGGGAATCAACAGAATGACTATGTAATCGTGGCAAAGCTGTCCAAGCTGGCCGCCCAGAAATCCACTGAGGTTAAGTCTCTTGTCCCTCAGCTGACATAATATCTTCTGAATTATCCTTTGATGCTGGCAGATTGCAAGAAATCATTTTTTTTTCCTCCTTCTGGCATGTGTCCTGAACACAGGTCCTCTGTCCATTTCTTCTTTATAAAATAAATTAGCAAGTTCTCTGAAGCAGTGCTGATAGTTGGCACCCTGCAATGAATACAGTAAGCACATTTTCTTGTCCACAGCTTCAGCCTTGAGAGGTATCCTGGATTTACAGCTCACCTCTTCAGCGGCATGTGGAAACCAAAGCAAATAGACAGGAAAGTGTCACAAGGGCGCTGCGACCCACTCCTACCTCACTTAGTTATTATGAGGAAATAGGACTAACAAATGTCTGTTTGGCCTCAGATATCTTCAGCCTTTCATGGTCCTAGAGTGTAGTCCTCTATAGCATTGAAAATCTATGTTCAATATATGTGTGGGACTTCTCGAAATCTTTGTGCTTCCCCTCCTGTTTTACTCAGATTTAGGTTTTGATCTTTACTTTTTTTCCAGTTCTGTCCTATATGAGGAGGAAGACGACCTGTGCATCTAAGACTCACATTCTTTTAAAAAAAGACTCCTGTCAGGTTTACGTAGTTCCTCATTAATAACAATGGTGTCTTTTAAATGTAAAACTCCAGTTTGGTCTGTATGATAGCTGTCCATTTATTCATAAGGTCTCTGCTTGACTGAATGAAAAACTGTATTTAATGACGTTCCACTATGATCCCTGTGACAGGTGCAGTCACATAGTCATTTCCTATTGACTATGCAGCAAAATATAGATACACAATACAGAAGTGAAGGCAACGAAACCTCAAATTCAGAACAGAATTTTGTCTCTGACAGATACATGTAGCAATTCCCCAATACTGAACAGAATGAATAAGCGATATGCAGACTCCTCCCATCATTGCAACTAATTAAAGGCATTGTCAGCCTGATTCTGCCAAGTCCTTCCTGCATAGGTTCTCCAAGTCGAGTGCTCCTTATTTATCCTATGTCAGCCTTTAGATTTTGAATACAGATAAAATATTTTAGAGTATACTTTTTGTTAAGAAATCTGCATAATAACCACTGTACCAAGACGCTGTAATGAACTGTGAAGCCCGGTTTTAGTCAACAAGTTATTGGTTTTCATATAGGGCTTTTACATGTTTTTAATCTCTGCAGAGAACTTCACATACTAAGTCTCTTTGACAAGATTTCTGTTTTCTTGGGTTTCTTCTTTTCCTTTCTAGTTTTATTTCTAGACACGTCAAAGGCGTGAATTACGCTTCATATTTCAGAAACGTGTTTTGTTGTAGCATTTAAATTCTAATTAAAGTTACTGATTAGCTACACTTTACAGAAATGCAAAGCACCTCAATGCCAGTATTTGGAGGAGAGGGGAGGCTCCCCTGGTAGGATGTTGCAGTACAGTGATTATATATTTTTGAGGACTATTCTCACACAAGTCACACAAAATAGGATTCTTATTCATATGCACTCTTTTAGAGAGTTGAAAGTATCAAACATACAGCAAAGTGAAATTCTGAAAACAGCCACTGATGGATATGTGAAAAACTAATGTTGAAGAAATAATATCAGAGTTCTTATTTAAAGAGATCTCAACACATCACATAAAAATCCACAAGCTTCAAGGCAAGGACAATCCATCCTTACTCAGGGAATCTATTAATCATAATTCACATTAGCTGTGGTGGCAAAGGATAGGAGCAAGGACAAATAAATGTTTCATGGTTCTAAGCAAAATATGTAATTTAATGTACATACATATGTCATCATATGCAGAACTCAACAGATTTTTCTGTGAAAAAATCTATAAAACTCTGAGATCAATTAATTCATACAGACTCTAATTAAGTAGTCTCACTTTTCTAGTCACAGCACAAGAGAAAACTTGATAGTTTACCCCAATTCCCAAGTAAGCTGAAGGTGAAATGAAGAACTGCTGCATGAAGTGTTGTTTAATAGTCTGTACACTAATTTTGGGGAAGTTATTACTATTTGCAAGTGCCCTTATTTTTCAGTACTAGGAATTAGCCAAACTCTGAGGTTATTCTTTCACTCCAGGAATGGGAAGTATACTTGTAGGGCAGTTAGTAGAGTGTTTAGCATTATCTTGAAGCTCAAGTGTTTATCTTCAGTTTTTCTCTCCCCTTCTTGTCTCGTTCTCTTTACACCTTATGGGCCAATATCAAAGGCAAATAAATCTTTCATTCTCCACAAGCTTAAAGCCAGCAGCTTAATCTAGAGCTACCTTTCAGTTAATATTCAAAGCATGGCTTCACAAGGAACAGCAACTTTGTTGTGTGAATGGCTCCCCAATTCAGTAGTAAGCAATTGGTGAGCACCACGACAGTGCTCAAACATTGCGATATGGTTATAGTGCTATAAACACTTACTTGTGAGTTCTCTAAACGATTCATTCTGTACTTCTAAATATTCATAACAGTATCCAGAAAGTACATCTGCTCCTCTCTGTGCTTTTGTAGTTTACGTTGTTTTCACCTCAATACACTATAATATGAAGTTGTATTGCCCACCTCAGTTCTTTTTTCCTTTTACAAATACATCTCTCCTAGATTGTTGAAAATGTCACATGAATAATAAAGAACCTCATTCTTAACAGTCACAAAATATTATTTGGAAACCTTAGACCTTAGGGGCAATTTTGCCAAAGTGTAAGCTCAGCTACTCTGGTTTCATGTGGCAAAGAAAAGAATGTGTGAGAAAATGTGTTGTATACTGTATATTACCTATTACCTGCATACGCATGGGGATTGAGCTAGCCGTATTTAACTCAGTTTCTTAGGCACAGAATATTCAAAAATACTAATAAAGCAAAATTCTGTCTCCAGGTGCCTGTGTTATGCTGTTCAAACTAGTTGAGTGACAGCTGATATTATTACCAACAGCAAATTATCAAGTGTTTTTCACATAGCAAAAGACTTTGCAATATACATGGTAACCAAATAAGGTTAATTTTTACTCCATCAGCAGTTGTTAAAAAAAAATTTAAAACACAATAATTGTCTGTTACGTCTTTCTTACATGGTAATGGAAGCAGAGCTTGAATTTAAGTTTTCCATGCTTTTATTCCTAATACAGAGAAAAGTAAAAAATAGTAGCAGCACAGAAAAATTCTCCCTCCCATCTGCCAAAGTAGGTAAAAGCCACTATTCAGATCATTTCATTTAGTCCTTAATCTTTCCCATTTTCTATTTTCTATTCCTGTGAAACAGCTAATGTTTTTCAACTCCATCATTTTATACCAACAAAACACTATAATTTCCTATGCTTCCCCCTCTTCCCCCCCCACACCCATCCACATTAATTTTGAATAGACTGTGTGAAATTCACCCATCTGCTACTTCTGTTTAACTTGTATGCTGCTGATTTTACACAGTGGTTGCTGATATTCATTTGAAAAATAAAGACATGGGCTGGAAGCTTGATTTTTTCTATCTACTAACAAGCTGTCCGTAAAGTCATTAGTTTATAGAGATTTTAACAGAGACAGAGAAATACAGTATTCCTGACAGGATCCTCTAGCTCTGTTAAAAAGGAATTTTTTTTAGCATTTCTCACACAGAATGAATTAGGAATACAAAAAGATTATTTAGTCTTAAATGTTTTACTTCAGGAAATCATTATGAGTTGCCAACAAAAGTCTGATGCTACTAATTGTTTTTTTAGCGCTTTGTGCATATGGACGAAAATAAACCACAGTGGCCAAAATTATTTAACATTTTAGTTTGGAATATCAGATGGTTTTTGTAACATGGCAACTAGATGTTGCTTACATGTATAAAATAGCTGATAGGTTGATTTTTTTTTAATCCATTTTTTTCTCTCTTTTACAGAATGTGTTTTGATCTGGATACCAGTTCTATATTGTGGTGAAATTGTACTTGCTTTCTAACTGGTTCTCCAACTGGTCCAACTCACATGTCCCTAATTGCATATTTTTGCTCCCTATAGCCAGATAAATCACTACATCAGAATTCTGTTACCTTAAAACCGGATTAGATTAGACCAAACAACAATAAAAAAAGTCATTATAGTTAATTAGGAGATTCCAGCTCATTCATTTCTGCTATCAGTAACGGTGATTCATATCCGAATAAAAAGTTATCTGTCAATAAAATAAAAAGTGAATAGAGAATGCAATAGAGTTGTGTACCTTCCCTAGTTCTGAAAGATGTTATGGTGCCTGATCTTAAAACCATGAAATTTTTGGCCTGACTAAATGTTCTTCTGTTTTCTGAGGCTGAATCTTGCCCCAGCTGGGGCAAGAATGCAGTACTGCATTAGAAAATAATGTAGTGATTAAAAAAAAATTATACACGTGAGGACAATGAATACTTTGGTGAAAGAAAAAGCTTAAGTTTTACCATTTGGAATCTAAGTAGCTTCAGTTAAAGCAGTCTGTATGACAGATGTGATAGTTAACAAGTATTTCTGACTAAGAAACAAGTCTGCACTGTGCAGACCTACTCACCAGTATAAAAGGACTTGGAAAAATCATTTAATATTTTTTTCTCCTGGTTTAGCTATCTAACAACTATATCATATTTTGTGAAACTTCTTAATGGGTTTAATTTTGCTTCTCCTTATATTCTCGTTGAATGCAATCACATTATTGCTCCACACCCTAAGTGCAGATGATTTTGAAATATTTTATTTATCCAATCCATGTTTGAGAATACTTTGGTTTCTCTGTGTTGAAAATTATTATCTTGAAATATAGAACTGAATTCAAGAATCTGATTTCTAAAGGGTAAGATTAATTCCACAGCAAACCAGTTTACTGGTGCAAATATGTTCACCTACTCCTTTTCTTGGAAATCTCTCACAGGTTGTATTCATTATCTACAGTTTTGAAGGTTTGGAATTACTCTTCTGTCAACAAATTGACTTGAAAAATGAGTTTCAGAATAACTGCATTAAACAACTTTGCTCACTCTTTTTTGATGACCATATAGGTGAGAAGAAAAAGGACAATCTGAAGTTCTCTTTTTGTTTTATTCAATGGTCTAATTCATGTGTGAGTTAATGTAGTCCTCAAAAATACTGCTATTTTGCAGTTTTTACGTTCTTCACAACCACTTGTTCATCATTTAGAAAATATACTTCCCTTGCATGTATTTGTGAATCATTTTTTCAGCCATGTGTCATTGCACACAAAAAGAGATTGACTTCTCTGTATATTTTAGCTGCTGTTTGGAAGTTGTTTTGAAGCTAGGAAAGAGATCTGCACCTGATCAACCATCCAGGACATTAATAAAGTATTATATTTAAATCAACTGGGGATTTAGGAACGGTGACAGATTTATTGTGCCAGAATGTCAGCCAGGCAGAAACAAGGAGTAAGAAAGAAGAAACAATCCGGATTGCCAAGGTTCCCCCAAAATTAGCCTTCCCTACAACAGGGCTTTCCTCCAGCAGGCTCGCTGCTGCCTGCCCGTACCAGAGGACCTGTTGGGGAGGTTTTAGTCATGAATGGCACAATGCTTGATCCTGATCTGCCTGACTGATGTGACACCCGGCTGGCAGCCATCCTAGCAGCCACCTCGCAGGAGCAGCAATGTGGAGCTGATATAAGCCTGTGACCCTGGGCAGCGCCTCCCAAATCGGGATGACATTAACCATCAGCACCAGGTGTCCTTCACCAGTAGCACCGTGCCTGTGGCCACCACTGGAGTGGGACGGCAGAAGCATAAGACTGCGTGCTGGATCATTTCAAGACAACTGAGTTTTCGCCAAAATGTTTTTGGGGTTCTTCTCTCAGTTTTGCAAAACTGAGTTCATTAAAAGCTGAAGCCTCCCTAATGAAAACACGGCTCCTTCATTTCTCCATATTTCAATTTGTATGTGATAAGAGCAGAGATACAAAAATGTTCCCAGATTGCTTTGTTGGTGTCAAAGTAGGGAACTATCTGAAGTAAAAATAACATATCTTTAAAAATATTTTATTCTCTTTCAACTAGCTTTGCAACTGCTCTGTGGTTGAACTGAAGTGAATTTACAAAATAAGTGTCGCTGATACGAATTAAATTACACAAGAGGAATTTTTGCCCAGGATCCCTCAGAAAGCAGAAACAAATCAAGCTGCTCCATCACTCTGGAAGTACACAATTAATTAAACATTAGTCTGAAAAAGAAAAAGTGAAATCTCTGCATCTACACTACCTGTCACAATTTCTCAAATTTATTTCTGATAGTTAAAGATGAAAATGTATCCAAGAATTAAGACTGTCAGCAAAAATGTTTTGCACAATTTAAGGTTTTCTTTCACTTGAGGAAAAGTTTTGGAAATTAAGAAATATCAAAGGTTTACATGTATAATGCATTAAATGCAATTAGATGTTCCCACTTAATTTAGCATCTTACTAGAGGAATAATTTTATTAAATTATTTTAAAATCAATCAGATTTTCATCTTTTATTTCCAGAAACACACCACCAGTTGTAAATGCTTGTTGTGAATTTACTTGCTGTGAAAAGTTAGCTAAAAATGGAAACTACATTATGAATTAAAAAATTATCTATACTTTCTCAATCAATCATTATTATTTTTATTTAGACTATTAAGTCTTCCTCAGAATTCATCTCATCTGTCTCATTTTTTTCCCATCATTTCTAGTTACTCTTTTGAACTAGAGAGGAATTTGTTTGATCTTTTACGATTAAATACCTAGCTTTCAGGCAATGGATGCTAATTTTGCCATTTGCAACCTCTCCTCCGATTACTTTTTGCTGTATTAACGATATATAAATAGGGGTTGGAAGACTAATCTCGATTGCAGCGTGCAGAGTGACTGTAGCTGACTCTCAGCTCTAAATCCGCATGGGAGTTGCTCGCAGCGCAGGTGCGATGCCGTCACCTGTGCCACAGGCGGCCACGTACCCGGGAGCAGCCCAGCCCTTCGGCAACCGCAGCCTGCGCCAAGCTGTTTCTCCAGTCACACCTCCAACCGCAAGTGAAGCAGAGCTGAACTACAAATGAAACCAGAATTTTAGCTGAAGGGATGAGCTTGATTTAGCCATATGTTGAAATATCATAATTTCAGAGCCTGGTCTGGGGGAGCTGGAGGATTTTCTGAAGAATGCCCACCGCACAAACCCCCACAGCCCTGGTGAAAGATGGCAGCCTTCAATCTGTCAGTGCTAGGTCTACTGCACAGCATTGCATTTCTTTGGAGAGTCAAAGGGTTAAGCTTGTGCATAGCAGTCCTAGCCAAGCCAATGAAATCACTGGCAGCTCAGCAGACATTGCCTGACGGCCCTTACTCCTCTATGGAGCAGGACAATGCAAAATTAAACAGATGTGACTGAAATATTTCACTAAATGAAAATTCTTGCTTACATAGTGTATACAGTATTGATGGGCATGATAGGAAAAGAGATAGAGAATAAATGTCTTTCATATCAAATATTTGTGATTTCCTAATAACAAATATGTTTTAGAGTATCAAGAAAGCTGTCTCTGCATGGAAGATTTCTAGACAACGTCACTGGGCTCAAACATCAGCGCACATGACAACATCACTGAGTGCTTTTTTGGAGTATCTGGAATGTAACTCTGTAACTTCTCCTACCAAACTCTTCCTGGTAACAGAAGTGAAAATGAAGAAGCCAAGCAGCTCATCTCAATTCAAAGCGGATAAATCCAACTGACAAATCGCCATAAGAGACAAGTAATCCTTGAGTGGGTCACTGCAAGTCCCACATGCAAAAATCCTGCTAAATATTAGAGCTAAGGAAAACAGAGGAAAAGAAGACACTGTCTTTTTCTTAAACACCTACAGCAAATGTCCACATGATTCATGGAGATTGTTCAGGAATATAAAAGCAAATCCAGCCTCCTTAATAGTTTAGCTAGCTTATTTACAACTAACGCAGACTTCAAAGAAACAGCAATCAATATTGCTGTGCTGCTTTCTTCCGCCTGGGAAGGACACTGCCGGCCCGGGGCGATGTCACAGCCCACACAGAGACAGGGTTTTGAGGTGTGAGGGAAGCTCCTTCAAGCTCCATGTGGTGTGTTTACCCTCTATATCACATCTCCCCATGCACACACGCTCTGGGAAGGGTTGAAACCCGTGGAAGGGAGGTGGGGGAGTGAGGGTGCATAAAAGCTGGAGGCAAGGCAGGATTATCTCACTGAACTTGCTCTCCAAAAGGCAGGCGTGGAGGCCTGAATCAGTCACCCAGCCTCCCTATACCTGTCTGTGTCTCCTCGTTGGCCTCAACAGAAGTTTTAACACCACCTCATGTCCAGGCATTTACTGTGCGCCGACAAATGCCACCACTAGTTTCAGGATCTGGGTTAGGGGCCATGAGGAATCAAGTTCAGAGCTGTAGGACGTCTGGTCATGCCCAGGACACGAGTCACCTTGGAAGGTATAAGGTCAACATTTGAGGCACAGATGGGAACAGGGGAATTCAAACGTAGGGCAGCTCTGGGGAGGGAGTTCCCCTGAGGGAGAAAGGTGCTGTTGAAAATCCCACGCCTTCCTTAGCTCTAGATTTGCTAGCAAGTATTCAGTATCATGGAGTATAATCTGAATAGCATCGTTTGTTTATTCAGCTCTTTGTCTTATTAGTTGCTTTTACTGAAAATAAGAACGTTATCTGAAAGGTTTGTCTGTCACAGATTTGTTGTAAGAAGAAAACTCAGGATAGATATTTCTGATTTTTTGCTCTGACCAGCTGTCAAACTGAGAAAATAGATATAATATCTTTGCAGAAAAATTGTGCCAGGACATAATAACACAGTGGTATGGATCCGTGGCTGATTAACTTGGTTTTAGCAGTGATTGCATTTCAAACCTCCAAAATTTGGTCAAAAAAATTCAGATTGATCATTAGGAGTCTGTAATAGTTTGAAAATGTGACAAATCAGCCCAGGATTACGTAGGACTTGGGGATGCACAAATAAATTTGGACAAATAAAGGAACAAGTTTACAAAGGAAAATATAATTGTATTTTAATATATCATGTTTAATAAATTATATTAAAACGTCATAATATTTTAAGTCATATGTGTGAAAAAATCTTAACAATTGTTACTTGTGAAGATAACAGGCCTCTCCTAAAAGGAGTACTACTGATCTAGTACTCCCTAACCTTGGCTAATAATCTGCACCTGTGCAAAAATATCTGTAAAGTACTACTTTTCCCATTTTTTAATTTTTAACACCCAGACTGTATATAATGCACACAAGGCAAAAGGTGAAGTAGGATCACGTACAGGAACCATGCAGGCTGATAGTGAAATACTGGGTAAATACAAGTTTGAATGTTAACAGTAGAAAAACAGGTTAATGCTGATCTATCATAGGGCTGCCTATAAAACCCATTGAACTTCAAACACCAAAAAATTTCTTTATCATCCATACCTAACAGGAAACCTTATTTCATGGTTCCAGAAGCTTAAAACAGGCATGGGAACTTCGTAACTATTGGAACAAATACATAGGAAATATACATATTTTTTTTTAAAGGTGTAAGCTACTAAGAAAAATTTAGTTGTTCAGCCCTGTGATATATTTAAGTCACATTTGAGGCCCCAGATAAAATAGGGTCTGCCCATGAATGATTTAGTCCTGCATCGCTGGTATTGATTTGAATGGAGTCAGGTCAAACTCCAAATCCTGGCAAAATACTTCTCTGACTTTTGTCCAGAGACCTCTTTCTTCATCAATTCCTTCAAGTTTGGCTACCTCTTCTTCCTGGAAACTCATATATGAAATATATTGCTGGTTTCCCAGTTTTGGACTTCTTGAAAACATACGATAGTAAGAAACATAGGGGTTTTAAACTGTATTATGGGAACAACCAGTAAGTTAAACTAGTTTCTGTAAGTAATTATTTTTTGTGTTTTTGGAAATGCTCTTTCTGGCTATCTAGTCAGTTGTGCAGACATTTTTTTCCTTAATGTGGTTTGATGACAGGAAGTAACCCTATGGGAATTGCCAGTAGAGCTGTAATAAAGAAAAGGAGAAGATATAAAAGTGAAGATATTTTCATTTCATGAGAATTAACTATGGTGCCCATGAATAAATATTTGAATAGCGTTGTTAGTACAACGCAATAAGAGCTCTCTGGTGGCAAAAAATTATCATTACATTGCATCTCATAGTTTTACAGGAAATAAAGGGGTTTTGACCTGCACATTTCTTTTCCCACTTCACTTGAAAATATAAGCAAACAAGAATATGTTTTTGAACTGTGGCATTTTTTCTTGTTAAGAGTTTTAACTTAATAGATTCTACACTTCTAATCTTGTATACCTGCACTGAGTTCCTGCCAGAGCAGTGATTTCTTCCCAATGCCTGCCTCACAACATCAGTTCTGAAATTCCTTATTCATCTAATCAGATGTTCCTAATGGTCATTTTTTATATTTCACTATTTGATATCAATTGTATTTTTTATTATTTTTAGTGGAAACATAGAAGACACATACCACACAGTGTAAAACAAGATGTTTGTTAATCATATGCACAAAAATATCTGAAAAAGCTGCACTGATTCCTGTTTGACAGAAGCTGACAACCCTCCAGTTTTTGTGCTGACAATGTTTACAATGCGGGCAGGATGTCAACACAAAATTGTATGTGCAATGTGAAACATACAACAATATACTCAATAATGGAATGCAATACGTACTGGCCCTAGGTGCTAGTCATGAACATACGTATTTCTACAACAGCAACTTAGTTGAGAGATAGTCTGTCTGAGAGAAGCATCTTACCTATTCCTGAATTCTACATCCCTGATACAGTAGCGCTCCCAAAATGATTCCCTACGTACCCTAGATAGTAAATGGCTAGACAGAGCTACTTTTGAAAATACCATAAGAGGATCCTGCCCATCCAGTTAATGGGCTTAAAATTGCAGATGGTGTCTTCTTTCAGAGCCTCGGAGTTATGTACATTGTTAACCAAGTAATTGAGACAAGAATGCTGAAAACTAAGAGCCACTTTTAAGGATAGTAATACATATTAAGACAACACACAATCAATGCTTTTCATCCAGCTTTTATAAAACTCTGATTTATGTTCCGTGCATGATTCATAAAGTCACTAGCTGAAGCCAGGAGAGCACAGATGACAGTCCAAATTTGTCAGTCTGCCCCAACCTCTTGCTCCTTATGGTCATTTGGAGCTAGCCAACACCTGGGAACTGAGACAGACCAAGAAAAGAGGGAGGATTTCCTGCAGTAAATCAGCACAGTTATCAGGCAGTCTCTAGCAGGGTAGGTCTTCAAGTGCAGTACAATTTACATAAACTACAAAGGCTTCTCCTGGCCATCTTCCCTCTCATCCCTTCTGCACTTTTTTGTACTAACACGGTTCAAGACTGCTTTAAAAGCTACTAGAAATGACGTTAAAATGTCTGAATTGTACTTTTCTATTGATGCTCTATCAGTGTCAGCAGAACAGTTGCAACTTACTGAAACAGGACCTGTAAAAATGCAAATGGTATGAACAGTTCTCCAGGCTAGCAACAGCTAATTTTTTCAAGAACAGAAAGCTTACATATGTTTAAATATGCCAAATTACTTGCTTGCAAAGTGCTCAAGGTTGGATGCCTCTAATGCACACTCAGCAGGTGTAGACTCTGGGTGCCTACTTGTAATGCAGAATTTCCTTCAAAAAATGTGATTTTTGTGTCCTACAAACTACTGCATTGTTAACATTAGCAATTAAAAGCTTCATCACATTTATACAACACTGTCAGTGAATTTCCTATATGCAGCTTTAGTTTTTTTCCTTATCCAAAAAAATCCACAAATAAGCAAGAAAGAGTAACAGTCTTCCCCTTGAAAGTAACAGGAGAAGAGTCCAGATTTTGCTGAATGGAAGACAACTCCTATGCTAGCTAGTTGCACAGCTTTAGCTAATCCATTCACACATTTTCCAAGATTTCTGTACCTTTCCATGTCTAAAAGTGAACAAAATACAAGTGTGATAAGTAGCAACAAATATCTCACATTGCAGTCAGTGAAATACCTGCCTTGGCTGTGAACTCAAAACAAAGAATATAGTACTGAAACTGGCCACTTTTACGTAGATCATAAAGACATATGCCCATCCAGAAATTCCTAAAAAATAAAAATCTTAAAAATTGAAGTTCTTCTCGTAGACCAAAATTCTTTCCATCCACTTCCTTTCAGCACTTGCGTACACTGTTAGTTGATTACTTCTATAAACCACAGTGCTCTCCCTAAGGGTGCCCTCCTTTGCCATTATCGTTATTATCATAAGCTGTGTGGCTAGAAACGTGAATAATGGAGAGAGTCAAACGTGTTAGAAATTCAGACAAAAAATCAAAGAAACAAACAAAAACGGTTCTTGTGTTACTGAGCTTTATAGCTTTTACACAAGATTAAAAATTCAAGCCAAAACAATTTTTATCTTTTTCATTGTTTATTGGGCATGAAAATGACTTTGACAATATAATTACTCTCCTCAATTTTAGAGCAATGGAAATTGTCAGTCTTACATTGAAAACCATTATTTTCCATACATAACTTGTTCAAATACATTTGTGTTACTGTTTGTGGAGTGAAAACTCGTAAGACGTGAAAAAGGCCCTGATAAAATATCTGGCTTGGGATGCAAGAGTGCCCTTGGTCAGCCTCTTTACCTGCTTAAGAAGGAAGGGGACATAAGTCAGACAGTTCAAGTGGCTGTTTTTCCACTTGGTCACCCCAAAAGGCACAACAGAACTTGGTTTTAGGAAATGCTGTAAGATTTCTCTTTGTCTGCAATTTGTGGGAAGGAACGGGAAGAGAGTCCATGACAATTAATATGTTACTGAGGGGAAGGAAGGTCAAAATTTGTGTCTGCTGCAAACTTCTCATTTCATCACATTCAGTCAGCCTTCCCTGTGGTGGCCGACGAGGAACCTCAGTCCTCCCCAAGAACCTCCAGTACTGCTCTCCGAGCATACGCTGCTCCCTTGCCTCCCCAGTATTTATATAGTTAGCCCTGAGAATGCGTATTTTTAGCACAGAATAGTGTGTGAAAAACTGCGTTATTATAGAAGGTCAAAATAAAGAATGGGACTGAAAGCAGACTTCCAGGAAAGAATGGGAGTTGCTGCACCTTGGATGGCAGTATGCAGACTGTTTTTTAGTTAGCAGCAACATTCACAGCAAACTCCATGCGTTACTGTGAAAGCATACTAAAAAGAAAATAAAGATCTGCCTATAGATGGCATAATTTAAACCCGAGAATATAAGGCAGTTTAAGTTTTCAAAGGATTTTAAACTATGTTTGTGACTCCCCACTGACATTTCAAGGGAACTTAACATGGCATTTGATTATTATTGAATTGTTTTTCTATATACAATCAACAGCATATTTTTTAGAGCGTGTTTGTCTCATAAAATGAAATTCATGCTCAGAATATTAATATGCAAGAAGGGAAATTGTGACCAAAGATAAGGACTGAGAACATTACTCCTTAATCTAATATTTGTTCTGACAGAGAAGTCATGCAAAGCAATCAAAAGTGTATTGAGATGCGTAGTAATTTCTATAAACTAGTTGAGCTGGCAGATTAAAATAAATAAATAAATAAATAAATGTGCAGAAGAAAATTTTGAGTTCTCCTAGCTGAAAAATTTAAGTTAGATGTGGGAAACAGTAGGCTCTTGTTAGCAATGTGGTAAAGACTTGATGTCACTCATGCAAAAAAGGATTAATTCACAATCATAGCAGATTTTAAAAGAAAAAAAAGGACATTTTTCACTTATCAGTGAATTGAATGGAACAGTAAAGTCCTGTAAGCAAAAAAAATGTTGGTTTAAAAATAAAAGTTCCTTTTTATTACAACTTCATGTTGGTATTTTTAAGGGTGGTGTGGTATTCACCAAATGGTTGGGTTATTTGAATAAAACCTGAAATACAAATTCACATTAATCTAGGATCTGGAGCTTCCAGTTATGTTATCTGTCATGAGATAAAAATCACAAGAACTGGCAACAAAATTACTAAAATAGGATTAATTTTATTAAGTACTGGATGTCACATGGAAAAGAATCACATTTTTTTGCTGTGTATATTTGCTACAGTCTCAGAGAGAAAATAAATTTGAGAATGTTCCTTTTACATGGAAAACTATAAAAAGTATCATTGCAGTTTAAATATTAACACTGAAAAAAGCACACATTCACAGCCACTTTCTTGAACTTGCATATGTAAATATGTAGTTCTCTGAAGATGCAGTTCTGTAGTCTGAAATGATAATAAATATTTCTCAAAGTGATGCTGCAAAAGATACTGGGAGCCAAGATTCCTGTGTCTCTGTTTTTCTATCTGTAAAATAAGCATTAATAGATATGGCATATATTACAAATTGTGAAGTCCATATGATATTTTTCAAAGATTTAGGTAGGAGTGTATTTTTTAGTACGTTTATTACAACTGATAAGTATTATTTAGCTGTAATTTTGTAGTGCGCATTCAAACATGATCTGGTCTCTGGTGAACATGTTGAAATTTATGTTGCACAAGTAATTTATTATTTTCAATTTAACTCCAAGATAAAGTTCTCCATTTCTTAAACATGTTGAATTCAAACACCACATTAGCAGATTTTAGACTTTTAATCTTTATTTTTTGAGAAATCTCTTGTATACTTTCTCTCTTACAGCATTTACTACACCAAATAGTTCTCTCAAAAGCAACAACAACAACAAAAACCCAGTTAATAGCATTGCAGTTTCTGGGTTACCTGCACTTAGATCTGGTTAATTTTGTTACAGCATAGGAATCTGTCCACTCAAAACACCTTCACATTATGAACTGAAGATCCATTTTGTGCATAGAAAGTTTCCACAAGTTTATGTATGCTCCCAGTCTGAACCCCTGAAAGCCTGCATAGTCTCTCTCTAAGACAGGGCTGAAGTACAAAGAATTCGTAGGCTTTAGTGGTCATTAAGAGGCAAGAAAGAGAATCACCTATAATGATAGCCTGATCTGTAAATAGAGATTATGGATTTATATTTTTTTTCCCCTACTGGCTTGGAAGTCTTTTTTTCTAAAAGCAATACTACCTTTCCTTGCCCTCCAGGTATGTAGCTGGATATGTGTATCACCACCTCAGATTGCTCTGCTTTCCTGTTAGGAACCTCTTCCTGACTCAAGATTATGATAAATCTCTCTTTTGATAATAGTAGCAATGCCTAAAGGAGTGTTTGATACCCACACATAGAATGAAGGATGCTGATACAATCCTGGATGCCCTAGGTGCTTATGACTCACAAGGACAGCCTTATTAGAGTCCATTGTTGTTTACATCAGCAACAAAGTCTGTTGGCATCAGAGAAAAGAGAGCAATGACGTATGTCACAAAATAGGATGAAAACAGAAAAGACAGACGGACAGTAAGAGAAAGTGAAATGCAGTCAACGACAGGTGGATAGCCAGGATGCCATGAGTATTGCATACATTAGTTACCAAGCTCTTTCACATTCTTCCTCACTTGATATGTTTGTATCACAGTTTCCACTTCAACAAGTCATAACAAATCTCTTCAGCATGCTTATGGACTGCTCTGCAGTTTTACAAACCACAATGAATACTATTTAGCTGTTCTCTTCCCTGTACTGTGCTGTTCAAGGGTTGTCACTTGTGTGCAGAAGTACACACATTCTCTCCTACAGCAGTAGCCCACAAGACTGTAATGTATATTACAGCATTATTAGTTCTCTGAACTTCATTAATCTCTGTTTATACACTACTTCCCAGAAAAAATATAACATCATTATTCCATGGTAGTGTAAAACCACTGTTGTCATGGCTACAAGCCAGCATTACCCCTCTGTAAGTTCATGATCTTGCTTCAGAGGAACTAGTCTTTACTGTATCGGCAGTATATGATACTGTTGCCATGTCTTTGTCATTGATGTATGACCTAGTGATACTCTTCCTTGGTTGTGCCCTCCTTTAAATCCTGTATAAAGAAACTGTTGGCTCACACTGATGGTGTCAGAAAAGGAAGTCATCTGAAACTGCCTCAGCCAACTCGATTTCGTCAGTTAGAAAATCAGCAATCAATTATAGCAATTACAACAGCAGTATCTGTGCCTACATGTTTAGGCCCAGCTAGAGCTGGAGATAAATACATATCCAATGAGTGAGCTGATTCTTCAAGAATTTTGAAGTGTAAAATTACATTTAAGTAGAATCTAAACACTAAATTAAAAAAAAAAAACCAATGCACTGACTACAAGTTCTGGTGACCACTGCATAATAGAGATACCTATAGTCACTTGCCATCTCTCTTCTTGGCATAAGCGCTTCCTCAGCGCAGATGTTCCACCTCCCATAAAATTTCTATGTGTGCAATACCATGACCAGAGGAAGATTAAAACCAGTTCAGTTCCATCAGCTCCCTGGACCACTGAGCTCCATACACAGTGCAGCAGCCACAGTCACTTATGTCCAAAGATGCAGCTAGAAGAGCCAACCCTGCCCACCTTTTACAGTAGTTTATTTTCTAATGACAGTGCTATTAAATGATACATCTATTCAATGCTATCCCTCTCTGTTTTACTCAATGTCCTAACCACAAGCTAACAGAAACACCCAGAAACTGGAACCACATCTTCAAACATACGCGGCTAAGTGCTCTGCCTAGACCAGTTATTCCTGGATGAGATACCCAGTGGATTTCATGAAGTTACGTTATTTGAAAGCGAAAGGCTCTAGCAGAATTTTAAGATATATTAGAAGCTGCTGGTTGATTGTGTCTCCACACACATGGACTTCTGACATGTATTGAAAACCATGTTGAATCAGGAGGTAGCCCAAAAATGGAGTAACGGACTCTGTCCAGGAAGCAAAGGCAGGACATATAATGAAAGGGGATGATAGCTTCACTCACTCATTTCACTGCACCTTCTGTGACAGTCCTTAGTTTTCCTAAGTAGCAAGGGCTTTTTTAAAGATTTGGTGACAGAAAATAAATCTGTTTGAAGTGATCATGATTTAATTTCCATGCCAAATTATTCAATTAAATAATAAATTAAACCAAATTAGTAATCAATATGCTTGATTTCAAAAAGGAAATCAGAGAAAGATTGCTCAGCAAAACTAGAAGAACTAAACACAAGAACCTACATGCAGAAATTACCTTAAATTTCTGAAATCAAAGCTTAAAGTCCTTGTAGGAATTGCATTCCATCCAAGAAGAGAAGTAGATTAACAAAGCAGTGAGGATGTATCTGAAAGCAAACTTAATACAGAATCACAGAATCACAGAATCACAGAATGGTAGGGGCTGGAAGGGACCTCTGTGGGTCTTCTAGTCCAACCCCCCTTACAAAGCAGGGTCACCTACAGCAGGCTGCACAGGACTGCGTCCAGGCGGGTCTTGAATATCTCCAGAGAAGGAGACTCTACAACCTCCCTGGGCAGCCTGTTCCAGGGCTCCGTCACCCTCAGAGGGAA
>Ga0065711_1031267_pt1 | contig 30120 bp, 17 predicted proteins | sample Hoacrofraction12_FD_59098 | JGI IMG/M metagenome (GOLD analysis project Ga0065711, IMG submission 59098) | Hoatzin crop microbial communities from Cojedes, Venezuela - Epithelial fraction 12 v2 (version 2) | ecosystem: Host-associated > Birds > Digestive system > Esophagus > Crop | place...
TTTTTTTTTTTTTTTTTTTTTTTTTTTTTTTTCACTGGAAATTAAAAAAGTGTTTTTTTTCTATGTGGGCAGAAACATTTCCTCTGGAAAACAGCTGAATTTTTAACCTAGACTAGTATTTGACCTGCTTAAATCTAAGCTTATAAGAAAAAAATCAAGTCTTCCATTCAGAGATAAATACATGTTGGAGCACACAGTAGGACTAGACCATTGAGCCTGCTAATTAACAAAGTCTCATTATTTTAAAAAAAGTACTAAGTGTGAAAGGAAATGAGTTCAGTACCATTCTTAGCTACTTTTCATATTTCAAGTGTCATTTCTGGTCCTCATCCTGCAAGATATATCATCCAGTATAAGTACCACAAAAAACCCAAACAATATCTGCAATACTTCCTGTGTTGAGGCACTCAGGCACACGGAAGTTGTAAAACATTTCTAAATCTAGATAACCCCTAAACCATGGATTTTCTTCTCAATAGCAGAGTTAACCCAGGAGTTAATATACATTTCTCTAGAATAAACATAATAGCACGTCACTAACCTGAGTGAGAAGAGCTGGGATGACCCCATGATGGAGCGAGGCCATCTTGCCTTGCAGCATGGACAAACGCTGTAGCACCTGAGAAGTTTGGCAGTGCTTACGGATGGGTGCTTGCCCCCTTGTTCTGTCCTCTCCCAGGGCAGAGGGAGCAGGCAGGCAGCTCATCTCCGCTCCCCGCAATAAAACCATCAGCACAACTGGGCCACTCAAAGCGACATTGCTTCCCACTGTGCGCCCAGTCTCAGAAAAATAAAGGAGAAGAAAGACCAGGTCTCTGAACAGCATTTCAGCCAAAATGCCATTGAGCTACACTCAGGGTGGAGCAGATGAAGCATCACCTTCTGCTGACCCACCCCCTGCTGAGCTGCCCCCTCTCATACAGCAGAGGGGAAACCTCTCCCCCATCACTTCTGAGGGCCTGACAAATTAACTGCAATTATTACAGGTGGTAGGGAGCTGACTGACTACCTGGGGGGCAGGGGCAAAATAGAAATGCTGTCCTATCAGGCTATGTAGCCAAAAACCAGCCATGGAGAAACAGCATTAAGCCAGTGTACGCAGCTTTAACTTCAGCGATTCCCAGTTTCTGCCTGCGTCAGCGCTCAGTCTAAATATTACCTTAATGTAATCCTTTCTATAGGATAGAGGAAAAGAAACACGGCTATGCAAAGGGACCTCTTGCCATGTATTTCAAGCTGTGAGGATGATGAGATCCTCTCTCAGCCCTTCCCAGCAAAGAGCAACGCTTATCTGCGCTTCAAAAAAATAGGTGCAGTGGAATATTAAGCAGCTTAGGGGAAACCCGCAAGGAGTGAAACAATCTGGTGCCTGCAGACAGCAGTAAGTGCGGGACGCCCGATGCGGGCTGCTTTTGCAAATCCGACAGCAGAAGCTTAGGGTGCACCACGGTTAACAGAGGGGCTGCCACCACCGCCCAGGCCAGCGGCCCCCATTCAGAAATAGAGGTGCTTGTTGTTTCTTTCTTCTTCGCCTGCCACTGTGTTTCGGACCACCCATAGCCCCTTCCACTTCACGGCGACTCTGGATCCTTTGGGTAGGGGCTGTGTGCGATGTGTTTTGGTGATGAGGCTTTCTCAGGGCACAGGCGAGCCTTCAGTGCAGTGGGGACCACACGGCTCAACCCAGCCAGCTGCCTGGGGCAGGCTGCTCCTGGGACTGACCTTCCAGGACAGAAGCTTACACAGGCCCAACAGTGGTTTCTGGCTTCCAAACAGCACAAAGCACAGCACTCAGACCCTCCTCCACGGAAGACCAGCACCCAGAAGTCCCCACCAAGTCCAGCGGAAGACTTTTGTTGGGAACTTGTGTCTCCACGCAGGTGAAGTCAAAATAATAAATACAAGAGATGTGCAGAAGGGCTGCGTTATCCAAATGTCCCATTCAATCTCTGCTTGGGATTTATCAACCACCTTCAAGTCAGCCGTCTGCAAGTACACTGATAATCATTCTGCAGCTCGGTCAGCAGAAAAAATGTGGCAGTGAAAAGGATCCTAAGCAGCTGCTCCTGAGAAAGTAAGAAAACATGCAGGGACCACAACTGATTTAGTCGCGCACCGGGAGGTGCCCACATTTTCCTTCCTTCTTTCTTTTTTTCAGCTTCTTTTGGACAAGACACAAAACCAAACTCCTGGCCACTCACATGGTTACAAAGGATCCCACAGCTCTTCCTACGAGATTAGGGGTGCAAAATGCACTGTCACAGCCAAATTCTAGTCTGGATAATTATGATCTAACTCTTCAAAAGCTCTTTATCAGTTGGATGAGATACTTGTTTACTTCCTCTCCTGCATTGGATTAGCTGCCATTAGCAACTGCGGAGAGTGACCCTCTCCATTACTTTTAATTGCCATCAGCTGATTGTGGAAGTGGACGGGAGGCTTTAAAGAGACATGATGCAAAATGTGCCTTAAAAGGAGAGATTTAGAGCTTTTCCCTGAACCCAGTCTTAAGCACAGACAAAATGGAAGGTGAGCCACTTCTTTTGAGGAAAGGGATTATTATTATTCCTGTGCAGCAGCCAGCACTGCTGGACTGGGCACCCACACACGGTGGCTGTGCCGGGCTGACCCCACGATGCCCGAGAAGGGTCCTGGCCCAGTGAGGCAGGAGCTCCTCCTCTGAGGGCAACAGGACATTTCTCTGGAAAAACACCTGGCACAAAAGCACAAGGTGAGCACAAGGTTGTCAGAAGAGCAGGCAAAGTATGCAATACTTTTACCACATACAGACTCTGTATGTGTCCCTCTTTTGAGCTGGAACATACGGTTGTGCTGCTTCTATGTCCACATAAAAGGAGACAGCGAAAGGGGAAATGACTTGGAAAGGTCACAGTAGATCAAATTAAAATATTTTGCCAAAAGTACAGATTTTTATCAGCTGATCTGATTCACAAATCTGTAGCAAATTCATGCAGTTATATTCCTGAAAACAAAACCCTCAGGTGATTGAAAATTTTTTACTATTTCAATTTTCTTTTCATTTGTCATCTTAAATTTATGTTTTGTTTGGAAACAAGCCTAAACCTAAAGTAACAAGCAATCCAACAAAGATTACTAGCAAGTAGAAACACTGTGACCTCTCTCCTTCTGCCTTTTGGGGATTTTGTCTTATGGAACTGTCAATTTTATTTGCTTATTGCTCTGGGTCTCACAAGCAGTCAGTTAGAGAAATTAAAAAAAAAAACCAAAACCAAAAGAACCTCAGCTGTCCTGAATCTCCTTCATACATAGACTTTTAGCAAATACAGCTCCTGTTGCCACCCAGGACTCTCCCTGGCGCTTCTGACCACATAACTACTTTCCTGACATCCTTGGTGTTTAACCTCATGTTCTCAAAACATTTCTAAATGGCATGGGGAAAAATAAAGCCTTCTTGTAAAACATATACGACAGCCTTCCTATCTGATGCTCTACAAAAGCGCGTTCTCAGAACAAAAAGCCAAAGTCTCTAATATTTCAGAGTGTAATGTCATTTCTTTATTGGTATCCAATATTTGTTTCATACAAAGACTGTAATAGCTGACCTCCACATTGTTCTGAAATCAGCACTTTTCTGTCTCAGGATTTCATTTTCAAACCTAGTGAGTGCTCTTGTTATTAGAAAATCTAATTGGTGCAGTGTCACCCTTCTGAAAATGTATCACAGCTCTGATTCACTTGGTGAATCCGTCCCTATGTCCATCTGCAGCACCACAGCCAAAGGCTCTTCTGGGGCAGGTTTGTCAGTCTGAACACCATGCGTCACAAAAAATGGCTGGGCTGCACTCACAGCCCACATTGGAAATGCACCCTGGCTGGGATGTCTTCTGGCTTGGATATCTCTATACCAGCCTCCAGCTCGCCAGGTAGATGCGCTTGGGGTTAGCGAGTCCTCCCTCAGGCAGGAAGGCTGTGGGGCTGCAGATGTTCGTCCACAGGAATGAAGTTGTGCGTCCATGTTGATGTCTATCTGCAACAAACAAGCTGGAACAAGGTTACATGGCACAAACACTCTCATCTCACACGTACCAGCCTATTTGCTGACAAAACTGTGCTTGTGCAAAGCACTTCTGTGCGTACGGCAAGCACAATTTAGCCTCACTTCATTTGCTGTAACTTTGGATTTCAAAGAAGCTCTTTATTAAAATGGAAGACATTGCGGACAAAACTCTATTACATGAAGAATTCCTGCTGGGAAAATTCTCCAAATATAATGGATTTCTCTGAAGCATTTGGAAACATTGGGGAGATCCTGGAAAGGTTTTATAATTCTGTTTTGACTCCACGGGCTCCCATAAACAATACATTTCCTGTATACTTGACACTTGTCATGAAAGAATCCCCATTCTTCCTGAGTTTGCATTACAATTAATCCTCTTTTAAGCAAATCGCCGTAGGCCAGATGTCCTCCGCAAAGCTTAAAAACATTAAAATGCATCCTACCCTGCCTTTCCCTTTTGTGATCTGCCCTCATTCTGACAAGGCTGGGGATTTATGGCCAACAGAGGTTTACATATCACAGTTCACAGGATGCAGCAGAAGTGAAACTAAAGCAAAGGCTGAAGCAACAGCATGGCCCCATTTGCTTCTCCTTGGCCTACAGTGGTGTTACCAGGCTTTGCGTCTTTTTAGCGAGCGTGAGCACAACCATGGCCTTCCAAGGAAGAAAAGAGAGACAAATGAACAGAGTTAAGAAATTGCAGGAGCACAATTCTAAAAAACCCTCTACAGTCTGATAGGAACATACCAACGTACACCTGCAAATGATACAGCCAACATCAATCCGATGGCTTTGCTCCGAAATCAGCCAAGAAATATTTCATGTCCCACAGAGAATCTCAAGACACAAATTGTGAAGCAAACCAGAGAGCACAGAAAGAGGAAGATTAGATAACTCTGAAGTCCTATATTTTAGAATGAGATTTTTCAGTTCATTCTGATTTTGTCCCACATGCTTACATTCCAGAACAAATACGTGAAGTACATGTTTTTCACAACACATTGCAACGGATAGTCTAAGCAGAAGTAATTTCAGTTAGCATAACCTACAACCCCTATATTCTATGAGCAATGATGTGTTCAGGAAAACCTTCGAAGTTCTGAGTGTGGAGAAATCCAGTATTACATTTGGATTAAAATATAGTGTTGGAATTCTAATTCATATCTTCTTGCACAGCAGACCCTTCTTTCCCATCCCCACCTGCATCTGAAAGAACAGAAAAAAAAAATAAGTCCACTCCTAATTAATATTTCTCAAATTCATAATGAATATCCCCAAAAAATCATCTATTTCTCTCAAACGTATTTTTTCACAGCTGGAAGAGGCACAGCAAATAATCTTTTAAAAGGCCTACAGGAGAAAAATTCCTCCTGCTCAATTTTCAAAGTGTAAAAAGAAGTTTTTGTAGGTTTGTTCTTGACCACAATGTGAGCTGCATGTAACCTTTAAATGCCAGAAACCATTTACTGTACCTGGTAGGAACAGCTTACCTGTCCTATGGTCATACTTACCTAATTCTTGGTACCTCCCCATGCACATTATTTTATTAAGAAAATCAATATTTTACAGAGCAGCTTTGTAATACTTTATAATTCACAGTTCAGCACTATGAAAGATAATATAGCCTAACAACAACAATAGCAATAATCACAATTTGCACATACATTTTGCTGTTTCATCTGTAAATTATAAAGACTTTATGGTCATCCGTTAAGCAGGGGATAACAGTGAGTATCTGGGTGTGGATCAAATTATGTTGGCTTCTAATCTTTGTTATCTCACCATCAGCTCAAGAAGAAATGAAAATCACTTTAAATGAACAGGAGAGGACAGATAAAGGAAAGGAAGAATTATGTGGCATCTGGCCTGTAAAGTATGTTTTTCTCTGCGAGAAGTAAACCTGGTGCTCCCCAAAGCAGTGGGAGCCAATGCTGGTGTAACTAGTGCAGCCTCCACCCTTTGCATCCCAGTTCCCTCTAGCCCGGCAGGTCACAGGCACAGCCGGCCTGGAAAGGGAGCCAGCAGCTTGACAAGTCAGCTGGGGAGGGATGCGAGCGGTAGTGGGAAGCACGAGACAAGCCCTCTCCCACCCCTCCTTGGGCTACGTGGCAGGTACCTTATCACCCATAGGGCAGAACACGACAAATTTCTACTTCAATTTTTCCCAGAAAAGCAACGTGTACGTAATACTGCAAGATCTTTTTAGGGTTGTTTTCGCAGCACCCACTGACAGAGGCAGCGTCGGCCACCTTGCCACCTCACCTTTTGTCACGCCAGCAGCTCTCCTGCTGCAGCTGACCGCCCGTCATCCTGCATCCAGGCAACACGCTCTGCAAGCTTTCCATCTGCTTCCTTTGTTCTCCCCAGAAGAAAAGCCTGGTCAACAAAACACTTGCCAAGCAATACGGATTTTCATGCCAGATTCCAGACCTTCAGCTGAATGAAGTCAGCACAGATCCAGCGAAATCAACATGAGTATTTATTAATTTCCCTGCACACCCCATGGAGGGAAGGTAGCCTCCTGAAAACTAGCAGGATACTATACATTGCATCTTCGGTAGTGACCCTCTCCAGTGACCCCAGCCAACCGTGCTGCACCTGCACAAATGGAACACAAGGAGATGCAGTGCTGCCCATTTCTTGAATTTGCAGCCTTTAAATGCATTATCGTCCTCTCACTTTGGCTTCTCCATAGGCACAAACACACACAGAACAGGTCCAATACAGCGTCTGTATACCAATGAAGCATTTTGCTTTGTAATTATTTTATCTCACGGTTCATTCTCATATTTCATAAGAATGGAGGCATAGAAACAACTTATGTTCTACAATCAGAATGTATGATTAGTGAACAAAACTAGGAAGAAACAGAAATATTTACTGAAAATCTGCATTTAAACACACCACCATTGAATAAACAGGTATATCAGCTAAATTTACCTTTTGCTGAAATGTAGGTTCCCCTTGAACGTAATTTTTAGCTACGGTGAGTGACCGCTCTCAGCCAGAGACATGTCAATAACTGGCAAATTCTCTTCTGGCATAACTCGCCCGAAGCCAAAATTCCCTGCAGGTATAACCCAGGGAAGCCAGCGGGGCTACTGGGAATCTGGCACTGCAAAAGGGAGCGGCGTCTACCTCCAAATAGCCAGCTAAAGCCAGAAGCAGAAATTCACCTGGCCGAAGGAAGGAATGGAAGGTTAACGATTCCTCTCCCTTAAGTCGGTATTTTACATCCCACCCCTCCGCCTGTCCCCGCCGCCACCCGCAGGTGGCAATGCGGGACCGGCTTTCGGGATATCGCCACACGCCGTGCCCGGAGATGCAGCACAGCCGTCCCCTCCTCGCCCCTGTTTGCCGTTTCTTACATCACTTCTGGTTCATTTTTCCCCCGCCGTCAGACACGTCCCAGCGCCAGGTTCACTTCCAATTTGCTGATACTTGTGCCTTTCCTAGCCCATTTTCCCTCATTTACCGGCTTTCCTCGGCACGTTTTCTAGAGTGATAAAGTTTTTGGAGTACGGAAGAATTAGATTTCACGGTATTCTCTGCTCGGTCTTTTCTGTGGCCAATACTTGGTCGACCTTGGCAGGTTCAGAGGAGGTAAATTACCACTCTAGGTTCAATATGTTTAAAACTCCTTCAGGCCAAAGTTTTATTCCAGAAGCCTCAATATTTCAATACTGCTACAAGGACGAGATAGAATTCATAATTTCTATTCCTCTTTTTTCTCCACAGATGGGAGATAACAAGTCCTCCTACCCCTCATCATCAACCCATAAGGTGGCGTTGATCCCTGTTGAGCTGCATACAGGTTCAGCTTTCTACATCACCATGCCAATCAAAGGTACAGAAGCTATAAACGACAAAGGCAGCAACGTGGCTGCGGTGTCTGTGGGCACACCTTATCGCACCCTACCCGCCGACCCCCACCCAGAGAGTCCTGAGCCTTTCAGCCCCACTGGCTGGGGCAGAGGAAGCGCCGAGGCCAGCTTAGCCGGGGTGCTCCTCCTGCTTCTCCCTCCAAACCACACAAAAAATATGGTTACGAGAGGAACCACATTTTTTGGGAAGCACGAGGCAGCTGCCCGCCTGCAGCTCTGGCATGGCCAGGATGGGCGACGTGGTGGCAGCTACATGGGATGGTGCCCGTGCGTGGCTCAGAGGGCTGGGGAGGCAGGCGTGGGCACCGCGGCCGTGCCCTTGGCTGGGACCCCGTCACTCAGGGGGCACGCAAGAAGGTGGAAAGGCAGCGCCGCTTCCTCTAAAAGTCTCTAGGCGGGACTCTGAGGAGAGCAGCAAGGGAAGATGACAACATTGTGAATTCCTGCAGAAATTCTGGCAACACATTGTAATGAGAAACAGGGAGCTGGGAGGTGGAAAAGAGCTTTTGCTCCGCTGTAACACCGCCACTGGAAGCTGCAAAGATCGCGCGCAGCTCGGGACCCCGGCTCTCTTACTCGGCTAGCTGAGAGAAGGAAATTTCCACCTTCTTCAAGGGAAGCACTGGAGAGAAAACAGCACTCACAGCTTGTGATCAACTTCCACAGCGAGCAAAAGATTATTTTAAAATCTCTCAAACCCTTTTAAAATTGTCCTAAACCTAATATTACGTGTGCAGGGAAGAGCACTGCCTTACAAAGAATGCTCAGTCAACACGCGTGTGTTGTGGGACTGGTAAGAGGATGCAGTGCAGGGTCTGCATTTTGGTTACTTTGAATCTATTTCAAACTGTCTGAAAGACACTGTTTCTTCACAGTCTCCTGGTGGCTTACCAGACTTGCAAGGTCCATACCCAGTTCCAAACCGTGGTGGAAGGTAATCAGAGTTATACTTCTGTTAAAGATTTCAAAGCTTTCGAGGAAGAGAAGCCCCAGAAGGTACTAACAGCTAGGAGGGGAATAACTAATCTCTTCCAAATTTAAGTATTGAATTTAAGAACCAAGTTACAGTAGGATCCTTCTGTTGTCAATGGAGACAACTAGCATTTTTGGAGAAAATTCAGATGTTAATCTTTCTACAAGGACTGTATCAGAGCTGAACGATGACTATACTTCTAACTCAGGCATCCGAGGTAGCAGGAATTCCGGCTTTCTCAATTCTTGATACCCTGTTTTCATAGAAAAGAAATCACATCTCTTCTGTGATTTTTTTTTTTTTACATTAATTTGCACGAGCTTGGGAAAAGCAGTACAGAATCACTAATAACTAGACAAGTAACCACAGACTGTGATTCTTCTGGATGTACCATACACCACAGATCAGAAAAAAATATCATCATGTAGCTTATTTCAGATATGGAAATGATACACTGAATATTGCTATCCCATAGGAGAATATGCCAACATTTGAACTTTTGTTTCACACACTCTGTTAGCAGCAGGACTGTGATCAGGAAAAAAACTAAACAGTAATCCCACCCTCAGAAATCCTCTGGAGAACTTGCTGCTGAGAAACTCCATCCTGACGGCTGCCAGAAGCTCTAATCAGCTAATATATCAAAGCTCTAGCGCAGCCTGTCTACTCCCCCCGATCTCCGCAAGAGATAAAAATAATTCTCATGGGTCAAACTACAAACCTACGAATAAGCAAGAAAATATGCATTACTGCACTGTGTAAGACTGTGAATGGATGATGGTGATCAAGACAATGCTTTGATGCCGCTTCCAATACATTCTTACATATATCTCAGATTCTGTGTTTCTTGAATTCAGCGCCGGCACGGTGAGCCAGAGGTGAGCAGAGGCATGTTGCTTACTTTCACGCTTTGTGCCAGGCAGACGTGCTTGCATTTTTTGCCTTTGTTGGGATTCAAACGCGGTTGGATACGGAGACTGTAACAAAGCAGTTAATTTGTCACAGACTGAAATTGTAAACTAGATTTTTAGAGTCAGGAGATGTTTCTTGCTCTTTCCATTACGAGCCTTTACAAGGTCACATGGTACCAGCCGAGGAGTCACTGTCAGCGTCAGGCTTAAGGAGTGCATGTGACTCTTGCTGCAGAGCTCCTTCTCACTGGTTTTACACAGTTTCTCAGATGTGGAGATGGATTATACCCCTAAATACGCTTTCATCTTCATAAGTCAATCCGAGTTAAGTTTCTGAAAATATCAAGTTATTCAGCTAACTGCGGAAAGAAACAAACCAGGATTGTACCCTGGGATGACACCCTTCTTTTTAGCGTCTTGTGCAGAACGAATAGTAATTTCAAAACTAAACACCCAAGAGGCAAACGGTTTTCCACTTACTGCAGAGTGTATGATTAACCCCAGTGTGCCTCAAGCCATCAGAGCACAGGGAGGCAGCCACTTCTGGAGCATTTTTACCCAAGTGCTTGCTTGAGGATCCTCTCCCGTCCTGAGCAAGGAACAGGTAAAAGTCGTAGGATGGTCTATATGAATCCTTCAGTCTTTTGAGCCATTGTAAAAAATCACAGATTTTCAGAGAAACGCAGATTTCCTTTTTACAAATGCTGCTAATGATACAGGCTCTAATGGTGTTTTTTATTACTATATTTTATTTTGTTTTTACCAGCTGCAGAATTTACCTGGCAGGTGTTTTGATCAAGAAAGCAGCATTATCCCAAGTTGGACTTTGGTACTTTAACACAGCCATCCCTACTAGTTTCACTGGGACTACTTTTAGAAAATATTATTGCTCAATTGAGCTAAAGCAACCCTGGAATATCCTGCATGAGCAAGTGGGACTGCATGAGACTATAGGTCAATAACCTTGGATGTAATTTACATAACAGATCAAATAGCTGTAAATTATCCCTGGGGTGGGCAAGATTAAGTCAGATAAGAGCAACGGCAGTGGTCATGCAAAGCCTCAAGACTTTGTTCCAAGTCCAGGCGTTTTGGAAGCCAGTAATTAAACACTGGAAGAAATGCAAAATGTTTCGGATAATTAGAACCATTTATTCAGTGGGAAAGGGCATGAACTGCATTTTCTTAAGGAAAAGCAAATGTAGAAGGACTACTACCAGCTTGGTTGGACTCCAAAAGCACATCTTCCCTATTAATGTTAGATGATTCCCATGTGGGGTAGTAGACAAAAGGACTCTTGTTGGTGTTCACTTATTTACTGTATATAATGAAGTGTGGCATAAATGAAAATGAAGTGGCATGCTGCAGAAATTTTCTTAGTAGGTATTTGGGTGGTCAAAGTCTCGTGGGGGGCTTGCAGTAAAAGTCATTTCTGGGGCAACCTTTGCTTTGCATGAGAGCCTAAACAGCCGGAGGTCTATCTGAAATCTGGATGTAGCACTCCAGCAGCTTGAGGACCATCTGCAGTTACTTTCATTCGTGTCTTCCTCTTAATCATCTTAATGATCAGCCAGTATATCATCCAGTGGAAACGCTAAAATGCGAAGCCATAGATTCTGAATTAGCAATTCCTGCCTCACATCAGTAATTTATATTTAGTTTATAGCAGTGCTTTTAAAAACATCTTCTTAGAAAGATGTCCAGTTTAGATTAAGACATAATGAGGCAGTCTGTTTAAACAATTTGAAAATTATTTCAAAACTCTGTCCAAATACAAATGAAACTAAACATGAACACTTTTGGAGCACTGAGGAATTTAGTCACCTTCCTTATGCTGTTTCTCTTCCTCTACATGTGCTCATAACTAGAGACAGCTCAGATTAAATCTAGATTTAAACTCTATGTCTGGATCTGAATATCCTGTCTCAAATTGTACAAACCACAGTCCCAGATCCAAACATCCAAGGAAAAAAAAAATAAATTGGATTCCTAATGCAAAACTTGGGAAGCTTGAGGAGTTCTAAACCAGTTTGTCGTGAGCCAGCAAGCGTGAGCTGAAACTCGAAGCTGAACTCTGACCCACGTACGAGCTCTGGATTCCTTGGTTATTTGCACAAATTACTCCCTACAAGGTAAATTTTTATTACATTTGGTTTGGAAAGGAGCATGCAGAGCCCAAAACGCAGCAGTCCCAGAGCGAGCACCCAGCATAACTGGCCCTGCAGGACACAAACCCACTGAAAGCCCAGCTATGGGAGGAGGCAGCCAGTCACTGTCCCCCCCCAGCAGACCGGTCCCATTGCTGAAACGCAGCCTGGCCTTAGCGGGGGGAGATCGCAGGCAGACCTGGCCACTCAGCTGCAAATCCAGGCTTCCCCAGATCAGTGTCCTCAGTGTCACCCCCCAAGGCAGGCTGGCTGGCTTCAGGATGGCTCTGGGCTGTTCTCCCACCTCGCTTAGCAGTGAATGGTTTTACCTACCCGACATTCAGCGCCAAGCAGTTATCCACAGTCTGTTTCCGTCTCCACTGACGTTGCCACAGGCACACTTGACTTATGAAAAGAAATTCACTGTTCAGACGCTGCCTTTCTCCCCCACAGCCAAAATACCTCCCTCTTGCCTACCTGAAAAGGCAACTAACCGTGGAACAATCATCATTTTAACTGGTTCGGTAAAGATTTCAGCTCAAGGAACAGCAATCTGCAAGGAACTGGGTATGATATAGGTTGCGTCAGTATGCCGATGGAAAATAATTAAGAATATATTACATATACCATTTATATACATGTGCCATTAAACTGACTGTCAGTGACAGCATCTTCACAACCGTGCAAACGGAAGCATGGCGTGTACCACTCAGATAACTAAACTGATGGCAGAGGTGTTTATCTGAGAAGAAAGCCAAGCAATAACCTCTACATCCAGAGAGCAAATGTGGAAGCATTCTCATCTGCCTCAATTCTGGTTCTAACTTCTGACCTGACAAATTTGGATGGAAAGTTTGAGGGCAAAAAAGGAATTTTGCCACAACTAAAATTTTCAGTTCTCAAAAACACTGTGTTGTTTCAAAACCTATTTAGAAACTATTTTAATTGGGAAAAAAAAAGTCGAAAATGTTTCAATAATAGTAAAGCTATTTTCTTTCAGTAGGTTTTGCTACAACTTCCCTACTGATCCTCGCTTGACTTCATCAACCCGTTGATATGCCCACAGCCAGCTCCTTATCTCTCTCTCTCACAAGTTCAGCTCATTACCAGTCCTCACCACTTGACCAAGATCATTTCTGTGAGAGTTCAGTCCTGCAAATGGCTGGCCCCAGTCTACAAAGCACTTAGGCAGACACTTGGCTTTAGTGAAATTGCTGATGGAGTTAAGACTTGAGTACTGCTTTGGATCAGGGCCAGAGCAAGTTTTTCTTTGCAGGATTCAGTCCTAAATCTCCCTCCAGAAGTGATTTGGTTCCAGTTCTTTGCCCACTGTTTTGTTCTCTGAATTTCTTAATTTGCTTTTATTGCTTGGATCGAAATCAAGGCCTAAGGCCTGATTCACTTGTATATTGTTGCTCTTTTACAAGCATAATAACCTCAATGAAGTGTGTTAAATCAAATCGGGGAAAATTATTATCTGGGTGAATGGATGTGTTTATGCACTGCTGGTTTCAGGCAGCTGGTCACTAGGAAAAATTGTCTTTCCCATTGTAGATACTGCTGTACAGTTGCATAAAACTATACCAAAGTATACTTTTTCTCCTCTTTGTGATGAGAGAGGAAAAAAAGCACAACTTCTTTGGTGATAAGACAAGCACAGGCTCTTCCTGACAACCACTGTAAACCAAGAGGGCTTTAACAAAAAAGAGGAAACAGGAATGAAAACCCATTAATATATTCCAATAAGCTTTAGAGGCCTGCATGATTATGGGAGACGCTAAAACTCTAGATGTAACAAGTCTTTAAAAAACACAAATTCACAATATTTCTGGCAAAAATCATTGGGGTAGAAATCTATGGTATGCTAGGGAATAAATTCTCATTCAAGTGTGAGGTGTTGGAAAATTCTGTTTTCCTTTACCCTAGTCGAATTCAAAACATATCGAAGTCAGCCCTTCACATGCAACTCCCATGCAATTTTACCATGTTTTCTCAGTTTAAAATTATTTGACAGTTTTCTGAGTAATATAATTTCCACAGGCTACCGCCTTGTTCTTCTTGACACCACCTTGTTCTACACTGATGGGCAAAATCTGCTCTTTCCCTGCCTCTTCGAAAGGGTGCAGAACAAGTGAAGCAATCTCTTGGCTTCCGTGGAGTTTCCCTCCATAGCTCTGACAATAGCTCAGTCTGGACTTCATCACGTGAGTGGATTTGCAGCTCACAGCAATTTTTGCAGTTAAATAGAGCAGTAGAAGGTAATCACATCTCATTGCAAAGCTGGTCAAAGCTCGTCTCAGACAGGCTGCGTAATTGAAAAACTGCATAAGCAGCAAAGCAAAACCTTTCAGAGTCAATCATGATTTAGAAAAAGTGCATCATCTGGCAAAACCTCCATTCTTTATTTATCAGCTGAAATACATCTCGCCTAATCTAGTAAACAATGAAACCAGCTCAAGTTAACTTTAAGACAAATGACCCTAAGCAGACTGTTCCCCCTTTCATCTCAACAGCAGTGCTAGAATTTTAAATATCTGGTACTTTTACTGTAAATACAAATTGCTTCTAAGGTAGTAAATAATTAGTTAATCCTGCTTTACTTTAATATGTTGGGCATTAGTTGCTCTTTTTCAAGGGTTATTACTTGAGTATCCTACAAAAAACAGGTGGTTATTGTGCAAGTGTATCTAGGCACACTCTTCTGGGAGGAAAGAATGCTTCTGGCGAAAGTCACTATAATTAAGGACTTTCACACATGATCCCTCTGACAAAATCTGCTTTGGTGGAAGTTAATGATAGAATGCATGTTAATTCTTTTTTGTCAATATTAATATAATCCTGTGCATATTGTTCCTTCAGGGTGTGTTTTAAGAAAAACATGCGCAGTGACACAACCTCCAGCACGGAAAGCAAGCTGAGCTGGCCACGGAATAGGTGGGTCTTAAGAGTTAGTGAAATATGTTGAAAGCATCTCGTTGCAGATCAGTGGTAACCTGAATACTTCAATTGGTTCTGCTGTCAGCACAAGTCCCTGACTTTTGGAAGAAGGTGGCTATAGCCTCAATGCAGAGAAGCTGCCCATAAGGGACATTTACACTCATTTGCCAAGATATTAGCCGATACGCTTCGTGTTGGTGCCAGATGGCTCCCAGCTGGCTTTTGGTGTGAGCAAGGCAGACTGCGACTGCTGGTGTTTGCTGGGGTCTCGCCTTGACTTACCTCAAAATACATTGGGAAATGCACTCGGCCGGGAAGCCTAAAAACTGTCCCCAGGTTCCGGAGCCTGGGTGTAGCCTAATTTAAGCAGAAAGTAAAGAATGGATCCCAAAAGGTATTTAGAAGTCTGAATTTCTGTTCGTGTTCTTTGAAGAACTGTGATTAAATATCTAATTGTCTTCATGTCCCTTCCTATAGGTAAATGTTACAGAACATTGCTGTGGCACCTTTACCAGATGCAACTCCTACGAAGAAAGCTACTGACTTTCATAGCAGCTGCAGTTCCCAGATTGATTTAAAACAGTACCTTCTGAGCAGAGAGACAATTTATTACAGTCTTTTCTGTACAGATTCAGATTAAATATGTATTTTGTGTGCTGTTTAAATACATTATATAAAAAAAATGCAAAAAAAAGTTGCACAATATGAAATGCCAGAATTAATCTATCCAAAAGCCTCCCTAATTCACCTTCAGTGGGTGTATACTTGGTGATACACCTCTTAATTACACGATGCAAACCATTATTTTCCCCTTGGAACCCAGCCTTTTCCACCAAGCCTCGCCCTGAAGTACTTTGCCATTGCTGCAGATAATCCACCTAACCAGCACATTCCTCTCAACAACGTCTTCCTGTAGCCATTAAGACTAATTAATGCTATAAGTAACCAGCAAAACATGCCTACTGGCGAAGATCGCTGCTCCAGGACGAGAATTCATAGTCCCTGCAAAAGTGAGCTCCAACCGACAGGCACCACTAAGGAGCAGCGCAGCTGCAAAATACCTAAATTGAAGTAAAAATCCAGCCCCTCTGTCCTCAAAGCCAGCTTGCCTGCCTGCTCACACACCTTCCCTTCCCAGCTTATTCCCTTCCCCTTATTTCTGCCCCTGTTATGAGCTGGACAGGAGAGGGGGGGCCAGTGACAACCACTTTCTCCAGCATGTTTTTTTGAAGGAGATTTGTAGCTTATGCAGGGCAAAATCTCCATGCAGCAAGAACTCCTTGGCCCACACAAGAATCCCACAGTGAGAAAAATACCATGTACTCATGTTTGCACTCACCAATATGAAGTAAAGAAAAGTTAGCAATCTGATGAGCTACAAAGCTGTAGAACGCAAAGTGCTACCAGCTTTTGGCACTTGCCTTCACATATCCAATTATCAGCACATTTCTGCATTCAGTCCAAACCTGGTTATACAAGGAAAATAGTTTTATGAGGTTTCATTTAAGGTAGAAATGAGCATAAGATACTATGTAGAAGGGACATTGCCCATGTCCTACTGAAAGACTGCTGGAGCACGTGCCTACCCGCTGTTGGCCCTTTGGAAAACAGAACTCGTCAGATAATAATCCATACACAGCCATTGGCCAAGCCTTAACCTTGCAGAAACTCCTTCCTTCAAAAGTTGAGATTTTTCATAGAGGAAAAACTAGAGTTGATTAATTTTTGCATCTGAAGTTGATTTTACTTAGTAAAGTTAAAACAAGAAATATTGGAGAGCTAATTTATATCACTGAATAAAAATGCTTTCCATTTTCTTCCACTTTGCCATGACATACTTTTAGAGAAAGATTGTAGTCATGAATTCATCAGCAATTTTTCTTTAATCTCAATAAATGTATTATTTCAAGCCTCAACATGCATAAAACCTATTTTTGCAATAGTATTAAATATATTTCAAAAATATGCACTTATATTCAGTCACTGAAAAGAGTCTCCCCCGTATTACTTTATTTTTGAAGAATTTCAAGACTACAACAGGCAATCCTTTATGTAAGGCACAAAAGTATATTCTTCCAATATTTGGAAAACATCAGACTTACCACATTTTCAAACCCTTCAACACTACCATTTGGGGCTTCAGAATAACCAAGGGGGCAATGAATTAGTCCTTTTCAGCAACGGAGAAATGGAAAAGTTTGGACTTGCTTGAGTATTTACATATTCTGAAGGATCAGTGACTAAAAAGAAAAACATGTGCTCTCAAAACACCTGACAATTGTTTTTCCAGCTAAAAAAAGAACTACTATATTGTTAGTGAAACAAGGAGCTTTAAGCCCCACATGACTAGACCAAACTTTTTAGCTGTGGATGAATCCTGGAAAGCAATGCTTTTCTTTGATCATGCAATTTCTGTGAATCGAGAATACTCCAGCCCACTCTGCTTCTGTCACAAATATACTCCTGGTTTTAGGTTGTTTATATTTGTTAAATAGAAAAATAAAAAATAAAAATAGAAAGACTTCTATCCTAAGAAACAATGCTGCAATTACTTTTATTATTTACTTCACTTATAGGCTGTTGAGTATCTTACAGTGTATCATTAGTAATTGGTGGAAATTTTTCCTAGGCACAAACAAAGTAAGCCTTACAGCAATTAGTGCTATCTTTAGAAATCTATGAAAAATATTTTTTCTACTCATGCCAGAAAGTGTGACCTCTTCTTTTACAGTACAATTATCATGATTATTCAATATTACCATTACAGTCAACTCAAGTAAGCAGGCAACTTTATCAACAAAAAAACCCCAAAAATGCATCTAAATACATAAAATTCAACCTCAGACCACAGAATCCTAGAATAATTCGGATCCGATGCCACCTCAGCAGGTCACCCAGCTCAGCCTCCTGCTAAAAGCAGGCTCAGCACTGAATGCAGACCTGGTTGCCCACGGCTTTTTTCAGCCGGGTTTTAAAAGTTTGCAAGGACTGAGCCCACAGCCTCTCTGGGTGGCCCTTGCCAAAGTCTGCTTGTCCTCAGGCTGACTCTTCCCCCCCTGCCCCTTATGTTAAGCTGGAAGCCCACAGCACTCAGAGGTCTCCCATCCAAGTACTGACTTTTGGGGTCTAACCCTGCTGAGCTTTGAGGTCAGACAAGCTCCAGCGTTTTTGTGGACGTGTGACCACACGCCGTGATGTGGAGTAACTCCTAAATATGATTGTCATCCTTGCACAGGGCTGTGCTAATCTCTGTTCTCTTCCAAGTTTAGTACACGCAGGCCAAAATGAGCGCAACCAAAGCAGTCAACCTATCTGCTCTGCAACCCCAACCACGGGCTAACAGATCCCAGATATTATGCCTTATTTAGTCCATGACTAATGCAGGGGGTGAAAATTACAATTACATTCTGAAACATTGAGCGTATAGGTTAATCCTACCATACAATAGGCTAGGTGGTCTAGAAATAAAAACATGCTGTCTGCATTTCAGTGATTGTTACAGTCGTTGCAGAAAAACCTTAGCGAGAGATGTCGGACCTTTGTTTTAAAGGTGGTGCTTAAATGTAAATGTTGTTGTCTGAGACCTAGCGCACCAAACAAAAAGGGGTTTAGTAAATAGAACTCAAACTCAGCCACTGAAACCCTATTGTAAACCAGCATTTCCAACACTTTTTTCAGATATTCCCAATTCATTGCATTGGACTGATGAGCTTTTCATTCAAGTATTAAACCAGGCAGACACAGGATCTGAAAGTTCTCCACCCTGCTTCTTTTTGGAAATGCTCACTCAGCCACTGCTATTGTCCTCAATAAAAGAGGGAAAGCATTTCTTGTTACGATTCGGCTACAGAGCTCCGATGTTTTTCTGCTACAGTCTCAGCAGTTTGAAACCCAACACCAACAGATGACAAAGAAGCCATTAACAGTCTGGTCTTTTTCTTGTTTTGTTTTTCCTACGTATTGAATGAAAATATCCAAAGAGCTTTGGTAAGGCCCCTATCTAGAAATTTCTTTCCTGTGCCGGGAGCTGGCTGGCTATCACATTTCAAAGCCTGACACTGCACTCAGGATGCAATGATCCTTCTCCAGTCAATTCAGAGCTCATATGTAACAACCATTTGTGGCTGATGTAGCCATTAATAAATATTTCTAGAAGTCTGCATCCCTACATGCCATCTCCTTACCTGGCACACAAGTGCAAAGACACCTGGAGGGGGGGTTTATAAGTCTTCCCAGGCAAAGAGAGAAATTCCAAGAAATTAATTTTACATAGGGAGGCTAAGCCTTTTCTCCCCTTGTAAGCAGAGATCAGGAGATGGTGCTGTTAAGAATTACATGGACCAGAAGTTAAGCTCTGCAGGTGTCCTGAATTACCTGGAGGATTCCTTCATTTTCTCCATTGACAACGGAGGGGCACTCAAAAAGGCGAATGTCCCTTCCTAAAATGAGTGTCCTCCAAAATCACGAATCCACATTCCCAGTTTTGGTTTAGGTTTACAGGGTAGAATTATTGCAATGCTTTTGCCTTCTTCTTTTTATTTCGAGGCATAAATTATGTTAAAGTATTAGTTTTTTTCAAGCTGAATTATACATGGAAATGTAATGAACAGCCCCGCTGCTAGTGTTAATTTTCTGCAAATTTTTGATCACGTAATACAACCTTCCAATTAGTGATGTGAAAAAATGAACAAAATCAGGAACGCTCTTAAAAATACAGCATGAGTGTTCAACACCTGGCACAAATCAAAGAAAGGAGGGATAAATTTGCACCCCTTTAGGGAAATTTCCATGCATAAACACTGGTATCTTAAGAACTCAGTATATTTCTTCCATACTGTCAGTCTAACAGCTTTTTGACAGTTCAAAGCTGCACCTACACCAGGTTTGTCTAATTCAGGGGCAGGTCACATGCAATTAGTTTCTTCAAATTTCTTAGTACCATTGGTAAGCAGTAACTTAATCGCTGTTCTACAACAGTAGAAGAGCTGTAAAGAGTAGATTGCTTTCTGTCTTGGAAGGCAAATGTTTTTACACTGGATTATTTTCAGAGGTTATTTTTAGTTTGCCTGGATAGTTAACAGTTTTGGTGGTTATGAGATTAATATAAATCAGGGAGGAAGGTGGCTTAATGATGCAGATGGCACAGGGCCATGGAATGCACACACTGCCTGCCTTAAAAAAGACATAAAAATGCATTCCTCTCACCATGGCATCCCCAGAAAACCTAAAAGGGAAAATATCTTTGTTTCATTTGAGATTCAGCCCAGGAATACAAATTTCTAAATACAGACTGCTAGTTTGTGCCTTTTAAGAGGTGCCATCCTGAAACCCACGTTAAATAGCTGCATGCATCTGGAGATGGTTGTTCTGAAAGCCTTGTGGTTGCCAGAGCAGTAATAGTGGGGTTTAGCACTGAGGACAGTAGTGGACCTCCTTAAAACCAGGTTGCCTCCCCCATTCAGGCTCAAGAGAAGGAGCAATCAAGCCCTTTATGTAGCTGCAGGTGATGGTGGTGACTGCCTCAGATCTTATAATAAACCCAGGCAGATCGTAGTTCACAGTTACAGTGGTTAGGTTACCATTTGTTTTTTTGGTTGTAAAAGCTGGAGGAAGACAAAACCAAGGGTTAAGAGTGACAAAGAGACAAAGTTTCTTGAGTGAAAAGCTCTCAGGAATGACACATCTGAATCTTTCCAGAAGGCTTCTGTTGTGGTCTAGAAAACAAACCATTGTCCATAGACCAAAACTGTGCACGAGATTGTACCATAAAGATATGTCACTTCTATAGCTTTCTCACCTTCTGTAAAAACAAAACTGAAAGCCACAAACCTGCATGGTAAGGCACATACATAGAATATGAATGCCAAATTTTGAACTCCTGGAGAAAACTCCTGCACCTCCAGCTGCAGAGCACTCACTTCTTGGGAAATATACTTTATAGGGATGGGTCTTGAGAACTAACCCTTCAAGACTTCAGCTGGAAATAGGACTTATTTGACCAATAGTAAATGGCTTCATCTGAGCTACTCAACTAAAACGACTTCACTATCAATGGGAGAAAAAAAAAGTGTGCTAGACTCAATGCATCTGACAAAAACAGGGCGCTTTGACTATAAGAGGAGGTAGGATACCTGTGACCAGCCTCCAGCTAGGTGAGAAGGGTTACTGGAAGCAGATTATATCAGCAGTAAGTTGTTTGGTTGTATTGAAACACTCGAGCCTCTGAGATGCCTTCAGAGAGAGATCAGATGAGCTGCCTGTTAGAGGTAACTCCACGAATTGCAGAAAGTTAGATCAATAGCTTAGACTAGATGTGTATTAAATGGTTAAATATAGATGAATTAACCTGCCCACCCCTAGCTGTTTTTAAGAGGATACCATTACTAGTAATGCCCAGACTGGAGACACCAGCTACAGACACCTCTACCGCTGGGGATACTTTTTCCCAAGTTCCAGCAATTGATTTGCTGCATATGATCATGCTGCACTCAGGCTGGACTCCCAGCCTGTTGTCTGACTGAATCATGAGAGGAAACAACATAGAGTAACCTGTAATTTAAAATACAACAGAAAACTTGTTCCAATATACTCCTATGCTTAACAGGAAATGCAAAGCATCACAGACACACATTCATATTGATATTGGATGGCAACAATATCAAATGCAAGATGGATGGTATGGGCTACCTCGATTTGGCTGCTCGCTTGCAAATATCTAATATGGAACTAGCCTTTAAAAAATACCAGATCACTGTTCTCTGAACATCAAACTGGTGTGAGATATGTCAGATTAAGCATCCACTAACTAAACCACTGAAAAGATGTATACTGATTCAATTAATAGCAATTTAAGGCAAGAGTTGGTGTTTTCAAAAGCATTGGACGACTCTGGATGCCTGATTTTCAGAAAATATGCTTATGAATTCTGCATGAATATTATGACCTCTTAAAGACTTCCCAAACAGACGTTGAAAAATTTGAAACACAACTATCTTCCAACATTCTTTACCAAAACTTTTAGGCAAGCAAATGATGAACTCTTATGTTAGTACTAATACTTACAACCATTTATGCTATTATTCACCAGAGTTACTTCACTTCAAAACAGATGCACCGCCATTCTCCTCTTTGTGCATAAATCATTTTCAAATATGTTGTCATCTTCTTGTTTTGTTGCAAGCCAGCAATGAGCTGTTGTTTTGATGTTTCACTCTGGATATGTAATGTGACAGAAAAATCTTAATCTGTCTTTCTTTGCTACAAGGACTTCAGATTACCTCTGTGCTTAAACAGATGTAAACAGAAATCAGCTCGATTGTGGAAAAAGTACTGGTCTTTGTGTTTAGGAAGCCACAGTTCAGAATAAATTCAACGAACACCAGCCAAAATATTGTAAAATTCTTATAACTAAGCTGTTTCACTTGACATATTCTTTCTCCGTGCCCATTTGCTGTGCACAAGTGTGCGCGAAATGGCTGAGCTATAATCTTGTGTGACATCAGAGAAAACATGAAGTTTCAATCCTGAGGCAGAAAACTCAAGTAACAAATGAAATAACATACCATTGTACAGGATGTTCTTCGACCATGCAAGGATATTGCAGCTATGCTCATTGCTCTGAATTATGAGTACCCTGTAGGGTTTTTTTCTCTGGACAAAGCCAAAAAAAAAAGAAATTAAACTAATTTTAAGCATTAGCTGTATGTATTTCAAAATTAAGGGTTTATTATTTTAATCTTTTTTCTGACTGCAGCCCAAAACATTTAATGGAATTTTAAAAGATGTTATTATTATGGATGACACCATATTAATTAAGGGTATAGTGCAGGCATTAGTGGATAGTGTTCCTTGAGGAGTACTCTTGATTGTATTCCTGCTATCCCACTACCAGTGGATACTGAAACAACGAGCAGCTTAAACCAACTAACTACTGCTTGGTTAGTTAATCTCCATAATAATGTTACACTGTTTTCCATGGGAGTTGTGCTTACATGAAGATGGGAAGTCTGGGTAAAGAACAAGAGATTTAATCTTAGGTATTTCTCTCTGCTGTTTTAATTGCTGCTGTCTTACTGAATCCTTCAAGCTTTGCCTTCAGTTTAACAGGGAGTCCATGAGAATTTAATGTGTGCTTAAAAGATTTCTGAAATTATAGCATTACTAGTTGTTTTTTAAAATAAGTCTTTTCAGAGTTTCTCCACCTTACAAGATAATACGCTGAGAAATTTGGTTTTGTAACATCTATTTTTTAACATTGCCTTCTGTTTCATTGGAGAGTATCTCTGACCGAATCTCTCATTCTGTCCTAACAAAGTTTTATGTTGGTTTATTAATCACTCCTTTACAAATAATGCCTAAAGGTCTTTGTTACCAGCCGAAACTTTTAGTGCACGCACAGAGTCTCAGAAACTGGTTCACAGGAAATTTGGTAAGTAATACGATAACAATAATTAGTATACAAAAGCGAGACTGATTAGCAACAACGATTTCCAGATGAGGACGGATTATCCACTAGTGCCATCACCTCATGTCCTACTGCCATAGAGCAGCACAGAAATGCTCAGCGTCTGTTACCAGCTCCAGCTAGCTCCTGTAACGCTCAGACAGCTCCTTTCCTTCACCAGCTGTGCCCTGAACAGAGAAGAGTCTGAGGCTGCTTGAATTACCTTCATCGCCTTATACATAAAATATTCAGGGACAGTTCTAAAAAAGTATTTAAGCGACAATAACACATCATAGGAGTCAAGAAGCTCAATAGTCGGCGGGTTTTTTTTCCTCGAGATCTTGTCCCCAAATATCGTGGAGAAAAGTGGCAATATAAACCCTAGAGTATCATTCTCCAAAACAGCACCAGGGAGAAGGAATGCACAGGTGCACTTCAAGGCAAAATGACGTAGTTCAAGCACGCACTGGAGGACAGAAGAAATAATTTAGCCCCTGAAAACCCTGGGTACGTGAACCAGATCTGAGTTCGCAAGACTCATGGACAGCAGATCATCCAGTCCTTGACTGAAAAATGTACTTGCTACTTTTCCTTCAAGCCGCTTACAAGGTGTGTCACCATCCCATTGACGTGAATTGTGCAGAGGCCGTTCCTGTTGCGGAGCATTTGGATGCACAAGAGTTGGTTCCCTACCACAGCGTGCGCATAGTCCTAGAAGGGAGCTGATGGATGTGGACAGATGGAGAAGAACAAAGACTGTAAAAATATGACTTAGCGTGGTAAGCAGTGGTCATAACATATTTGTAGACAAACATTTGTCAGGTTGATTTCAGGGATTATGGCAAGGAGGCATTTTAAGGGCTAGATCTGAAGGAGGATAATGAATTATCTTTATATGAGCTCCTCCCAAGCACAGCAGACAAGAGTGAGGAAAGCACAAAAGCACATTTCTGGAGAATTTTTAAACATTAATGGATTTTATAAACAAAATTGCTGTCTCTTACACACAGTAATAGAAATCAATGAGAAATCATGGAAAGGATAAAAGTCTGTTTCTCTTCAAAAAATTCTCATTCTCTGTTAATGTAGTGGTCTGGCTAACCTAAAATGAAGCATTCCAGTTCTGGATAGCTTAGACAGGAAAGTCAAGAAAATTACTCTCATGGTGATAATTTCTTTACTTTTCACGCTTTCACCTTTACCCTACCTTTAGCCCATGCTATGTATAGGATGCCAAGTTGAATTATTCCTTTTGTTGAAAAGTTCTGAGTCCAGCCCTCTCCAAACTCACAAGACTATACCCTATCCACAAATACCATACACTTTTGAGGCAGGATGCTATCATTTTATCACACCGATGTTTTCCTGAATGTAACTAAATATCTTTTGTGGCAGGGACTGCTACACTTGTCTTCATCCTAGCCACAGGGCTGCAGGGTTAGCGCTTTCAGCTATGTCTACGGATGCTCTCTGACAGCACTGTGTATCCCCATCCTGCTACCTGGCTGTGCCCAGCATTTGCGCAGTACCTTGCTGAACATGTTATCAGACCGTTTGAGGAAGGACACCACAGGCTGACGTGTCCATTTGATGCTGGCCACGGTGATGTTCCCACAACACAGCTTACTGTCCTACACTGCAAGGACAGGCAGACACGGTCTATGCTAAGAATAGCCCACACTCCAGACTTCTCTCGCAGTGTATTTAAACCCTGCCTCTGAGAATGCAGTAGTGTCTGAAGGGCTTGGGTAGGAAGCAAGTCTGGATTTGATCAGGCATGGATAAAGATTCCTGCTTAAAATCCAGGACAATTACTTCCTTGATGCAAGTACGGAAATGTTTTATACAATATGAAACAGCCCCAGAGAAAGAAATGAGGTGTATATTCACATATATACAGGTACTGTGGTCGCCAAGACACTCTCCTGTGAAAGGACATCCATCCCCTGTTGAATCCACTGCTTGGCTTCAGAACAGGAGATGGAAGTGTGGCCTCCTGCCACTCTGGGCATGCCATGACGGCTAGCATTGCAGTGTGTTGGAACCAGATGTCCCTCAGTCTCAACTCTGTGAACAGCCCTGTATCTCCTACATCCTAGGACTAAATATCCTCCAAAGTCCTAGCAGTCATTCAGTTTTTTGATGATATTAACAACGGCAGCAATTTCCCCTTCCTATTTTCCTGATTAAACGGAGAGAAGGAGGTAGAAAAAAGATGAGAGACATAAAACTCCAGATGTTGTCGACACCAATATCTGGTTCCACCAGAGAATCTGAACACTGAAGAAATGATGAATTACAGTGGGGTCCCCATGGCAATCCAGATTGCAATCATAATACCACTGAGGAAGAAAAAGGGCTAGCATTCATCAACACGAAGAGCAAATGAATTTATGCAGTTTCCACTGGTCCTTTCAAAGAACACGAATACATCTGTAAGAAATTAAGATGACACATCAGTGTAACTCATTCATTAATAAAGTCTGATATTGCACATTTGTTGCAAAATTTGTTGCAACTGTTACCAGTGGTTTTTAATTCTGTAACTGTACTTTATTAAAACCATAACGCAAATCTCTCTAGCAGAAGAGTACTAGCTACTTTGCAGAATATTATGTGGGTGATTTAGTTATTAGTCCAAACTTATTTTGGTGTAGAAACTGGCTTTTTTTGATTTTAAAGCAAGTAGGCATTTAATAATTATAAACATGTATGAGCGAGTTACAGTCACTCTCCTTTCTTTAGGGCTAGACAGCAATTAATTTTACGTTAACAAATACCAGTTAAAGGATCTCTGTGATCTGAGTAAGTATGGAAGGAGAAACAATACCAGAAAAGCAAACCCTCAACAAAGAGCAAAACCAATAATAAGGTACCAAACTATGCTAGAGTCAGCGCAGTCACTGCTGGATTCGCCTGAGTGTGGAGTCACAGCTTGCCCATTTTTCAGGTCACATTGTCAGGATACAACCTAGTCAATGGCAAAGGTGAGAAGAAACACAGATTAGCAGAATTTATGCATTTCAGTTCGGGCAATATGAAGAGTATCCATTACCCATGTGTTATAAAACATGAGCTTAGGCTTTGCTACTCTCCTTAGCCATAGTTCCTACTGAGCTGTGCCTCTAAGCTTTGTGTACGTATCGCTATTAGATATACCTGATTAAAATCTTGCTACTGTATTCACGCCTCCATGCAAATATGTCAAATGCCTACTGAGACAGCAGGCCTGCATCAGGACATAGCACAGAGGCATTTGCATGTGGGAGATCCACAGGATACTGTGAAGAGCATCCCGTGCCCATCTCCAGTGCCTTGTTTTGGCACGTCACGAAGCCAAATGGAACAAAAAAATGTTGAAGCCCGGTTTCTGCAGGCGGCTCTGTGGCCCACCTTCAAGTGATACCAATGGGGAAGCTGTAGCTTCCTTGGCCACTTCATTAAGCTTGTTAAACACAAACGAATGTTCACAGGATTGTGGTCTTGTTTACTACATTAGAAATAAACACTTCTTACGTAATAAAGCCTGCATTTTAAAAATATGCATCTGATTGCTGAGGAAAAAGTTGACAGAAAGAGAAGTTATAAATTCTTAGCATACACTACAGCAAACCCATCATTATAAATTCAGTGTTTCATGAGCCATGAGGGAAAATATGAGAAAATGCATTATTAATTTAAAACAGCAATACCTCATATTGACTGCAATCCAAACTAACAGTAAAGTTCATCCATAATTTAATGACAAAGTTAAACTTCTTTTCACGGCACCAGATTAGCATAATTGAACAGATTTATGTACATTTCCAAGAGCAAACACAAAAACATTTGGAAGATATTCTGTGAAAATGAAGAAAACAATCCAAATGTTTCCCCGAGAACCTTTAGCAATAGCTACAAATATTTGTGTTAACAAGCTATTTATTTGGTAGTTTTTCTACTGGTTATCAAGTATCATCTCAGCTCTCGGGAGAGTGCTGAAAGGAGGGGCGAAGAAGCAAACCAAGTCACTGATGGGTTGTTGTTTGAGACAAGGACCCAGCTCAGATGAGGTGTGCTCTTCTCCAGAGCAATCCTCACTGCAGGTCTGGGCTGCTCTTCTACTCCAGAAGCAGAGACAGCAGTCCTGAGCCCAGTAACCCCTTCCTCACTCCAGGAAACATACTGGGGGAGCCTGCTTCCTCGCCCATGCCACCAGTGGGACGATCTGCTCTATGGTGTGTAGGCACTTGGACTCAGTTGCACAAAGGTGCTGAAAAGCTGAAATGCCACTCGTTTCCACAGGATTCAGAGACTCCTCAATGGTCTTCTGAAATCAGGTCTCTGTCATCTTTTCCTCTCTCCTGAGTCCCATCAAACCCCATGCCTCATATCCTGTTTTGGAAGTTGTTGACACATGCAAAATTGTCACCTATAAGGGCATTTATGGCTTTGGGAAAAAAAAACCAAAAAACCAAAACACACCTTCAGCTCTCTGTTCATATGTCCTCTTCACATGCTAGTTGTCAGGCCTGCAGTGTCACACCAGTCCTCTCTCCCACTTTTCAGGAACCAAATGCCATTGGCTTCCACAACAGAAATACCTCCAGAAAACACACCATATGCACCCAGAATGAAAATGATAAGCCAGTAGAAGGGTTTGACAGTAAACAGGTAGCACCCCCAGACCAGACAGAAAGAAGACTCTGGACTTTGGCGACACTTAGCTATCTTATTAAGCCAGTAAAGTATTATTTAGAGGTACTTAAAATTGTGAGTCTTTCTAAAAAGCTTCTGTCAACTGCAAGTGCTTGGCTGCACCTCTGTTAATCAGTGCTGAAACAGCATTTTGCTTTGACTTAAAAGCCTATGGCCCCATCTGCAGTTCTTGTTTGCATTCCTATTCCGCTACCTGCTCCTCAGCTGTCAGGGTGACTGGCGAACAGGGGTGGTCTGACACTCTGACTGCAGGCATTTGCCAGGCTGTCAATGAACCAAAACTGTTGCTCTCGACCAGCGGCGGGCATCTTCCAAAGCAAAAAGCAACGCAGCCAGGTGTGGGTAACGGTGGAGCTAAGCCAGCTGTAGCTCTCACACCATGAGGTGCAGGCCCACGTTACAGACACTGGTGAGGCCGTTTCCATGTTCACAGCATGGCTGGGCCCATGTCCACACGTCTGCAGCACTCGGGCTCACCGAGGGAGTGGAGGACGCCTGCTCTGCCCTGTTACCAGGCCCAGCGTTGCCCCTAGGAGACACAAAGCCACACATAAACCCACCGACGACTGTGGGTAGACACGCTTCCCTACTCTGACACCACAGAAAAGAAGCCTGCAAAAAGGCGCGAGTTTCCCTCAGCTCTGCTGCAGCCAATAATTCCCATAAACCAGCTGTTCTCTTGTGCCGGGACTGCTCCTTTTCCTGGTGAAACAAGAATAATATTTTTAAATATACCGAAGTGCTATTTTCAAAAATGAATTAAGGCTGTGAAACACTGACTCTCCAAAGATGCGAGCAGCAAGAGGGAGAAATCTAAGACACGTGGCTCTGGCAGGGAGGGGAAGGGTGTGCCCCTGACTTCTGCTGGATCAGGCTGAATCTGGATGGACAGCACATCGACCACCTGGGAGCAGACCCCGGGTACCTTCAGCTTGGCTTCCCTTCTCCCGAATTTTTGTGAAGACGGAAGGGCAGAAAAGGAGCCTGCCCCGTTGTTCAGGCAGTCTTCACATGGGAAAACCTTGATCTTATCACCCATGCCAGGACAAGACCCATGAGCATGTTTTAGGATCAGCACAAGTGGCAAAGCCAGCGAGAAGACACACCATGCCAGCCACAACTGCCAGCAAACCGTTGCTTCTGACAAAGCAAGGCGGTCCTTGGTTGACAGGACTAAAAGCTTAGGCTTTCAAAACCCGTTTTGGGTAGAAAAAAAAACCCCAAACCCATCAAAATTACGTAGGAGAAGCACAGCGAGTATAGAGAAAGCCAACAGCAACTGCAGAGGTCCTGAACCAGCCCTGTGGGTCTCAACCATCTGCAGCCTTTGCCCGTGTCCGTGAGGAGTGTTTACTAAATTCTTACGCCCTGGCACCAACGAGAGACTCCAGCGCAAGCAGCCTGCACAGCCACTCGGATTTTTAATGACCAATAAATTATCTGCTGCTTTGGAAAAGCCAGTTATCCTATTTAATTTGACGGCCCCACGAAGGGTGAACTCCATAGACACAAAACAAATGTCAGGCCTCCAGCCTAACACTCGTTTCCCCAGATGCGAAATAGACACTCACCAGTTGCTCTCCGAGGAGGATGGAAAAAGCTAATCCCTCGAAATTGTGTAAACCAAACAGAGACTGAAGGCTTAAAGCCTCCGCGTTTATTTTTAACAAGTAAAGCACAAACCACACTACTGCTTTCACAGCTGCCTTCCAATCTTTTTTTCTTTTTTTTTGCCGTTGAACGATGCGCAGCGCAACTATGTTAGGATCCGCTCCTGAGGGCCTGCAGCTGGCACAGCTGGCGGGGGGGTCTCCCCCCGGGACTGCCGCCCGGCCCCTAAACGCTGACCGTGCCCTCGTCGAGAGACTCGGACCGCGGAAGGTCTTCTCCAACCCAACTCTTCTTGGATTTTGCATCAAGCAATACCTCATCGAGGTCTGGGCTGGAAGGGAGACGGAGGAGGAACATCCCCTGAACTCCCAGGGCTTTCCAGCTGTGGAGCACATCTGCTGCTGACGTCTCTTTAGTTGCTGGGTGAGCTCCCCGTTTCGGAACGCGACCCCGGCTCTGAGGCGGGCCCCGCGGGGG
>Ga0065711_1003134_pt1 | contig 30118 bp, 30 predicted proteins | sample Hoacrofraction12_FD_59098 | JGI IMG/M metagenome (GOLD analysis project Ga0065711, IMG submission 59098) | Hoatzin crop microbial communities from Cojedes, Venezuela - Epithelial fraction 12 v2 (version 2) | ecosystem: Host-associated > Birds > Digestive system > Esophagus > Crop | place...
TCATTGGAGGTGGAGGTAGTGGAGGATCATCTGGATGCTGCAGTGGGGGATCCAGTGGTGGGTCTTCAGGATCAAAGATTATCATTGGAGGTGGAGGTAGTGGGGGATCCTCTGGATGCTGCAGTGGAGGATCCAGCTATGGCATAGGAGGAGGATACAGTGGTGGGTCTTCAGGATCAAAGAGCATCATTGGAGGTGGAGGTAGCGGAGGATCATCTGGATGCTGCAGTGGTGGTTCCAGCAGTGGGTCTTCAGGAGGGAAGATCATCATTGGAGGTGGAGGTAGTGGGGGATCATCTGGATGCTGCAGTGGAGGATCCTCAAGCTATGGCATGGGAGGAGGATACAGCAGCAACGGTGGGGGATCAGGCCAGAAGATCATTATTAGCTCAGGTGGTGGAGGAGGTGGCTCATCTGGATGCTGCAGTGGGGGTTCCAGCGGTGGGTCTTCAGGAGGGAAGATCATCATTGGAGGTGGAGGTGGTGCGGGATCCTCTGGATGCTGCAGTGGAGGATCCTCAAGCTATGGCATGGGAGGAGGATACAGCAGTAGCGGTGGGGGATCAGGCCAGAAGATCATTATTAGCTCAGGTGGTGGAGGAGGTGGCTCATCTGGATGCTGCAGTGGGGGTTCCAGCGGTGGGTCTTCAGGAGGGAAGATCATCATTGGAGGTGGGGGTAGTGGAGGATCCTCTGGATGCTGCAGTGGAGGATCCAGTGGTGGCAGTGGCGGTTCCTCGGGCCATGCAATCATCATCAGCTCTGGAGGGGGCAGCGGAGGATCCCACCAGTCTGCACAGCAGAAATGCCCCATTGTCATTCCCAACATCGAGTCTCATCAGACCAAGCAGGCCTGCCACTGGCCCCCCTGCCACCAGAAGTAACAGCCACAGCAGGCGCTTGTTTTCATTAAGAACAGCCCTGCCTCTGTCTTCCAAGCTTGCCTGTTTCCTCCCAGCATGTCTCCTTCCCTTCTCTTCCCTTGATGCTGCGTCCCTGTGCTGAGAACTCCAAGATGGCTCTTCTCACCCATCTATGTGAAAGGAAATAAAAAATACCATGTACAGAAAGAACTGGTTTTGTAAGGTTGCTTTTATGCTTTGTCAGTTGCCCTGTTTACTTTCAAANAGTGAATAATACATCAAATCTGTTCAGCTGTCAACTCTTCTTTAGTCTGTCGAGTTGGAGTACATGAGTGTTAACAGATCTTGCCTGAGAGAGACCTTCTTGCTCAAGCAGATCGTCTGTGTCCCTCTTGCAAAGCATGTCCAGCAAGGCTGCAACTTTAACCTGGGCAAGAGCTCCACCTTGGTTTCCCCTTCCCAGAGAAGGAGAAGACCACAAGCTCTGGCTTTCACTGCAGGGACTTCCAGTGCAGACAGCAGCATCCTTTGGAAATAGAGTTGGGTTTTTATGTGCACCATTTTTCTAGATTTATCACAAGAAAACCATCAGTTATGGTGGGAAATGTTCAGTAGCATTTGTGCTGAAGTCTGCAGCAAGTCCTCTTCGGGACAGGTGTGTTACAGCCTTGCATTTAGTAAATTTTAAGCTAAGAGGCTTTTTTGTCCTTCTCACACACACAGCCAGTAGGCAGGAAAGAAAATCAGGAGCAAGAGGGATCACTGACTGTGCAAACGCTTGAGGGACCATGACTGACCCGCTCCTGCCTTTGGCGGAAAAATTGGAGAGTTCCTTTCACACCAGCAGTATCTTCACCGTGTCCCACACTATCAAAGTCAGTATTGCTGTGCAAGAAGGAAGCTGCTGGACAAAGCGATTGTCAGAAGCAGCCAAGCGTTTTCTCTCTCTCCTAACAATGCACACCTGTGCACCATCCTTTGAGGTCTTTGCAGTGACGAGACTGAAAGAGAACACGAGCTGCCAGCCCATTCTGAGGGCTGCTGTTCTGCAGGGCAGACAGAGCATCATCAAACAGGCACTGTGGCTCGAAGCTGGGGCAGCCTCCACCGTCAAGCCTTTTGTACCCTCCCTTGCCTTTACCCAACATAGGTATTAAAGCTGCTCTTTAACCTGGGAGGCAGTTGTGGCAATGACAACCCCTCCAGTAGCTGCAGTTCCAACCATGCTCTTCTGCCACTTGTGCATGAGCTACAGGTTCAGTGCTTCCAGTCCCTGCAGGGTCCAGCCATGGGATCTCTGCACACCAGTGCTTGCAGGAGCAGCTCTCGCCACCCCTGCTGAATGCCTCCACAGCCTTCCCTCGCACCCTGGATGTCCTGAGGAGCAGAAAATCCTAGGTGCCCCTTCATGCAAGTCCCTACAGGTTAAATACACGGAGAGGATCAAGGTGTTGCGATGCTCAGTAGCACAACGCCCACACTTCATGGGTGAGAGACAGAATTGCAGTGACACCCTAGATTTGCCTTTGGTGTTGAGAGGGGAGCTTAAGCCACTGGAGGAAGTCCAAAGCAAAATGCAGGAAGCCCCCTGCACCCACGTTGCTGGTGCTGATGGTCCTGTCGTCATACCAGTGGGGTTCCGTGCATGTTCAAAATTACTTTCATGGTGACGGGACTGGGCAGCCTGCCGCTGCTGTCATGCATCCTCTTGGCTAAAAACCCCCAGTTATGCTCACCTCTACTCAGTCTCCCACGAGGGTGGATGCTGTTGTCAACCTCTAAGCATGCAGTGACAGGATGAAGCTGCTGCAAGATACAGCAGCCAGCGCTGTGATAACTGTGCTGACGAACTGTCATTCTCCAGCAAGCAAAATACCCAGAGGCCTCCCCAGCCTCAGGTGTGGGTGCGCTGGCCAGTGAAGCAGGACCTGCAGAAAATAAGCCCTGCTGAGAGACAGGAAATGTTTCATGTCCTAGAGTTCAAGGACAGGTTCTAGGTGGCCTTCAAATGCACCTTCTCAAATAGCAGGATTTCAAGACTTTCCCTGTCACTGCCTGGAGATCAGAAGCCCTGGGAAACTGGAGCTGAGCACAGACTTCTCTGCTCAGTCCAACAGCAGCATCCACCTTGGGCTCCCAAAAGTGTGGGGAAATGGCCCCCATGTCTCTGCCATCCTCATGGGGCCTTCTGAAATGGATCTGGGCTGAGGTGCTCCAAAGTGGTGCGCTGCCCCATCAGCAGTGGTACCTCTGGCCTGCTGAGCAAGTTGCCTTTCCCAGGGAGCTGGACGTGCTCTTGCTTCCCATCCAGCTCCCCGTCTCTCCAGTCCCTGATGAAACCCTCTTTCCCCCAAACTTCCTGGGACTCCCCTCCAGCACACCTTCACCCTTGTCCTTCTGTCATGCTCTAGCCTTAACTCACTCCAGCCTCCGTCCCACAGCATCTGCTCTGTCTCCACTCTCTGCTGAGTACCCGAGAAGATGCAGCCTAGCAGAAATGCATTGGGGAGCCCCCAAGGTAGACCCCCAGAAACGCTGTTCCCCTCAGCGTTTCAGAACAAGACTCTCGGAAGTGAATCATTGTCGCGAATGAGTGGTTACGTCGCAGAAAGAGTCACTGAAAGGTTTTCCAGGAAAATATTTTACTGAAAATTTAGAAAATGTGATCTTACAAAGTTCATTGGCAAGGTTCACTCTATTACTTATCAAATGAATGGAATACAAAATCAAAGGGGGTTTTGGGTGGAAAATGTTTTCTACAGATTTGAAGAGAAGTATAGGGGGATAGGGAGACCCTCTTGTTGAGTCACCAGGCTCAGACTGGACCCCCATTGCTTTCTAAACTACTTCTCAGAGAGGAGCCTGGGTGCAGCTGGATCCGGAACCGGCCTTAGACCACAACAGTTTATGTCTAAGGAATTGGTTTAGCAGCAATTCAGGGTGTGTTCACTGTTTAAAGAGAAAGAGAATCACAGGGATTTAGCAGCTATTAATCACTAGTTAACTTAGCATTTACTGAGTGATTAGAAAGAATTTTCTGTTACAACCACAGTAACAGAATATTATGTTTTGAATAGATTCACACACACGCACGCAATCATAAAAATTGCCCTGAGTTCAGTGAAATACTCACTTCAGATCAAATTATTTCTCAATGGGCAAAGGTCGATTCTCAGCGAGATCAGCCCAGGTAATGTTGACAGAGTTCAAGTTACTCTGAGAAGTGTCCCACTCAGAGGGAGTTACTGGCTGCAGCCCACTGGGGACCAGAATTGCTCAAAGGGCTTCCTTGGTACCGCTGTTTTGTAGGGTCTCCAGATGACTGACTTTAGGCACCAGTAATTTTCCATCCTGGTCCCAATCCACAGGATTCAATCCTGCTATTTAGACAGAAACTATACAATTCCAGTACCACCCAGAATGTACATTTCTGGCATTTACCAGGCAGGTGTGACTCCAGGCACCAGGAGTTTCAGGTGCGGTCAGGGAGTGCCTGATCCGGCCCAACTCACTGCTCTTGTACGAAGGCAACGAAAGTGCCAGGTCGTCCCGATTCACTGCACACCAGCTGGCTATTCCTGCGGTGCAAGCAAGAACACAATGTTGGTTCTGGGATTGCCAGGTGAGGGGGGGGAAAGGGGCTGCACCTTCACATTCGTTAAGTAGAATTAGCAATCGCAGTGCAGAACGTAGTTGATACGTCTCCTTCATATCACCTATCTGCTGCGAGTCAAAGAAGCGGGTAGCAAAAGCAAGGCTCAGTAAATAAATATATCACTGTTCTTTAGGGCGTATCACTTCCCTGGAGAGCACAAAGTACACAATATAAAAGCTCACCTACCCCAAGGTTTGTCATTCACCTGCCGCCAAGCCTTGCAAGCATTTCCAGTTGCGCTGAAGGTAAGGCCGTTGATACAGAAACTTTTGTAACTCCTATGCAGAGAGGTTGCTCCACCATTTGGTCTTTGAGCATGCTTTGAACAAGGGAAATGTGCTGGCTGGACATCAGCTGGGATTCTCTGAAAACCAATTTGGTGTGCTAACAGGACTGCCTTCCTAACAGCAGGGAGTTGTAGCTGATACTCTTAGGGCACACAAATATGGCTGAATTTTCAGCTGAGGTGAGTTCCAGCAGTCTGTAAATCCCAAAGGATCTACAGTGGGAGTAAAGTTTTTAGACTGCTGGCTCTGAGTGTGTTAGAGCACGTGTGTGAATCTCTGGAAGTATTCCCAATGTTCCCGCACACAGAGGTTTTCTGTGACTGTTATGATCTGCAGACCAGTCCCTGGGAGCTCTTCATTGCAGGTCTTTCTTGCTGGTTAACAAGGGTGAGGGAGGTGGTGAAGCTGCCATTCTTGTAGGACAGCAGAAGATGGGGCAGACCAGGTATTTCCTGGGTACTGCTCCATTTTTGGTTTGCTGTGAAGGTTCAGCAGCATCTACAAGGGGCTCCTTTCTGAAAGCACTGTTCCTTACAGGTTCACTGCTCAAAAATGTGCTCCAGACAGACCTGCGGAGGCTGCCATGAAACATGCTGCCAGTCCAGCAGATGTCACAGTGAGGGCTCCTGCTGCCATGGAGGCTGCTCCTTCAGCTGTCACACACAGGGCTCTTCCTGCTGTGGGTGCTCAGGCTCAGGCAGCTACTGCGGTAGCAGTGGGGGCTCTGGCAAGATCATTGTCAGCTGTGGCTGTGGAGGAGGTGGATCCTGCTGCAGTGGAGACTCCTCAAGCTATGGCATGGGAGGAGGATACAGCAGTGGCAGTGGGGGATCAGGTCAGAAGATCATTATTAGCTGTGGCGATGGAGCAGGAGGATATTCCGGATGCTGCAGTGGGGGATGCAGTGGTGGGTCTTCAGGATCAAAGATTATCATTGAAGGCGGAGGTAGTGGAGGTTCCTCTGGATACTGTAGTGGAGGATCCAGCTATGACATAGGAGGAGGATCCAGTGGTGGGTCTTCAGGATCAAATAGCATCACTGCAGGTGGAAGCGGTGGAGGATCATCCGGATCCTGCAGTGGGGGATCCTCAAGCTACAGCATGGGAGGAGGATACAGCAGCAGCAACTGGGAATCAGGCCAGAAGATCGTTATTAACTCAGGTGGTGGTGGAGGTGGCTCATCTGAATGCTGCAGTGGGGGATCCAGTGGTGGGTCTGCAGAAGGAAAGATAGTAATTGGAGGTGGAGGTAGCGCAGGATCATCTGGATGCTGCAGTGGGGGATCCAGTGGAGGGAAGATAATAATTGGAAGTGGAGGCAATGGAGGATCCTCTGGATGCTGCAGTGGAGGATTCAGCTATGGCATGAGAGGAGGATCCAGTGGTGGGTCTTCAGCATCAAAGATCATCATTGGAGGTGGAAGCGGTGGAGGATCATCCGGATCCTGCAGTGGGGAATCCTCAAGCTACAGCATGGGAGGAGGATACAGAAGCAGCAGCTGGGAATCAGGCCAGAAGATCGTTATTAACTCAGGTGGTGGCGGAGGTGGCTCATCTGAATGCTGCAGTGGGGGATCCAGTGGTGGGTCTGCAGAAGGGAAGACAGTCATTGGAGGTGGAGGTAGTGGGGGATCCTCTGGATGCTGCAGTGGGGGATCCAGTGGTGCATCTTCAGGATCAAAGCTCATCATTGGAGGTGGAAGCAGTGGAGGATCATCTGGATCCTGCAGTGGGGGATCCTCAAGCTACAGCATGGAAGGACGATACAGCGGCAGCAGTTGGGAATCAGGCCAGAAGATCGTTATTAGCTCAGGCAGTGGAGGAGCTGGCTCATCTGAATGCTGCAGTGGGGGATCCAGTGGTGGGTCTGCAGAAGGGAAGATAGTAATTGGAGGTGGAGGTAGTGGAGGATCCTCTGGGTGCTGCAGCAGAGGATCCAGCTATGACATGGGAGGAATATCCAGTGGTTGGTCTTCAGGATCAAAGATCGTCATTGAAGGTGGAGGTAGTGGAGGATCCCCTGGATGCTACAGTGGGGGATCCAGTGGTGCATCTTCAGGATCAAAGAGCATCATTGGAGGTGGAAGCAGTGGAGGATCATCTGGATCCTGCAGTGGAGGATCTTCAGGCTACAGCGTGGAAGGAAGATACAGCAGCAGCAGTTGGGAATCAAGCCAGAAGATCGTTATTAGCTCTGGCGGTGGAGGAGTTAGCTCGTCTGGATGCTGCAGTGGGGAATCCAGTGGCGGGTCTTCAGGAGGGAAGATCATCATTGCAGGTGGAGGTAGTGCGGGATCCTCTGGATGCTGCAGTGGAGGATCCAGTGGTGGTTCCTCGGGCCATGCATTCATCATCAACTCTGGAAGGGGCAGCGGAGTATCCTGTCAGTTTGCGCAGCAGAAATGACCCGTTGTCATTCCCAACATCGAGTCCCATCAGACCAAGGAGGCCTGCCACTTGCCCCCTTGCCACCAGAAGAAGTAACTGCCACATTTTGCCCTCGTTTTCATTAAGAACGGCCCTGCCTCTGTCTTCCAAGCTTGCCTGTTTCCTCCCAGCATGTCTCCTTCCCTGCTCTTCCCTTGATGCTGTGTCCCTGTACTGAGAACTTCAGGTTTCACAGCATTGTGCTCTGCTGCTGGTGTTGGGACACCTTTGATAAGCTTCTGCTTCCTTTCTAAAGAGCATTTTTTATATCTAATAAATGTAATATCTCAAAGCTGCCTTTTTTTATTGGAGCTTGTTTGTTCTCATATTCTCAACAAGCATCTTAAGGTCTTGGAAGCTGGAAATCTATCTGATGAGACATTTCACTCCTCCTCTCTGTAAAGGAGGTGATGGATTCAAGAGTGCATTGCTGTAGATGCAGCTCTAAAGCCATCCAGTTTATAGCCCCAGAGGGTTTGCATCTTCATTCTTACACCTGGGGTCCATGATAGAGTAACAACACAACCTAAAAAGTCAAGCACCCACAGCACTCAGTATCCCTTTGGTGCCTGTTCATGGTGCAGCCGTCCCAGCTCACGGCTCTAAGTCCTCTGAGGCACCAGCACCCAATGACTATGTCTGTGGAGCAACAAAATGCTGCAGGGAGACATGACCAAGCCCATCAGGCTCAGACCTGCAGAGCAGGGACTGGGGCTGAGCCTCAATCGCAGCTGTTGCTGCCTGGGGTGGCAAATAACACCATGCCAACGTCCACATCCCTGCAACCTCACAGCAGCTCTACCCCGAGGGTAAATGTCACACACTGGGTTAGCCAAATCAGCCCTGGGCCAGGCAGAAGGGCTTAAAACCAGCAGCAAGTTCCTCAGGGAGCTCAACGTACTCCAAATGATGCCTCCAGGCCTTAATCCTTCCTTGCCCAACCTTCTGAAATCTGCTTTGGAACGCCGAGGGCAGCACCACCACTCTGTGTTCTGCTTCCTGCCCAGCAGAAGTGGCCTTTTGCCAAAGCTGGGACTCATTGTCCCAGAGGCAAAATTGCTCAGAGCTGAACAGACCTAGTCCAGCCTGCCAGAGCCGCGCTGCGGGGCTGAGCTGGAGCACCACGGGCTGCAGCACGGGTGTCACGCCAGGCAGCGCCGCCAGCACGGCCGCAGCACACATCCCCTGAAGCCCTCCAGATCAGTCTCCCTGGACTCCCTGGTACTTGGTGCTCTTCCCAAGCCGGAGGAAGGACACAGCATATGAAAGTGAAGAAGGAAGGAATTCGGAGGCATAATCCTTCATTAGAGGAGTAATCCAGCCACAGTGGCTTTAAGTGTTCGGACATTCACACCTCCACAATTCTCTCCAGGGCCCCTAAGATGTCCCAGAGCGTCTCTAGCATCCTTGCAAAATACCTGAGCAGGGCGCTTCACTTTTGATAAGCTTCTGGTAAGGATGCAAATGTCTTCTTCAGCAGCTCTCGCACTGGAGGCACCAGTAAGATGCTGGAGGGATCAAAGTGCTGTGTGGCAACTAGATTCTTTCGGAGTGTTCAGGTTCCTTTCTCTCGGGTACCCACTGATCACCCCCACCCTTACAGTGATGCCCTGAGCCACGAGCGCTGCCACACTGCTAAATCGCAGCCTCCCTGCCCTTTTCCTGAGCAGGACCTGGTCACCACCACCCTCTGCCCCACACTCGCTAATCCTCTTGCTCGGCATTTCCCTACACCCACACTCCCACCCACCTCTCCCGGTCTCCCCCAGTGCCGCAACCTCATTGGGGGCTGAAGAGATCCTCCATAGCTCAGGGCAGGAGCACAGGAATAGGATCATTAAGCAGAAGTAGCAATTACCACTGCGTGCAACACAACAAGCAGTGTGAAGGAAAGATATCGATCAGACGTCGTGAGTCAAAGCAAACACTGAAATCAGAGTTAGACTAGTAAATAAATCCTTGCCATTCCTTAGGGTGTCTCACTTCCCATATATGCTAAACGCCATATAAAAGTTCCTGTCTGTTAAAGCTCCTTGTTCAGTCGACTTTTATCTTCTAAATGTGTTTCCAATGGCTGAGGAGGGTAAGTCTGCTCTTTTCTGAGACTTTATTATTTCATATTCATGGCACATAGCTTCCTTTGATATCTTGACATGTGCTGGCAGCTGTACCCATGCTGCCTGAGCTTCCATAGCAAAGTTCTCATGATCTGGACAGTTTCGTGCCATGGTGCTGATCAGATCACTAGGAAGCAAGGGGAAGTCAGGTCACCAGACTGGGAGCTATAGGACTGAGCAGGTTAAAAACCCCAATGTATCTGTAGTGGCACCAGCACGTGGTGACCCTGTAGTCTTTGCAGTTTTGATTGTGTTTTCAGTGTGTGGGACACATTTTTTAATTTAATAACAAGCCTGTGCTGTCCTTCATAATGGTTACATATGTCCATGCCTGTGCCGATTACCTTATGTAAAAGACCTTTGGGGATGCTATGCAACGATGGCAGCAACATCATCTTGCATGGACATTTTGATCCACCGCTCTTGCAGCAGTTTAAAAACTGAAGCGAGGATAATCCTTGCTATTTTTACAGCTCTGTGGTTACGGTCATGATGAGTAGGGAAAACCATGGCAATTATTACAGGTTAAAAGAATATATTTCAGATTTTGATTCTCTGCAGATACATCCTGGAGGTAAGAAAGAGAAAAGCTATCCCAGTAGGAGTCTCTTGCACTCTTGTGTTTGAAGAACTGCTAGGGAGTACCGGGTTTCAAAACCTGGTACTGCCCCAGCCCCTGGCAAAGCTTTTCTGACCACACCATCTGAAGCCTCCCCACCTGCCATGGTGCAAAAATGAAGGAAAATGGTGCAGGTTGAGGGGTTTTTTTCCTCTTTCAGATTTATCGCTATCTCCGAGGGAGATGTGGCCGGCAGAACAGGGGCTACAACAATGAAATCTCCTCACACCATAGAGGATGCGACAGCGGGAGCATATCAAACATCCAGGGACACGGCTCCTTCTTCTGTGGTGGGGATGGCTCGGTCATCTACAGCCGGGGATCTTCATCCTACCAGCCTACGCCAACATCATCCACCTACAGCATTGCAGGGGGGTACAGATGTGGCGGTGATGGATCTGTTGTAATAACCAGCGGTGACAGCGGGGACACATCTGGTTGGGGCATTGCAGGGGGGACAGTCCCAGTCCACAGCACTGGAGGGGGAATGGCTGACTCAGGCCACAACATCACTGGCAGCTCAGGGGGTGGTGGAGGATCCAGCTGCCACAGTGGGAGGTTGAGCATTACTGCAGCAGGAGGATACGGATACAGATACGATGCGGCACCGAGAGAAACGGCCTTAACAGCAGGTGGGGGCAGTGGTGGATCAGGGCATTATCACGGAGGATTGGGCTATGGCGTCATGGGATGCTCAGGCCCAGAGCTCAGCTCTGGAGGCGGTGGGTGCTCCCAAGCCATGCAGCAGAAATGCCCAGTGGTTGTTCCCATCATCGAGGCTGAACAGAGCAAGCAGACCAGCTACTGGCCCCCCAGCCAGAAGAAGTGACTGACCCAGCAGCCGCCCTTGCTCAAGCAAAAGTGCCCTGGCTGTGTCATTATGGTCGGGGAGCTTTGCGGTCCTCGTGTTGGGCTATGCTAGTAGTGCTGCTGTGGGCATCGCTGGGAAAAGTGGTTTGTGCATTGGTGAAGGGAAAAGATTCTTTTCTCCATCTCCTTTTGCTCATGGGTTGGAAAATAAAGCTTCACAGTCTGTGGGAAATTCCAGTATCTGAATGATTTCTTTAATTTCTGGCTCCTTCACTCAAAACACAGATAGATACCCAAGGAGTCTACTTCACAACACAAGATTTATCTTCCAACATTTTTGATTTATATTTTGCAAGCAACCTCAAATGCAATATTTCTTTTAACAGAATTAAAATACATAATTTTCAACAGCAAGAGAAGGTTGTCAATTTTTCTCTGTTCCCATCAAACTGAAACACTGAGCCCTGCCGAGACCCTCTGCACGGGTACAGGGCCAGAGTCTGCGAGATGCGTCAAGAAGATACGCGAAACTCCCGGGTGATTTCCGGCTGATTTACATCGTGACCTTGGGAGTGCAAAGTTATTTACTTGGAAACAATTACACGCCAGGCTCCTGTCCCAGAGATTGCAGGCGATGTTGTAAGCCGGGGCATGTAAACCTTATGCTTGCACCAGTGACATGAGGCAACTCGAACAAGCTCGTTTGCTTCTTAACCTGCTTCATGACATTTTTTGATAGAATTAGGCCCTAAATTAGGCACAGGGAAAAGAGAGTTCCTCTGTGCCGTGCTGATAGGACAGCACGGGGGAGGCTTGAACATCCATTGCTGGTTGTTATATGGTATTTGCCAAATATTTCGTGTCTTAGGACTGTTCTCTGGGGTCTTTAGACTCCTCCAAATATTGGTAACCAAGAAAAAACCCACTCTGTGTCCATTTGAAAGAGAGAGAACAGAACATAAAATTACGTTGTAAAATCTTTTTTATCACTGCTGCTTTCACCCACCTGTGGTGATTTTGACCCTTTCAGCTCAATAAAAATCGAGAAAACTTTACCCTGATGTTTGTAAAACACCAGAGTTTACACAAAACCAAAATCCTCTGAGCTCTGGCCCCGTGTTTGGTGCCACAATAGGTATCTTCTGTCCAGTAAAATGTTGTAAGATTGTGGTGCAGGGAACGTTACACACAAAAGGTTTTGTCACCAGCCATATCAAATTCCATTCTAACACTAGACAGTGTTATCATTTATTTGCATCTAATTGTGTTTCTAAAATCTACCACTTCATTATTGATTTCTGCTATTTTCCCTACTTGATCTGATGGCTTCAAAGGTAACAAAATAACTCAGACATCTCAAACAACTTTGAAGAGACTTCCAGAAAACCGATTAGAGTTTGGAATATTCAAAAACTTCTTGTCTATTCAACTAAAAGACTGAAAAACACACCAGAATTTCAGTCCTCCCCCCAAAAAAAAACCAAATAGAAAGCAGAAAAGACTTTAAAAGTACATTTCTTATTCACTGTCCCACCTGTCTGGTTCTTTGAGGCTTGTATCAAAAAGCACTCCACGAGCTTAGATGTTAAATGAGCCAGATTAAATAATCATATATTACACCCAGCAGAGAAGGAGAATGTTTCTGCATCCAAAGCTTGAAAACGAGGAGCTGGGGCTGCACTCCACTGCCTTTCTCCACAGACTCGAGCGGCTGCAGCTCACCTCCAGCGTGAGCCCAGGGCTGGGCCGAGGCTGGATTTTACACGCGGGCACACGCATGCGCACTTGCACGTGTGGATTTCCTCCCTGCTCGTTGTGCAAGGGGGGAGGAATGAGTCATCCCTCAGCGCGGGTGAACTGTGATAATGCAGGACTCTCGACCAGGAGCATGTCGGTGCTTGCAAAGGCCGTGGCCCCTCGGCTTCGGCTGTTTGCAGGCAGGCAGGCTGAAGGGTAAACATGAAACTGGCTGCGTGATGGAACTCACTAACTGGCACCTCTGGATAGAAACTAAAGAAACGGGTTTAGAGACAGCAAGTGAGGGCCACTCCTCTGCCTCAGGTGCTCAGTCAATCTCTGCCCAACAAAAGCGTGTGACTCCCACGTTTGCAGAGGGAGTTAAGGCACAAAACGAGTAAAAGCACAGAGTGAGCCCTTATGAAATTGCATGGTCGAGAGACTAATGGGAGGGCAACGGAGAAACCGGAGCTGTTGTAAAGCCATGGTTGCACAGCTGGTTGCACCAGGGCCAGCAGTCTGCTGCTTCACACCCGGGGTGCAGCCCTCCCACCCCAGGGAAGAGCTGGCTGAGCTCAAGACGCGTGGTGAGCTCAGGTACACGATCTCTGAGCTAGCACTTTACTCACGGCTTACTCATGAACTCAAGGTTTGCCCAATCGGCTGCTGTACACATGCATTTCCCACTATGGACAATGGCTGCTTCAGAGGCAGGCAAATAAAATAATGAGAAAATCAGGAATTTTAAGAAATCAATTCTGTTCGAGGCTTTTGGTATTGCCCAGAAAAACTGTCAGCAATGAAAATTCGTGGTAACTATGTCAATATCCATGAAATGGCTCTGAAATCAGAGTGAAGTAGATGGACATGGGCAGAAAAACCGCACTACATTTTCGGGGTATTCACAGGTATAAGTCAAAACTTCCAAAAGCGGCCTGTACCACTACCTGGCTTTGACAGGTCACCTTCCTGTCATAGCTCTTGGAGCCTGCCACAGTGGCCACAGGCTTCGTTATCCTGGTTTTATTGTTTTTATTTCTCAATGACACAGTCAGAGAAAGGAGATGAAGAGGGGACGCTTGGCTGCCAAGCTTCTGGCACTTGCAGATGTCTTGCAGGGTGAAGACGACTTTAAAGATGATTTCAGAGGACATGTGATGAGGATTTTCTAAAAACTTGCCATTTTTCATGAAGAGGACCTGAAAATGGTGGCTCTTGTCCACAGCGCAAGACCCTGGCCTGCCAAGAGCAGTTAGAGATGACTGGGCGTCATGACCTCTCCTCCCTGAGACACTTCGGACGAGAGGTTTCAGGAGGATAGAAACTCAAAAAAGCACCACCTTTGCCATCCATTTTGCAATATAAAACTCATCCTAGCATGACGGTGAGACAGTCCAGCCACCCACATGGTTTTCACTCTTCGTGCATTACAACCTGTGTGGGGCTGGGTGGCAATTAAAGCTGTGTAACACAAGGAAGACAATCTACTGTACGACATGTCAATCAAAGAAACCGGGTTGAAAAAGCTTTTGAAGATGATGGATAATGAGAGGTGTGGCTGTTTTGTAAATACCTTGGTCATTTTTCCCCAGGCGTTGATTGCATTTTCAGGAAGAGACTTAGGAACCGTATAAAAGTTCTCGGATGGGAGAGCAGCTCATTCACTCAACTCCTCTCCTTCTCCAGAGCCTTCACAGCCAAGGTAAGTTGCTCCTACGCCACTAATATTTCATTCCTATAAAAATTTGTTGAAGTGAGCTAAGCTATGTTCTTACAAAGACGGGTCTGTCTGCAGGTGCTGGGATTATTGAGAGCCAAGTTCTTGCCTCTGTGGCTGGGGCAATTTTGCGCTATTAATACTGGTCTCAAGACTGCCTGTGCTAAGAAGCAGAATTTATTGTTCTTATCACATGTAGATATATTTGGATTACTTCAGTGCTCAAGACCCCTAACTGCCAAAGGACAAACCGGAAATAAAAAAGTAAAGGATGGGATTGGGGAATGAATGGGAGACAGCAGGCAGATCTTTCATAGGAAACCTTGTGTTAGCTGGGAATTTGAATTGCACTTCTGAGCCTGACTCCTTTACCAAGCTCCTTTGAAAAATGTAAATCTTCAGGAGCTGAAAGTATTAAGCTGTTCTTGAAGAAATTTAGGAGAGAACTGAGGAAGCGGGTTCAAACTGTGAGAAGCAGGAGTATCATGAACAGCTTTCAGCTCAGCTAGGCGCATCCTGGATGCCTTCTGCCTCCTTGAAACATCAGCTCTCCTCAGAAGGGGGTTTCAATGTGCACAGAGGATTTTCCTCATGCCTCAGGAAATTGAGGACTGGCCAGCCAAGGGTCTGCAGGGCACGGAAGGAACGGAAGATACGAGAAGGGAAGAAGGCACAGGAGTCTCTTAATTTTGAGAACCTGGCTTTGAAAGTGTATTTTGCCGAGGCTCTGATACCACCAGTCCTGGCTATAAATCCACCAGCTGTGCCAGGGCCCCTCTTGGCTGCAAGCTTTTCAGACCCTTGCCAAGATACCTTGTGTCAGCGCAGCGTAAACTGACAGCTCACAGCGCGTCTGCTGCTCCGTTACACAGACCGGAGATAATCCCAGGGTGTCCTGCATGAGTGGTTGTGGGATGCAGCAAGGAAGAGCAGGGAAACTGCTCATGGAGCCCAGCAGAAATGGAGATGGGGGCTGCTGGGGGGCTCTTGAGGGTGTTCAGGGGGTGCTGGCTGACTCAGCACTGCGGGAACGAAGCCCCAAGCCAGGGAAATGGGATGGGCAGACAGGCAAATCCTGCCGAGCCCTGGCAGGCTGACAAACACATCAAGCAAATCTGAACCCAAAGCAGAGTGGGGAAAGCACGCTGCCCTTCATGCATCTAACGACAAAGGTCTCTCCTTCCCAGGTTTCGCCTCACCTACCGAAAAATGTGCTCCCGTGCAGATAGAGGCTGCCACAGCACTGAGAGCTCCTCCTGCCATGACAAGGAGAGGTCCTGCCATGACAAGGAGAGGTCCTGCCATGGCTCCGAGGAGGTCATCTGCCACGAAGTGAGCGCCGTGCAGGATGTGACGCCGGTGGTGGTCCTCCCTCCCCAGGTCCCCGTGGTCACTGTGCCCGGGCAGGTGCCGGTGGTCCCCGCTCCCTGCCAGCAGCAGCAGCAGATCAAGCAGCCAGTGCATTGGCCCCCACAGCAGCAGAAGTGAAGGGGCGAAGACGAGCCGACGGCCAGCGCACAAAGCGGGGCTGCGCCTCTCCCGTCTCCTCCGCAAGATGCAGCCTCAAGCTTGGGCAGGTCCTGCCCCTTCCCTCCAGCACAAATTACCTCTCCCTGCTCCTGACAAGGCAAAGGGGCATTAGCATGGCAGAAACGTGATTTGCCCTCTCATGCGTGAGAATTTGAATCCATTAATTTCTTGCTTCTGTCTGCAGTAGCAAAGATGTGATATTAAAACCTAAAGCTTACAAAACATGCTGGTGTCCTGGTGTTTTTTCACCATTACCCTCATAATTATCTTCAGCACCTTTCCCAAGCACACCTTTATTAACGAGAGCTGCTTTGCACAGCTTCCCCCGCTTCCCATTGCACTTCAACGGCAGCGATGCATTAAGGCTCAGTTCTGCGGTCCCCACACATTGTTCATCTGCCAGACAAATCCAGATGCTGAGTTTGGAAAAGCTGTCTGGGGTTGAAGGTGCAGATCAGCATCTCTCCTTAATCCCACCCCTTGGCTCTGCAACAGCTGGCCCTGAGCCTCAGACCTTCACAGGCACATTTTGAAGGAGCTAAAGGAGAAGCTTTGGCTTTGTAATACATACATGTCTGGTGAGCACAAAAGCAGACTGCATCTAGGAAGTCTGAAAATCACTGATCACCATAAACAAGAGGGTATAAGCAAAGGAAGGACTACGTCATTCTTTATCTTCCTTCTGACCTGTTCTAAACAGAGAATATGGGGTTAGACAGATATTTTGTACAAGGTAAATCTACCTTTGAAAATCCCAGCAAGAGTCCATATTGCCTAGATGAAGTAGTGGCTGATGCAAAATAAAACTGGGTTGAAGTCAGGCCATGGACTGCAGCATGAAGTCCCACTGTGAACTCTATTCCTGTAAACCCCATGTGTGTTTGCAAAACAAGAGAAAAATTGCGAAAGAAAAAAATGTTCCCAGTTCCTACTAAGGTTTAAGCTCACTCTTCTGAGCACAAAGCATGAAAGTTCTGAGCTTCCCTTGTAGATGTAGAAAAGGGGAATATCGAATGGACAGATAGCCACAAAAATTACCAACTGTATTTCCCATTGCACTAGTTGCATTCCCAAGTTCTCCTCCAGTGTCCATCAGCACGGAAGAAAATTGCTGCAGGATTCCCTGCCTCTGTGGGATGAGAGCAGTGTTATGTGTAATGCACTAGATATTTAATTAGCAAAGGATTTGCTCTGAACCTTTGAAAAGAACAAGGAACTTATTATTAGCACTTGTTTTATTATTACTGTTAATTAAAATAACGCGGAGCATCATTCCCATACGCAAGGTACATGATTGCAGGTGCAAGGAATGAACGTCAGGGTCAGAGACTTTCAGCTCTGTGCATGAAGGCATTGCATGGTGCCACCGACGGTCCCTGTTCCCCCAGACACCCCTCTGCCAGCGTCAAACCCATCCTGTGCCCATCAGAAGGCTGAAACCAAGCCAGGCTGGAGGCTCCAGGCTGGATTTGAGCCTGACCGAAAGCGTTTGGGTGAAGGGGAGATAAAATCTCCTATCTTTATTCTTTCTAAGCAGTCCAAGTTTTCACCTACGCGCTTGCTCTCGGCTAAGCTGAAGTGTTGCAGGCTGTGTCATTTGTTTAAGGAGAAACCTAGGAAGAGCCTGAGGAACAGAGACAGCAAATCTCTCCTGAGCTGGAGTTTTGTTATCTCAGCATGCATGTCTGGGAAGTGCAGCAGGAAAGCGGATTGCATAAATTCAGCAGGAAATTGTCCCCACCTTCCCCCTGCCATGAAGGCCACAGCATCAACAATGCCTGTGCTGAGGGCAGCCTCTGCAGAGGACATTTTCTGGACAGTGCCTCAATCAAGTCAGCAGAAGTGGGTGAGAAACAGACTACAAAAAGCATGATAAACCCAAGGCAAACATTCGAAAAGAGAGAGGCAAGGAGGCCCTGCATGCAGAGCACATTTCTCAGCATAAAACAAGTATTGGGCAAGTCTTGGGCTCCTACACGGCACTTCCGACTGTGCCGTTGTGGCTGCATACAACGATACTGCAACGTGAGAGTCCTGGACCACACCAAGGTGGGGGTCCCAGACATTCTGCTCTCCCATTAATTGTAGCATCCCACGTAACACCCCTCCGAGCACACCACATAGCTACGGCACGCCCCGCACGCCTCATAGCTGCTCACCAGCTCCCCGGCACAGGGAGAAGACCTGCTTCCCTGGCACTGCGCCAGCTCAAAGCAGACCAAGCGCTGGTAGCCTTAGTGCTGGTAGCCATGGCTGCCCCGGCAGGAGTCTCTGCCGTGAGCGCAGCCGGGGCCGTAGGCATAGAGGAGAGGTGTGCGCCGAGTGTCCAGCCAGGAGCCTGCCGGGTCATACCAGGTTGAGTTCCAGTTGAAGAAGGATTCCCTCCCAGAAGAGCAAGCCATTTCAGGCAGTGGGGTATCCCTAAAGGAGAGATAGCTTGGTCACGGAAGCAAGGCAATATCTTTTTTCTTCTGCGCTTTGAAATAATCAGTGTCAACCAGAAATTGAGGACTTAACTACAGCAAATTTGGACTTTGTTTTCCCCCCTGTTTTATCATTGTGTATAAGATATCTCCTGGATGACATATTAGATACTATAGTATTCTTCCTGCAAGAGAGATATTTCTTTCAAAACCTAAAGTTTGTTATTTCCAGTATTTAGATATCATTTATCAATGAGCTACAATAAATACTCCATGGAAAGTACCTCTCCCTTGCACTAATTGCAATAAACAAGCAGTTTGGATTCAAAGGGAGCCAAGTCAAGTGGGTTAACACAGAGCTACAGTCTACAAAGAAGTTTCCATCAATGTTCCAGACCATCAGTCAGATCACATACCTTGGCCAACAACAGGGGAGCAATAGGAGAAGCAAAGTCAAACTGAAGGGAATGGCCTGAAACAAGAGGATTTTATAGACTGGAGGCTTCAGCAGTGAGGCATTCCTGAAGAACAGGAACTCTGCTCTCTCCTGACCACAGCCAGTTTTCTTTACTGCCCTTGGCTCCTGACACTTACATCTGAGACACTTTTTTTATTTTTACCGTCTCCTCTCTACCACAGCAGATTTACTCCCATACACAATCAAAGATTTCTAAATGCGCTGCCTAACTACGGCCTAAATAAAACTTTGCAGTAAAGTATTTATAGGTTCATTTTGTACCTCATGATACTGAAGCACAGATGTGAATGGACCTGTTTGAGGGATCCCGGTGAGTTAGTAGAGCATCACCCAAAATCAAGTGTGCATGACACCTAATCCACAAGGCTATCCCAGTGTTGACACATTCTTGCCTTTTATGGGACAAGAAAATGTAATTGCTGGGTTAGATGGGCATGGCCGGTACACAGACACGGGAAGGAAGACTGAAGTTCCTCTGTGATTCATGGGAAAATCCAGGCTCAGATGCATCTACCTCTACTGTATTACACCATTTTGTTTATTTTTTCTTGAGCTACAGCCCTGTCTAATGCGTATTTCCATAAGAGCTGCAGAGGTGCCGAGGCTGAGTAATGAAAGCAAGGCAGCAACACTAGCGCTCTATTCCAGCTAATAGTCCAAATCTCATCTTCAACATTAGTGTGAAATTAAAGATCTTAAACTTCATTCAGGAGGCAGGCACACGGTCCACCTTCTCAAAACCTCAGCTGCTAAAAATTTCCAGAAATTAAATGAAAGGCAGGTTTTGTTTAAAGTGTTGGGAGCAAAATTAGAAGTACATTAAAGAAGGACAGAGTAAAATAGGAACAGAAAAGAACTACACCTCTGGGAGTGTGAGCAGGACTCAGGCTGGTGGGTTCATCTCAAACCATTCTGCTCCATGGTTTGATATCACTGCCATCGGTACCATATTGCAGAAATAAACTAAAACAGCATCTGTAGCAAGAATAAAGTAAATCCTTGATAGGACACACCACGCAGACGGTTTGAAATAATCAATGAAGGATGTCTTTGGGCTAACTCTGAATCTCTCATTAGAATATCCGGTTCCATTGGGCAATTCAGGTAGAGTATTCCTGTCCTAAACATAATCTGCGTGAGTTAACATTAGTAATCATTTTTCCATCACATGGAGATGGGATCACGTTTAGCTCTTGGTCCACGTGACATCCCGACATAGCTTGAGGACTTGGTATTCCTGAATTACAGACATCTCTTCCGCTTGATACTTGTTGTCCATGACCAGATCCATTAGTTTCTTTGGTATTGGCGTCACTTTGCTTGAAATACCTTCCAATCTCTTTCATAGGGAGGAGAAATTAGAGTGCTATTAATAACCTACAGGACAATTACAACACTAAAAGCACAGTGCATCAAAGGGAAAATGTCGGAAGCTGAATACAGCGGATAGAAATTGGCTGGGATGTGTAATTAGGTTACACTTGCCAAGAGATGTCTCATGTCCCAGATAACCCTTTGGAAGAGTATAAAAGCTCTTTCATCCCAGTTTCCTTCATTGGCTTCTCTGCTCCCACAGACCTTCATTCCTGTTGCTAAAGGGGTAAGTCCAATTTCTCTATTTCTCTTGAGTTTCTTTATGAAACCAGATACTTTCATACAAGCTTTGGTAGAGCTAGAGTAGGATAGTCGCTCCTTTCTTGTGGAGCTCGGTCATATCAGAGACCAGGTTCTTGTTACCCACATGAGCTGTTTTATTAACGTAAATGACAAGTGGGCTATAGGGTTAACAGGCAGAGGCTCAAGACGAACCAAAGCAACAGAAAGACTGGAAAATACAGAGAGGACAGTCAGAGGACTTTATGGAAAAAAGGCTTCAAAGTTTTCAAGTAGAAGGCACTGCAGGGTCTGGGACTGCATATGAGCAATGGATGTTTGAAGTTATTTTTCTCCGAAAAGCAAATTGCATTCGTAAAAGGTCATGTTTTTAGCGGATGATAGAAATCATCCCCCAATACCTAAGCAGCATTGAAATAAACTTCTTAAGCCTAAAGAACTAGAAATTAGGAAGAAAATGGGGAATTCCAGAGTAAATTAGGAATGAAGGTATGCTCGCGTGCATTGGGGTTGCTGTACCTGTTTGATGGTCTCTCTCTTCCCTACAGCTTTGCTGGTACTCGAGAAAGATGTGCTCCCGCGGTTCTTGCCACAGCCATGAAACCTCCTGCCATGAATCCCGGTCTTCTTGCCACAGATCTGGCTCCTCCTGCCACAACTCGGGGCTCTCCTGCCATTACACCACCCAGAGGCAGCCCCTGTACAACTATGTGCAGCCCTGCTGCCCTCCGGTGCAGGCCTATTGCCCCCCTGTGCAGACCTATTGCCCCCCGGTGCAGCGTTACTGCCCCCAGGTCCCCTACTGTCCCCAGTACACCAAGAACATCTGCCAGCTGCCACCAAAATGCCCCAAGTACTAGGAGCAGGATCCGGCCCCAGACCCGGACTCATCGGCTTGCTTCTTCCTTGGATGCTCTCGAAGCCTAAACCTTGGATCCCTGGGTCTCTTTTCCCAATTCTGGTTTGCGGGAATCCTCAAATATCTCATCTGTGATTAGAATGTTCTTCAAAACATAAATCAGATCTGTTTTATTTAGCATTTAAGACCCAGTTTATGTTCTTTTCCAAAAGACTGGGAATGATTTCTGCTGGTAGCGACTTACATGTGATGTGTCAACCTCCAAAACATGTAGATGAGACAATAAAATTTCATTTCCAAAAACAGCAAAAAAAAGTGTAAGATTTATATATTCTTTGACCTCTTTACTTGAGATTTATCTTTACCTCTGACTTCTTAATCACAGCTTCTCATTCTTTTCTTCTCAAACTTATGACAAAATGTCCATATCCCAAAGTTTCCAAATGAACGAAAGCAAATCATTCTGGATGCATCTTTGCAGCAGAAGAGTGCATTTATGGACAGCATACATGGAGCTCATCTGCACGCTGTTTAGCCTAGGACTGTCTTTCTCAGTTCCCTACTTCAGCAGCACCTCATACTTCATTTGTCACTGACTCAGAATTACAAGCATTTTGATGCGTCTAATAAATGCAAATAGGTACCTAGAGGTTTGCTCTAACCCTCCTTCTTTCACCGAAGTTCATATTACTCTTTTCAATGGAAATTGCACACACTTAAAAATAAATGCTAAGCCTTTCTCGACATTTTACAACCAAAGACTATCCTTATCTCCCCAGGCACCAGCCCATCTAGCTGAGACATCTATTCTAGAACAGGATCACTGGCTTCCTTCTGCCAGTACCTGTTTCTCTGCGTCGGTTTCACAAAGAGATCAACAATTAGCTTCACCTCAAATTATTAACTCTCAGTATCTAGAAAAAGGTGAGATGAGTGCACCCTGCACAAAGGAGAAATAACACAAGGTCCTTCCCCAAAAATACCACTTTATCAACCTAGCTGAACCGTTTCTACATTACTTCTCATGCATAGTGCTTTTTGGAAGACTGCAGGTGAGATTTTCCAAAACAAGGGCTAGCTCTAAAAGACTTTTAAAACCTCTTTTTTTGCTGAATAATGGCCTTGAAAAATAAATAAAAAGAACCCCAACCAGAATATAAAACCATGCTTTCCCAGGATGTATTTTCAAATTCAGAATGATTTAACACCTCACAGAACAGTTGGCAGAGTAGCAAATTTATTTTCCTGTCAAATTTGACATGAAATTAAACCCCGAAAGATGTGAATACCATCTCAACAGGGATAGTCTCTCCCTTCAGAACTCGGTCAGCAACTTTTAGGATCCCCTTGCTCTTGTTGCATCAGGACTGACCCACAGGATGCTCCAGAGGAGTTCTTTCAGCACCTGCCTGGATACAAGCCAGAGGAAAGGAACGATTATCCGCTGTCCGAAAGTAAAGTCTGCTGTGAGAGAAACTTGGTAGTAAATAGTGAAGCAATGCAAAGAGTAAAAATCAGAAAACTGCTGAAGTAAGACAGGAACCCAAAGAGATTTGGGATCTGAAAACAGGATGGCAATAAATGATAGCTTCCCAGCACAAATGCTTCCTGCTTAGGAGCTGAAATCCTCTTCTTCCAGAAGGAATGTAAACAGGATAACATCATGGCACAAGGCAACAAGAGATGATGGCTGGTGGACTCACTGACGGAATGAAAAACATTGGAATTGGGGATGTCCTAGCGTCATCTCTGGCGTTGAGGTGTAGAGCTGCATTGGAGCTAGTCAACAGGATTTTCCTCTAAGTAAAGTCCATGTGAGTTGTGGCTGTTAATTACAGTCCCTGGTGTCACGAAAAAAACATATCAATCAAAATGTGAGTCTGCTGTGCGGACCAAGGGGCAGCATGCAGGGTAGGAGTCAACACTTCTGAATCGTATGTTGATGTAATACTGGTTGCCCAATGAAAAATCACTTAATGACTCTAGGGTTAGGTTCGTTTTAATATGTAAATATGCAACTGCCTTCAAAATTCCCTTATAAAGCAGATTGGGAAATCCATTGCCTATTAACATGTTAAGGAAAAAGTCATAATTGTTTTTCCTGACTGTGCCATATTGGAAATGCTAAGCACTAGACACAGAAGATAAATATGAACGTGACAATTAATTGTCAACATTGCCAAGAGACGCATAATTTCTCGGACAACCCTTCAGAAACTATAAAAGTTCACCGTCCCCTGTTCCTCCTTCATTCAACATCAGCTCTCAGTGCTCTTCCTCTTGCTTGCTCCAACAAAGGGTAAGTTGGATGACATTGATTTATCTACTATTGAGCAGCAGAAGCTCACATAGGATTTCTTGCTAACTTGTTCTATGTTTAGGCCTTGCCTTTGTCTTAGAAATTCCTTATTCTTAGTGATCAGGTGCCTGAACATGTAAGCTATGCCAAGGGTACTCATGTTTTGTTCACAGATGGGATAACAGAAAAATAGGAGTAACTGAAGGACCAGATCTGCAAAAACACAGAATCTTTGGGACCCGGCAAGGAGTTAGTTCCCAAACTAGCTGGTGATGGAGGGAGAGATGTCTCAGGGAAGTCTGCACAGTTTTGGAAGTAAATATTACATTAAAAAGCCAGCAGTAACATCTTGGGAGGGAAATTCGCATCGGAGCTGGACCAGCATAGACTGTCCCTCAAAAGACAAGGCAGCATCAATTTCAGGGTCAAGATATCTCATATATTACAAGACAGAGGAAAACATTTCCCAGACTGCTACAGTAAAAAAGCCAAGGAAAGTGCAGGAGGTTACAGTGGGGCAGACCTGCCAGCTTGACGGTCTCTCTCTCTTCCTTACAGCTTTTCCAGTACTCTGAAAAGATGTGCTCCCGAGGTTCTTGCCACAGCCGTGAAACCTCCTGCCATGAATCCCGGTCTTCCTGCCATGGATCCGGCTCCTCCTGCCACAACTCGGGGCTCTCCTGCCATTACACCACCCAGAGGCAGCCCCTGTACACCTACATGCAGCCCTGCTGTCCTCCCGTGCAGACCTATTGCCCCCCGGTGCAGCGTTACTGCCCCCAAGTCCCCTACTGTCCCCAGTACACCAAGAACATCTGCCAGCTGCCACCAAAATGCCCCAAGTACTAGAAGCAGGATCCAGCACCTGGACCCACCAGCTTGCTCCTCCCTTGGATGCTGTGACCATGGATGGTTTCATCTTTACAGAAATCCCTGGATCTCTGCCACTTGCCTCACCGCTGGTCTGGATGAAGTGTTCCTCTAATTATCATTCAAGGTGTCATTCTTTCTAATTATTCCGGAAATGTCCTTTCTAATTATTCAGTGCATAAGACTGTTGGGAATCTTTCCATGCCATGCACTTGTGTTTCAGACTCATCTGGGTGTGGGAAGCAATAAATCTTACAATTCATGAGACCCACATTGTCTTTCTTTATTCACTTTTTCCTTTAGACTGCTTCTCTTTTTTCTGGATTCTTCAAATTTCCTCATATTATCAAAGTGCCCCAACAGTTGGTGGCCAATAACAATTCCCACATTCATTTCGGAAGAAAACAGACACACTAGTAGAGGAAAAAGTTCTCATCTACCAAAAGCCTACATGGACCTAAGGGCAGAGCAGAAAAAAGCTTCCCCTGCTTACACAGAAAATGAGCTAGTCTACACAGATTTTTGTCCCATCATTTTGAAAGCCATGAGATAAAAGACATCTGAATGCAAACCCTTTTGTTTTGGAGACAAGCAGAACTCATTAAATGAAAGAGGAGCAAGAAGTTCACAGTTGCTAATCTTCTCACTCAATACATGCAATCATTTACTGCAAGCTCAGCTTCAGAACTTGTGCATGTAAATATTTTCAAACATCTGAAGACATCTGAGCCTTTGAAAACAGTAGTCACAAAGTTCTTGTTCATATTCCAGCATTGCTTGTCACTAGTATATACCTCAGAGCAGAGAAGTGGTTTAGCCCAGAGAAGGCCCATCTCATGTAAGACTCTTCTGCGCTCGCACAGCACAGATCTCAACATTGCAATATGTTATTACGGAGAGCTCGTAAACCAAACACTGCTGAATGTAAATGAGCAAGTACCAACCCCCACATCGCTCTAAAAATGACATTTCTTCGCTGTAGGTTGGGCTTCCCTTACCTACTCCCCGAAAAGGACTGCAAGCAATGGATAATGAATCCTTAGAGATCATGTTTTCCTTAGCAAGGTCTGAATTTGAAAGACTGAAAAACATTTTTTGAGTGGGTGTAACCTAGGACACCCCACTTTTGGAATACTGTTGAGGAGGTAGAAAGATTTCAGAGGAACATTAGTGTGATGCTCCAGGCCAAAGCATGGAAGAAAGGAGAACTGTCACACAGACACTGGCTTCACCGACTGGGCAGCTGCAGCCTCTCTCGGTTTTGGACACACAACTGAGTCACAAAATATCCCTGAGGAACTCGTGCAATGCTCCCTTGCTACACAAAACTGACCACAAGCAATTATATCACCTCTAACCTTAAGAAAAGCTGTAGGACATCCATACTTTACACAGAGCTTCTCTTTAGCAGTCAGCAAACTGCTCTAATGGGTAGCGTTTTCCAAAGCTGACGAGCCTACAGGCTTCATTTTCTTACCCTTCAAAGACTGAGTTAAACAGGATTATAAATCCAGCTTTAGTGTCTGTAATTTTGCCACTAGTGACAGAACCCTATATTTGCTCAAACTTCAGCTCAAACACTTCCTTGCTCTGAATACTTTTCTTTCCAGACATCTCTGCAGGTGAGGTCAGGTGAAAAAAAGTATAAGAAATCAGTTGGGCAGAGAGGAACCTGATCAGGTTCAACAAGGGCAAGGGCAGGGTCCTGCACCTGGGGAGGAACAACCCCAGGCACCAGTACAGGCTTGGGGTGGACCTGCTGGAGAGCAGCTCTGCGAAGAGGGACCTGGGTGTTCTGGGGGACGACAGGGTGACTATGAGTCAGCAGTGTGCCCTGGCTGCCAAGAAGGCCAATGGGATCCTGGGGTGCATCAAGAGGATTGTGGCCAGCAGCTGGTCGAGGGAGGTTCTCCTCCTCCTCTGCTCAGCCCTAGTGAGGCCCCATCTGCAGTCCTGTGTCGAGTTCTGTGCTCCCCAGTTCAAGAAAGACAAGGAGCTACTGGAGAGAGTCCAGCAGAGGGCTATGAGGATGAGGGGACTGGAGCATCTCTTCTACGAGGAAAGGCTGAGGGAGCTGGGCTTGTTCAGCCTGGAGAAGAGAAGGCTGAGAGGGGACCTTAGAAATATCTTAAGGGTGGGTGTCAGGAGGATGGGGCCAGACTCTTTCCAGTGGTGCCCAGCGACAGGACAAGGGGCAATGGGCACAAACTGAAGCACAGGAAGCTCCAGCTGAACCCGAGGAAGAACTTCCTTCCTCTGAGGGTGATGGAGCACTAGAACAGGCTGCCCAGGGAGGTTGGGGATTCTCCTCTGGAGATATTCAAGACCCCCCTGGACACAGTCCTATGCAGCCTGCTCTGGGTGACCCTGCTTCGACAGGGGGTTGGACTAGATGACCCACAGAGGTCCTTTCCAATCCCTAACACATTCTGTGATTCTGTGAAGAGGAAAACTTAACATACTCCTACATTGCACAGAGCTCATCGTCAGAGATTTTTCTCTGATTTTAAGTACTAAATAATATTTGACACACAAGGAACAGTCTAATGGGGTCAACTAAGTCATTTGGCAAGTCAAGGCACATGGGAAGAATCAGAAATATTTTATTTTTTTCCTGACCAGGGAACCAAAGAGATCACCCCAGACTTCCCAGCATCGTGCCATACCCGTGAGTTGCAGCTCGTAATCCCATTTCCTCTTGGCATTCAGCAACATGTAAATTAAAATCCTGAGCTGTCACCTGCACAGAATGGTAGGCCTACCCCAGGAGTCAGCATTTCTGAGACATAAAGATCTTTCTGTCACTGATGCAATCCCGGTTGCCCATTGGCAAGCCAATTAACACCGATGAGATTAGTGTCAGTCTCCAGGAAATGGGAAAGAAGTGCTTTCCAAAATCCTTATAGGAAATGCATTAGGAATTACATATGGGACGAAACACGATGTGTCAAAAAGGAAGCACTAAAAATAGGATAGCGCAAACATCTACGGGATTGCGTGCGGAAATAATTAAATTGTCATTGCAAAGAGGTGTCTCACATCCCAGATAACCTTTTGGAGACGTATAAAAGATCGCTCAGCCCAGCCATCCTCAGTCACTCGCCTGCTCTTCCAGACACTTCTCCCTGTAGCTGAAGAGGGTAAGACCATTTTTACTATTTCTGTTCATGCTGAGAGAGACAAAGCTTCCACCAGAGGTTTTTTCTGCACCTCTTGGTAGCTAGGATTTGGCTAAATGCCTTCTGTTTGCACCCTTGCGGTGCTCTGAGGCAGGCATGGTGAATGGCTGATGGAGGGACGGGGATCACCGGGGAAAGTGCAGCAAAGGCACACGAAGAGATTCTCGGACCACACGAGCTCCACGATGTTCCACAAGGGAGATGGGGTTTGAGAGTGGCTCATGGGACTCATTGCATCAGCTTTCAGGGACCTAGCTTCACACAGCAATTTCCAGAGCAAGCCCTGCAGATTTGGCAGGATTGAGGGTGCATTTGATCTAGATTAGGCAGGCAAAAGAAAGAGAAACAGTTCGCTGGGAAGCTAAAGAAAAATATTATTTAAAAAAAAGGTGGAGGGAATATAAGAAGTGAATCTGGGCCTCCTCTCACCACATTGATCTCTTGCTCCTGACAGCTTTGCCGGTACTCTAGAAAGATGTGCTCCCGCGGTTCTTGCCACAGCCGTGAAACCTCCTGCCATGAATCCCGGTCTTCCTGCCACGGATCCGGCTCCTCCTGCCACGACTCGGGGCTCTCCTGCCATTACACCATCCAGAGGCAGCCTGTGCAGAAGTACACCTACGTGCAGCCCTGCTGCCCTCCCGTGCAGACCTATTGCCCCCCAGTGCAACTTTACTGCCCTCCCGTGCAGACCTATTGCCCGCCTGTGAAGCGCTACTGCCCCCAGGTCCCCTACTGTCCCCAGTACACCAAGAACATCTGCCAGCTGCCACCAAAATGCCCCAAGTACTAGGAGCAGGATCCGGCCCCCGAACCTGGACCCACCAGCTCGCTCCTCACCCAAAGCCTCAAGCTCGTCTCCTTGCTCATCGCTTGCCAGCCATGCTGCCTCTCTGCAAGCAAATGCTTTTAAATTGGTTGGAATGTAGCGTGGTATTAGGATAAGTCTCTCAATTTAACGAGCTTCGTGCTGTTTGCTTTCTTTTTTCAATGCAAAGCACACTGGCTGCTGAGAATAGCTTCTTTCTTGCTTTGCTGCTTCATTCTCCAGCAAGAAAATAAAAATAATATTTCAAGCTTACCTAACAGCTCTGGATGTTTTTAGCCATCACCCTGTCATATCTGCTTGTCTGGCAGCATCTGTTTTTTCTCGTGGTTTTGGAGCCAGGCTTTAATCACTGGTGAAAATGGCTAAAGTAGGAGGAACACCACGCAAACATGAAAGTCAAGGAAAATGCCCGCAGCGCCCACCAGTGATGCCAGGAGCGCTGCACCACATGCGGAGAGCTTGGGGAAACACGTCGGGTTAATTCCTGGTGAAACCGAAGATTTACACTGAGCTCAGCAGATGCGATGGGGGGTTCAGAGTTGCAGCCAGGAGCCTGGCCTGCACATTCATGTTTTTACTGCAGATGCAATCTTGAAAAGCCGCTGCTATATTTGGAAACAAAATGAAGCAAAACCTGCAGGGTTTGGAACCTGCCTTGGAACACCCTCAATTAAACAATTTCTACAGTGTAAAATGAAAGAAGGTTTCCCCAGTGTGAATCACCCATCCCAGGGCAGGCATGGGAAATAGGCTGGATGCGCTGGGCACTGCAAGTACCGAGTAAACGACCAGTTGGTATAGAAGTATTTGGAATTAGTTATTTATAGGTTATGGAGAAAATTGTCATTATAGAGGAACAGCCTGCTAAAAAGGAAAAGTTGCAAACAGGATGCAGAGAGCAATTAATTACTCACATGCATTCACGTTGTTGCCATTGGGAAGAGGTGGCTCATTTTCATGCGACCCTTGGCAGCTACTTTAAAACTCTTTTCCTTCTTCATTCTTTACCCCTCTGCAGCTGGGTATTGAGTCAGTACGGCTTTCTGTCCATAGGAGTGGTTTTGTCTTCAAGTATATGCGTTCACTTTCACTTGCTGCCCCAGGCCTCCAACTTTCCATTCTGTGATTAATTTTCTTTCTTCTTCCTTTTCCAAATCCCACGAAATGCACAAAGCCCCTGAAATGGTTACGCTTTCTGCTATGCTCAGCCATGAAGTTCCCATCACGTGAGGATGAGAAATGGCAGCAATAATGGGGAAGAAAGAACAAAGCTTATTTCATTTCTGTTCTGTTCTATTCTAAGCTTTTGTCAGCCCGTAAGAGGTTTGACACCTGGAACATCAAGGACTAAAGACTTTATGAACTGGTAAGTTTGTTCACTCAAAGCAAAGTTTGATTGGGATCTTCTTTTGGATATAATTTGAATCTTTTCTTTAGTAAAACACCTGTTGTAAAGTTGGTTATGGGTCGCCCAGCTGCCTATGGATCTGCTTCACATACACAGAATCACAGAATGGAAGGGGTTGGAAGGGACCTCTGTGGGTCATTCAGTCCAACCCCCCTGCCCAAGCAGGGTCACCCAGAGCAGGCTGCACAGGACCTTGTCCAGGTGGGTCTTGAATATCTCCAGAGAAGGAGAATCCACAACCTCCCTGGGCAGCCTAGTCCAGGGCTCCGTCACCCTCAGAGGGAAGGAGTTCTTCCTTGGGTTTAGCTGGAGCTTCCTTTGCTTCAGTTTGTGCCCGTTGCCCCTTGTCCTGTCACTGGGCACCACTGGAAAGAGCCTGGCCCCGTCCTCCTGACAC
>Ga0065711_1004585_pt1 | contig 30117 bp, 16 predicted proteins | sample Hoacrofraction12_FD_59098 | JGI IMG/M metagenome (GOLD analysis project Ga0065711, IMG submission 59098) | Hoatzin crop microbial communities from Cojedes, Venezuela - Epithelial fraction 12 v2 (version 2) | ecosystem: Host-associated > Birds > Digestive system > Esophagus > Crop | place...
ATCTTTCATACAAGTAGAGGCTCAGAGAGCTAGGACTGTTCAGTCCAGATAAGAGAAGGCTGTGGAGGGCATTACCAATGTGTCTAAATAGGTGAATGGAGGGACTGAAGAAGACAGAGCCAGACTCTTCACAGAGGTGCCCAGTGACAGGACTAGAAGTAATGGGCAAACACTCAAAGACAAGAAATGTCATTTAAATGTGAGTAAAAAGACATTTATTGTAAGGGTGACCAAACTATGGAATAGGTTGCCCAGAGAAATTGTGGAGTCTCAAACTCTGCAGATTTTAGAAGTCCAACTGGAAATATTCCCCTGATCCTGCTGACCCTGGTGTGAGCAGAGCCGTTGGCCTAGACAACCACCAAAAATGCCTGTCCACCTCCGCAATCCCATGACTCTGTGATTCTAAGAGATCTTCAGCTCATGGAGAAGAACACTTAATGGTATTCTTAGCTCCAGTTATTATTACTGGTGCAAAATCACCTAACTTCAAACCTATTCGTAACAGGCCCAAAGGGTCCCTGCTGAAGTCATGACAAAGTGCATCTGTTTACAAAGAGGCCCAGGCTCCTTGGCTTTTACTTCGTAACACAACAGTAATCTTCTACCCAAAGCCATATTTTTCTGCTATCTTGTCAGAATACCCAAGAAACCATTCAGCTGCAAGAAACTGAGGTTCCAGACCTTAACCCCCACAGTAATGCTGCCACCTCCCTTTAAACTGGAACCCTTGGCATGTTGAGCTAAACTGTGAAGGACATAACTTGCCTTCTGTTGTCTGAAGGCTTAGGAGTTCCTCTGCTTCCCATGCAGGCTTCTAATCACGTATAATCCTGAAGACAATGAGCACTACCAGGGGATCTACTTTTCACGTCTTTTGCACTTATATTTTTTTAAAAGGTAAAATTATTGCAGTTAATGTCCAACAGAACAAAACTCTTTGGTTTTTATTCAGTCGGGAAAAAGAAAGTGAAAACTTTTCCAGTCAATTTGGAATGGTTCTTTTTTTATTCTTGATGTATTTTCTTGATGATTTAGCTGCTGGACTGAAAGTCAGATATTCAGAGGAACTTTTACAGAGATGGAAAGAAAGAGTAGAAGCCATTTATCCCTCTCTCTGTTTCCCAAATGCAGATTCTTTTTCAAGGAGCACACTGTTCTGGAAAAGCTTTTCTTGCTCCAGTGGAGTTCTATAGCATTTCATTATACTCTGCGTCCTGTGCATAAAAGATTTGTCGAAGCTGCCTTAATGCGTAGGAACAGACATTGTGATGCTTCAAGAAGGTCTATTTCACTGTTTTATTTTCTGGTTTGCTTTCAACATCTTGACTTGGACACTTGAGCAACAAAACTCAAATTTATTATGGCTCTGTCAAATCATTAAAACCAAGTGTAGATGATAAAAACACTGTCTTGTTCAGACATGTGGAAAAAATACTTTCTTTTCCTAATGCAGTCAAATTGTCCAATCTGTAGCAACTGCCAGGGCATCTGATTAGATTGTCCTAGCCTTTTCATCTTCTTGGCAGAAAGTTAAAAATAAGTTAAAATAAAATAAGTTAAAAATAAGCCCAAAGACTTGTTTATTCTTTACCTGGGTTCATTGTGTTCTGAATTTGTTGGATTTTTTGGAATCTTTTAAAGCAAATCCCATCTATTTCAAGCTTACAGGCCCAGATTACTGTCATGACATGTCAGTCCGCTTCTGAAAGTCTGCACTCTTCTGAAATACACCCTCAAAGACCTTCTCCATACCTATCACTAGTCATTACAGACTCCTTTCTCCCCTCCCTCAGCTCCAAATCACCTGCAAAGTTGAGGCATCCTCAGCATCATTCCACTTGAAACTGTCACATCTCCCTTTTGGAAGTCGCTCCAAGGCAAGAGCTTCAAATGGAAGAGACTGAAGAGCTCAGTATTCATATTCTGATTTAGCCCTGGTCATTTGAAATACGGGAGAGCTGCTGCGAAGGAAAGTGAAAATGAGTCTGAATACCCCCTGGCCCTCTGCACCTGGTTTTCTTCATGAACAAATTTTGGACAATTTCCTCGGTATTACTTTCACTGTACTCTTTCAAAGATTTCCACAGCTGCAGTAGCTTGATAAATGCAAGGAAGAGATGCTTCTTATTCTTTGGACAGTCCACACAAGCAGAGGGAATGGGAGACACTAGTGCTGCATCACAGAACAATTGTCAGTATGTTAGTATTAAGATCTTGTTATTATGGCTAATATTTCCTCTAATTAAATATTTATTTTTACATTTTAACATCTATGTTTACCTGGAAGCAATATGAACACTTCAATCAAAATAATAAACACCTACTTGAAGATAATATCCCCAAGGAAGCATTAGGCAGGTTGCCATCCCAGGCTTATCCCCACTCAGGCTGGAACTCCAGTAAAAGTCTTAAACACTCTTTCTTGGCCACTGCCATAATCTCACCTATCTGATATTCACTGAATGATTGTGGCAGAGTTGTAGCTAGCAATTCTTGGAAGGATGTGCTCTGTCAAATTACACTAGATTTAATGGGACAAATAGTAAATACGATTACTTCCCACAAGACTTCCCCTAGGAAAAAGCTAATTTATGAACAGGCTAGTTTTTACTGGCAACCATACAATTCACACAGAAGAGCTTTCAGGCTGGCTGCAGCAAGCAAACTTGGAAAGCTTCATTTGCTGATTTAGATTATAGCAGGTCCTCTTCTACCCATTTCCAACAGCATCACCCACACTGAACTCTGTTTTCACTGCATACTATGTCCTGAAAAAGAGAGGAGATTTATGGCATTTCCAGCATAACAGGGTGACTGAGAGGTGCCCTCCTTCCCCACCAGACATCACAGGATTACAATGACTGAGTAGCATAAATAATTCCATAGGTCAGCCAGTTTTCATCTCATACCAATAAACTTATATTCTGTTTGAAGTCCTGTAAGGAATCTGAAAGTCGCATTCTTTTACAGACCTATCCAGTATATGATCCTGTAACATAAGCATGTACTGTCCTTAGGAGCTCACATCTTGAGTAAGTATTGTCTTGATTTACAAGAAAAGTTTGTTTGTAAAAGGGGAAACTGTAGGTGGGGGAACTCAGACAAAGAGGAAATGAATTCTAGACATGCTGATATGCTGATAAGTCATCATTGAATCTCTCCAACAGGTAGAAAAATTATCTTTTTGTAGCTCCAGGTCAGCATAAAAGATTCAGACATCATTATAGTATGAATCACTAGCAAAGATGTCTGTCTCCCCTCCTAACAAATCCATTTCCTTCAAGTGTCCTGACTCTTTTGTCTCGGATAGGTGTGGGACTATAATAATTTTTGGCTTTAAAAGTGATTCTTAATCAGTTTAAGTTTCTGACAATCAAATTGCAAGTCTCAGGTCCTGTCAAATGAAATAAAAATGGAAACACTTCTCCTATATTTTAAACTCCAAAATGGTAAGGCACATATCCATGAAACATGGAGAAAGGCTTCTTGGAGATGCTATTAATATGTGCCATAAGAAAGTCACATCTGCAAACCTGCCTGCAGAACACAGTTCATTTCTGGGGAGAACAGGTTAATGAGATGATCAGAGGAGGAATAAAGCGTGACAGGTGCCTTGAACTGCATAATGAACTCATGCAGAGCCGAGAGGATGTCACTTTAAAGCACTTAGATTAGCATCTCATTCCTGCCTCATACTGATTCCTATCTCTTGACTACAAGCAACTGTCTCTGTGTGGTGTGGGATGGTGCTGTGCTTTGCTTTGTGTCAGGCACTCCATAAAACATTGCAGTGTTTCAATTCAACAGATTAGGAGAAGTGGCCCATCTCATAGAAACAATGAGTTCCTTTCCTCAGCAGTTGCCCCAGCTTTCCCCAAGGCTGGACTAGCCACATTCAGACACATTTTGTGACAGGTATTCCTCAAGCTTATCACCAAACTATAACGCATAAAACCCCTGAAAAAAAACCAAAAGCTAAAATGTTCAGATAATGTTACAGTGGCCCTGGGATGCTGGCCAAAGGAAGACTATTGTATAGAACTCCTGGAGTTTAACTCACGTCACTGGAAAACATCGCATGGTGAGCAGTATCCCAAGCTGCCCCTTTCCTAGATATTAATAACATCTCTTTTGGGTGTTTCTTTTTGAACTGGCCATTTTGGGGATCCCTGCATCTAAAAGGAGAATGCAAATGAAGAGTGAAAATCTGCAGAAGATATTGAAATACCCTCCCCATCCTTCCAAATGATGGCATCAATCACACAGCAGGAAGACATAGCTCAGGCAGAGACAACAATCTGATGTAGTGCATATGTGTCCCGAACCACCACAGGTCAAAGCATATCAGCTTTGGAATGGTTCATGAGAGGTATGAAATGTGCCGATGAAATGTCACATACCAAAGATTTCACATAATGACACTGTAAAGTACCAGAATAGGACCAGACATCTTGTAGTAGATTGTTGCCTGGTCACAGGTGGCCAGGCAGGATGGAGGGTGAAAAAGCTGCTATGAAGTAGATGCTAGAAGGAAGATGCATGTGGCCAGTGACATGGAGCAAGGCACTTGGGTAACAGGCAGTCCTGTCACTGGGGGCTGTGGAACAGCAATGAGGCTAGCTTGGTGGGCAAGACTAACCTTCTGCGGGAACACTATTGAGATGAGCTTAGCTAGACAGGCATCACTTTTATCAGTAAGCCATAAAGGGTATGAAATTACATTTCATTCAGAGAGATCTCCAGCCTTCAGCAGGGGACAAATTTCCCCGGGGAAAGTCCTTCCATTCCTTTAGTCTGCCAACACCCACCTCAGGGAGCAGAGGCAGTCCCTCACCACCAGAGAGCTGATCTAATTTCAGGCAAGGAAAGCAGAGTGGGGCAGAGCTATCCAGTACCAGAGATTAGCAATAGTGGCAATAGTGGCTATACAGGCATACAGAGAGAATAAATTTCCCAGGGATCAACCTAAAGTCCGAGAATGAGAGAGAGTCACTACCTTTGCATCTGATTTCATCAAAGGGATGCTTGCTGTTGTTTGTTGTTTATGTGCCAAAGCTCTTAGCAGGACAGGAACTGAAGTCACTGAATGGCAGGAGAGAAGAGGTTGCAGAACCCTCAGTAAATTCACAGTGATAAATATTTGAAAGATTTGTACAGCTTGCTGGCCTGTGATAAAAAGCAGAATTAGACATAGTAGACCCTGCCTTCCCTTTGCATCCCATATTATAAGCTAAAAGGTAATGCTTTGTGACTCATCATTAGAAAAGAACAGATGGCATGACTTCAGCCAGCCACACTATAGCTCCGAGCTGGCAAACATCCACTGAAGTCTTCAACCTTGTATATACAAGTAGATGTAATAAATACACTGAGACTGCTCAAAGTGTTTAAGTCAGGTCTGAAGGCTGCACCCATCCAATTAAATTAAATAAGCTCAGGAACATTCCCAGGCACCTCTGGCAACGTGGTGTGAGCTGACATCTTAGTAAGCTGTTTTAGTTTCCACAGTGGGTGGCTGCACACCAAGTGCCTATGGCAAATGCTCACTGAAGGATCCTGTTTGGGACAGTCCTCAGCCCATCAGCAACAGGGCTAATAGTCTACTAGTCTGGGCAACTGAGTTCCAGGAATGCTTCCTTACAAATCCAGACCTATTAATATAGATACAGCTAAGATTATTTACAAGGTCAGGGCTGAACAGAAGAAGCAATCCTTAAGGCTGACGTATGTGCTTTCAACAAGATGTAATTTCTAGGCGAAAAACCTAACAGAGTCAAAAAAATATGTAAGAGCATGAAAAAGCCTACAAGTGTCTCAGTAATCACTATGATACTGTGGATTAGAAACACAGTCTCTGATTCAGGATGTTATGAAATCAGCAAAGGGAATCCTTTCATTACTTCAGTGGGCTCTTGGCAATCTCCCTGTATCTGTACAGATGTCTGACCAAGTGATGGTCACTTGGAACAGGACAATTCCTGAAATAACTACCAAGTTATTAAAATTTTCAACCAAGCAGGATGCTTCCTGTGCACCACTATCTAGCTATCAACAAAACTCGAAGTGTGGTTTCTTTTGTTGCCTTGCTGCTGCATGAATAGGGTTGAGGTACACCACGAGGTCTTTCACACTGCTGAACTTGCTGACTATCCTGCATTAAGCAAAGCTGTTATACAGAAGAGAATCTGTGTCAGTGTCACTAAGTTATTGGAATTATCGTAGGCAGACAAACTCTCTAAAACTCAAGCATTGAATATGAAATAAATTTCTTTTTGTTAAAGAAGGTAAATAAGCAGGAAACAAAAAGGTATGCTCAGGCAAAAGCAAAATTGCATTGCAGTTAGTTAAGAGTATAAAAGCGAATTTGAAAAATAAAGGCTAGAAATATATTTTGGAACAAAAATATAATTTAGGGCTGATTCTCCACCCTTAGATTTTTAACTAGGTTATGTTTTCAGAATAAAACTATATTTAATTTTTCCAAGATACAGAAAGTTGTGTTTGTTTTTCCCAGTAAAAACATAACTTAGACTCAGTAAGAGTTAAACGAAAAACGATAACCTCCCTTCCCCAAACAAACAAGCAAGACAAATAAACAGCAACTCCTTCTGTGTGCAGTAGCTAGTATTAAACCTGTAAGAAATGCTGTTATTGTAAACTGCCAGGAGTGCCTGATACATCAGGTGGCTGTGCCATCATTCAGCGGGATCTTGTCAAGCTGTTAAATTGGGCCAACAGCACTGTGATGCAGGTCAACAAGGGAAAAGGCAAAGTCCTGCCCATGGAGAGGAATAACCTCATACACACCAGGGGGCAAGCAGCTGGACAGCACCACTGCAGAGAAGGACCTGGGGATCCCAGTGGACAGCAATCTGAACATGAGCCAGCAATGCACCCTCAGGCCATCGGCAGCCTGCACTGCATGAGGAAGACAGTTGCCAGCCAGGCAAGGGAGGAGATCTTTCCCCTCTTCCTCTTGGCACCTGTGAGGCCATAGCTGGGGTATTGTGCTCAGGTCTGTGCTCCCCAGTGCAAGAGAGACATAGACTTTCTGAAGCAAGTCCAATGAAGGGCCAGAAAGAAGATTAAGGCACTGGAGCATCTTTCATACAAGTAGAGGCTCAGAGAGCTAGGACTGTTCAGTCCAGATAAGAGAAGGCTGTGGAGGGCATTACCAATGTGTCTAAATAGGTGAATGGAGGGACTGAAGAAGACAGAGCCAGACTCTTCCCAGAGTTGCCCAGTGACAGGACCAGAGATAATGGGCACACACTGAAAGAGATGAAATTTCATCTGAACATAACAACACACCGTTTTTACTCTGTTTGTGGTGGACCATTGAAATAGGCTGCCCAGAGACTTTGTGGAGTCTCCAATTTTGTCGACATTCAAAGTCCAACTGGACACAGACCTGGGCAACCTATTGCAGCAGAATCTGCATGAGGGGGTGAACTAGACAATCTCTAGTTGTGTCAATCAATCTCAATTACTCTGTGACTTTGTGAATTTGTGATTCTGTAAGCTGGATCACGGTGTGGAAGATCTTCTTGTTTCTTGATTTCAGCACTAGAAATGCAAACACATCAATTATGTATTGATAGATATTGCATAATGTAATTTTTATGCCAGTTCAAGTTAAGAGCTTAAGCTAATTTCCCAATACTATGCAGAAGACTTCTGTGGGAAAGTTCCTGGCCTCATTTAAGTCAGTAGTAGACTCTGATACATGTTAATCACAATGTACACATACCATCCTTTAGAATGTTTAGTTTACAAAGCACAACCTTTCACACTCTACCAATGAAAGGTATTTATCAAAGCACAGTGTTTAGAAAGAAAACTTTGTTCCAAGTATTCATTAGCTGCTGCTGCTGACCTGAATGTTACACAATGCGACCCATAGCAGTCTTTCTCCAAAGATTTAGCCTGTTCCTGTTATGTCTGTGTAATCCAATGCTGCTTCTGACCTCCAGAATAGATCATACCCATTTCAGCATTCAAGACCTTTATGTCAACCTATAGCAGATTTGTAAAAAAAAAAAAAAAAATTCTCAAAAACCCTGAAAAGTTGACTGAACTGTTTAAAACTTTGGTTCAAATTTAGCAAATACTTTTGCCAAAATTTAAAAAATAAAGGAAGAAGTAACAGGAAAATTAAATTAAAATTTATTCTGAGTTAAAGGAAATACTTCGGTTGTCTCTAAATAGCTTATTTTTTGCTTTACTAGAGAAAAAAAGCAGGAAAAAAGACCTGTTTCAAACTGACGTAGAATTAGGTCACCTGTATAATGACTAATAATTACTTAATAATTACTGCCAAATGCTATTGGTTGATATTTGGTCACTTACACACAAGATTGTTTAGAAACACTAATCCATGGTCTTCACCATTCCTATAAACTGAATGTGGGTCTTTCTTTCATGATCTGTCTCCAGTTCATACCATTCATCTCCCACCTTTCACAGCCTGCTAGTCTCTTGCTGATGTCTCTTTTTATCCTGCATGTTAGTACTTGCAAAGCAGTGAACGGTTTTGATTCCCTGTTTTTACACGCTCCATTTTATATTATCTTTTTTTTAAAAAGGAGAAAAAAGATGGTTATCTAGCACAACTATTATTACAACTGTAACCTTAAGAGAAGGGCCTGCAAAATACCTGTAATAGTATTATCTAATTTGGATTCAATGTTGGCATCTCTGCTTAGGTAACCCATTTGTTCTGTTTGTTTATACCAGTCCTTTGTTTGACTAATCGGCTGTTCCCTTTGCTGCCTGGTCACTTATCCAAATATCTCATCTCTTACAACTTTCTCCTGCTAATCATGCTAATCAAGCTAAACCAAGCCTGTAAGTGTTTCTCAGTTCTGTAATTTAACAGTTGAAAGCGGCTCTCACTCCACAGCCACTCATGTTAGTCTCCCTAGAAGGTGAAGTTTTTATCCCATATGGATAAAACATTCAGAGCTCCTGAAATATATATAAATTTGAGAAAACTGTAAAAAAGTCCACTTTAAACCAAAGAAGAGAGCTGGAAGGAAAGGGAAAAACACTTGAAACACAATATAAATATAGCCAATTATCCATAAGCTTTCTTTTACCTGCCTCTACTCTTACTAAAAGCCTGCCCAGACCTCGACCCATAACAAGTATTCATGTTCGTTTTATTTGAAGAATAGTATTGTGTAAATCATACTCTTAAACCAGCTACTAAAAGCATATAAATTTGAAACATACATAATAAAAATATTTCATTCTTTTCAAATTACATCTAAGAGCTTTTTTTAAGAGGCTATAACAAGTCCTATCCAAACAGAGATTTATAAAACATGCTTCTCTGAAGCACATGGTGATTTCCATTTTATTATACCTTACAGTACTAGCAGAAGCTGCAGCTAATGTTACATTTCTGCTTCTATTCTGAACAGTTCCCTTTCCATTCCCTTCTGTTCCACTGATCTTTCATTCGTTTCTTTTTTCACACACCTAGGAAAGTGGAAGGAAGAAAAAATCTTACATGAATTTGAGGGAAAGAACAGATTTTTTGCATTGGAAGATCACAACTAATGTTTAAATATGAGAATTGCGCAGAAGGTCAAAGGGCAGCACTTCTCTCTGAAACGGGATACACGAATTCATGAACTATCTTACTGACGTTGTCTTTCTAAGGCCCACAGCAACACTTGAAAAGAAGAGAAAAGGCAGTCCCATTCATGTTCTGCCTGGTTTAAGGACCTTCCCCACTATCACTGATGTTCCTCCCATAACTAGTATAAAGACTTGTTTTCTTCAAAATTCTGCTAAACATTTGCCTGCAAAACAATGCATGAGAAGGAAACCATGACAATATGCAGGATAACATTAAGCTGCAGGCTTATCCAGCTGTTTCACTTTGACCCCATCAGTGACAAACACAAGATGCTACAGATGAAAGTGCAAATACTTCTTTGTAAAAGATGAGAGATAATCCCTTTTGCTTTCCTAAAGTCTCTCTTTCCAATAGTGCCATCTAAGTCTGGAGAGCTGAAGACAGGGTTGAGCCCATGGTTGATGTTAAGATTTCCATCCAAAGCATGCATACAGATGTATAAGCACTTCATGAGGAGAATAGACTTGTTTGAAAATATGGTTTAGAAGAACAGTTCTCAGTGATAACCCATTAAATTTGTTGAGGAGTCGAACAAGGCCCCACTGGATTTCGCCCTGATCTCATTCTTCTCAATATCTTAACTAACAGGTTGAGTAGCACAACCTGAAAATGTAGCCAACACCACCACCAACAACATCTTGCGAGTAAGGGCAACACATACATTGGCCATCTGACCTCAGGAGCCAAGATCATACAGAAGAGGTAGTCATTTGCAAAGATGGCAAGAAACACATTAATGTTTCCAATAATAAGGAAGAAGAAGTTAACTACAAGAATAAATTGGGAAGTACCAGTGAGTCAACTGGAAGGCAGAAATGGGTTCTAAGTTATATTGGATAAAAACCTATGTGAATGTGTGTCAGGGATATGGGACATAGCCAACAATGGTGTGTATTCACAACTGTGGTGTATCTGAGGGGTGGAAGGAAGAGAGTAATTTCTCTTCTGGTCCATTCATACGTTGTATTAACTGGAGAAGTCAGTACTTTTCCAGGGAGATTCCAGCACCCAAGGAAGATGTAGACAAACTGAAGACCCTAGTGGAAGGCTCAGAAAATGTAGCCTGTCCGAGAAAGGTAGAAAGAGCTGACAATATAACCTCAAAAAGCAGACAGCAGAATGTAAGTAACTTGCTAACACCTTCCTAATGCTCCAGCTGAGGATGACTAACCTTGATTCCCAACTCCTCATAAGGGAATGTCATTAGCAGTCAAAAGTAGTACAGATAAAGTGGCTGGCACCTCCAACACTGAAATTACTGTGACGTTGTATATCCTTGAAAAAGGCACAGGTCCCTGTTCTAGGGGTAGAGGATTCTGGTATCAGGATCTGAACAGGTAGAGATTGGAGCCTCACTCAGAGGACACATGTTTTTAGCAGTTCCTTGTAAAAATGAGTTTAAAGGCAGCATATCGCCCAAGATACAAGATTTTTTACTCACCATTCAGAAATAGCCAGCCCTCCCTAATGTGCTACACATGGAGTCCTGGTGTTCCACACTACTCTCGAAGCTAAGGTGCACACTAGGCAGCATGGATCTGGCTCCAAGTATCTAAAGCAAAAGCACAAACAAAGGAACACCCTATGGTGCAGAATAGCAGACTCCGTGGAATGATCCTGATTGAAAGATCATTGTACATTGAGGAGTTAGTGATCCATTTAACAGCTAACAGAAGTGGGTCTAAGCCAAGGCTGTGCTATGCTCTGCTCTGCTATGTGACATGCACAGCTTGGCCTTCAGGCCTGTCTTGTGCTATGTGTATCTATTGGCTGCAGGATAAACTTACCTGGTTGACAGTAGCAGAGGAACCTACAGGGTTCCACTTGGTATTGGTGATTGCACCACCTGCATGCCCTTGCCTTTATCTATCTAGTAGTGCAGCAACAAGTTCCTATAGGAACAGACTTTTGTGGAACAGCGGAAATGATGACTAGAATTGTTTCCCTTGTGAGAAAATCCTGTAAGAGGTGAGAGGAACAAAATGGGATAAACCTTCCATGGATGGATCTGTGCAGCGTACCACACCCATTCGATACTGCACAGCTGGGGATTGTCAGCACCTGAAGTGGTGGAAGTTTGTCTATACTGTACTCTCTTTCTTAACAGTATTATCTTTAATAAATGTCATTTCAAGTGGTACTTTACAGAATCTGAGTGTCTTTCTTACTGGGATCATAACAACCCAGATTCTCCTGGTGCTAAATCGCCCTTTATTCCTTTACCTATGTTTTCCAATTCAAGTCCTGATATGAACAAACATTTATAGTGCTCCTCAGAGACAGAGGGTATGATGCTAAAGGATATGTTCATCAGATTGCCAACCACATTCAGGAAAACACTGGAGCCCATGTTAAAAAAGAGTTGGGATGACAGAAAGAAATTGCCTAATCACGCTATACCATGAGAAATCACTGTTGTTCGCCTTTCTGCTCAAACAGCTTCTCCCTGCTTAGGTGGAAAAACTTTGCTGTTTTTAAATGAAGAATTGTCTTTCTCAGTTGTTTTCATAATGCCAAATGGTGTTTGGTTGGTTCATTCCAGTAATAAAACTTCTCAAAACCATAATATATCCGGTTTAGGTGAAGCCTGCATATGCTCACAAACTCTCTGATATGTGCCCAGCACCAGTCACGGAATGAACAAGAGATTTTGCTATAGAGTTGATGACCTGCTGTTGCCTTTAGGTGTTGTGAGGTTTGGGCAAGAAGCGGGAGTCTTAACGAGCACCTTCCTTCATTTAATTTTTCCTAATATCCAGTCTAAACCTCTCCTTCCATTGGGGAAGGTTCAGATTGGATATTAGGAAAAATTTCGTTACTGAAAGAGTGGTCAGGCATTGGAATAAGCTCCCCAGGAAAGTGGTAGAGTCAGCATTCCTGGAGGTGTTCAAAAAATGTGTAGGTATGGCACTTCAGGACATGGTTTAGCAGGCATGGTGGTGTTGGTTTGACAGTTGGACTTTATGATCTTAGAGATCTTTTCCAACATTGGTGATTCTATGATTCTATGATTCTATCCATGTGCAGCAAATATCATAATAAAAAGAAAGTGAAGCTGGAAGCCTTGTTGTGGAGGCAACAATGCTTTATGGTTGTGATTAGAGGAGGCATGGGGCACTGCTTCTAGTGTTTGAGGAATGGCATTACCACACGAACTGCCAATGTCCCCTAATAGAAGAAACAAAATGAGTCAAATAAGATTGGACATTTTTGCAGCAGAGCTCAAAAACACAGTGACGTAATTATTTCTTGGAAAGGTGAATGGAAATTCAGTGCCTAGTCAATGTATGTGACAGACACACAACAGCGTGTCTCCCTGGAAGAAGATTTCAAATGGTCTAATAATTCCCACAGCTAGTTTACTGATTGCCTCTTCTTAAACTGCTGCCTCCTCTTGGGATCATCATTTCCAGAGGCTCTTTTAATCTCTTTTTGTGACAGACATCAATAAAACGTCCTAAATTTATGTAGTGAAATTATGACAGTTACACATAAAAACATCGATCCAGAATTTTCCAGCATCAAGAGGCTGCTTCACATTTCCTCTGAAGGATTGTGCATCAAGCTCTAATTTACAAGAGAAATATTCTGGATTACACTTAAGGATTAAATTAATGCATTGTGCAAATACATTCAAATTTTGTACAGCCAGTCAACATGAATTTTAATGCATTCTTTCAACACCTGGTGCCTGAATAACAACTAAATTGCATGCTACCAACACAGCTTATTTCCTTTATTGAGTTATGGATGGATGAGTGAGAGAGGGACCCAAAATGTTTGTGTTTCATGAAATTCAGATTTCTCTTTCAAAGGCGACTGTTATTGCTACCTGTACTTTTCCAGCAAAATAGTCCAAGAACCTGCCAAGCATCTGCAAGGACTCTCACTCTTTTTCCAACATTTACCTGCATGCATATATGTGGGGGTGCTGTGGCACAGGTTTAGCTGAAATGGAACAAAGTCCAGAATAGCAACTCATGTGCTCTGCTCCAGGCCAAATGAGTAGTCATAAGACAATTATTTCTGTTATCAGACAGGCACCTGTATTTGTACAGGAAGAGCAGCAATGTCCACAATTGGTTTCTGGACCTTACATACTAGCTCTGTGAGGCTGGAGATCGGTTTTCATCCCTACTATCTGTGTATGCACTCTTGTGCCTGTATTATTTCATGGAATAAACCTAAATCTTAGGAAGGGTCCTGCAGAGGCAGGTAAAAAAGTCACGTCCAGCATCCCCAGACAACCAAAGATAAGTGCAGATTTCTTACTGAATTCAGTAAGTTGTGCCTGATGAAGGACTTCTGCCACACAGGTCAGTAGATGGAACTTTTATTTTGTTATGTTTTCTTAAGAAAAAAAAGGGGAAGACTTGTCTGGAACAAGACTAATGTGGCTTTGTAAGGGAGTATCTTTACTCACATTACTGGTGAGGAAAGATTTTCTCTTCACAGCAGTCCTTGCTTGACCACCCTGTGCCAAAGGGTGGACATACCCCAGTGTACCACCATGTTTACCCCACTTGGCCCAGCATGGACACAAAGGGAAGGACAGGGACCTTGAAGCATTATCTGGGATGAAACCAGGAGTCATTCTACAGCCCTGAGCATCTTTATGAAGTGTAACCATTTGTTTGCCTCAAAGTATGGCAGCCTGCCTAGGTGTCAGACCAAGATGACACACCCAGCTCTGCAGGGCCTTCATAACTACGGTTGCCCTGAAGAATAAAATCCTAGTACCAGAAGGAGATAAACAGACTCCATTACTGAGAAAATGTCACTAACAACAGGATCAGCAGTCACAAGGAGCAATAAGAGCTGCAATAAGTACTTCCTTGCATATTTGGCAAAAGAGAGCCCAACAGAACCACAGGAAAGGAGCAAGAACAGGTATATTGTGCTGTGCTGCCCAGAAACACATTTGCAAGACTGAGCTGATGGACTTTTTTTGTACAGACTAAAACTTTCAAAGTGAATTTAAAGTTCTATTTAGAACATTTCACAGAAAACCATAATTAGGCCAGCACGAAAGAGATGACTGGAGAAAAAGAAAGGAAAAAACTCAATGTGCAAAAGTAGAAGAAACAGTGAGCCCTTTCTTCATGATGTTTTGTAGTTGCTCATAGCAATTGAGGACTGAAACAAGAATACAAAAACAACAGAAAGGGACCACAAAGCATAAGATGATCCTGGCAACAGGTCTAAGAGCTGCTCATGTTAGTAGGAGTTTGTCAAGACAACACTACATTTCAGCCCACTGGTTTGCATTTACTGATCTTCAAGACAATGTGAACTTCTGCTGAATATTCTCGAGGCAGTTTTTTCTATGATGTCTCTATGGTATGGAAAGTCATTTAATTTGTTAAAATACAAGTAGTTTCTTCTCTGGTTTCAAAGTTCTACAGAAGCTTTGTCAATCCCTACTACTGTCAGTTCGCATGCTTTTATCTCCAGGTTTGAGACTGTCTTCAACTTCCAGTCCTTGAAGTAGCATCATGAGGTGAAAAATCAGCTTCCACTAACAAAGAGAAGGAAAAGAAACAAAAGAAGTCTGTGTTGTTACAGTTACCAATATAGACCTAAAGCTCTGTGGTTTTACATTAAAAATTATTTAATTTTGGTGGCACCTAAATTAATTTTTATACATAAATTTAGATTAAAAATAGATATTTTTAGATGACATGTTTTTCTTTTTTGACTCTGTGACTTTTTTTCTGGTTTTGGTATTGGAAGTTGAATATGTTTCATTCGCAAGCCTTTCTGTGTGCTGAAGACCTCTAAAAGCCCATTATTTTAGTGAATAAAATGAAATAATCCCATAATTCCAGAATCTGATGTTGTAAGTCAGGAAATCTGATGAAATGTTAAACGCTGGTCATTCTATATTGCTTCGTATCTCTCCAGGAACAGATCTCTACCCCTAAAACCATTTTTACCAGAGTTTCATTCACCTGTATTGGAGAGTTCTTAATCCCAGGAAGAGTCATGGAAGCAGGTTATACAGAATCTGTATTACCAACACAACTCAGAAGATGCACTTGGCATTTCACTGCACAAGAGCTGTCTTATTCCTGCTGAGACAATTCTAAAGAGACTGTGACTGCCTACTGTATCTGAATAACAGAACTCAACTCATGTTTTATTCAGAGCATTTGGTTTGTTTGACAGTTTCACACCTTCCAGGCATGATTTAATTAATATTATGAGGTAAACTAATAGCGCTCTTTTTTTATTTCTACTGACTAAGTACACTTAGGTGATGAAAGGCATTATTATAATGTAATACTGCAATATCTGGTCTCCTTCATTTTCTACCAGAATCATAGGGTGCAATAAACAGATGTGTAATTACAATGAAGACCCTAAGATTTAGGGCAAATTGAATTTCCAAATCTATTTCTAAGGTTTTCAGATTTCTGACGTGCAGATTAATGTCAATTGATAATGATCCTCTCTCAGTGACTGGAAAAAAAGAAAAAGCTTGAAGAAGCTAAGGCTCACCACGACAGTGCATGCCTCACAGTTCCAGCAACGCTGCCTCAACATGCTCTGTTTCACTGTCAAAAGGCCAGGTAACAGCTGCAGTTTCATCAGCTGGGTACAGTGCCCTCCCCTCTCAGGAAAGAGGAGTGTCAGCGTCTCTGCCGAGAAAAAAAAACATAATGAACAACAATGCATAGTAACCTATAAGCAACTTAGGGCTTTCTTTTTTGAAATTTTCTGGGATGAATGAAGAAATAACTGAAGACAAAATTAAGCTGTAAAATCTGAATCCCTGTATCGGTAAACTTCAGGCTATGCAGTATTATTCTGTTGATATTACAGCAGCATAGAGAGGTAAAGTGTCTCTGATAAGGCTCCAAGGAGGTACACAGTCAGAAAAAACCCTTTCTCTGAAGTGTCTGCAGCTCGAAGAGACAAGATAGGATTTACTGATGCCAGGAAGGAGTTTAGCAGAAGAGGTAACCTCAGGATTCATGTTACCTTAATGACATGCCAGTGTCTGATGTATTATGGGATTGTGTAGTCTGACTGACTTTGGTCTTGTTTCATGATAGACTCAAATGAATCAAAAAAAAACCCTGTGACATAATAAAGCAGTGATGTTCGTAACCTCAAAGAGAAGAACTACAGAGTCTCTGTCTCCTGAGCTTTATAGCACAGAATGCTCTAATATACCTCAGGTTTGATGTAGCAAAAAGAAAAGCTTATTTGATAACCCAGCCCTCACCCACTGCCACTGGAACAAACACCAGGTTTCAATAAACCTTGGAAATGGAGGAAAAACCCAGATGGTCGAGTGTTCATAGCCTACTAACACTTCCCATACAACTAGCAATGACAAAAGACCACTCTATTCAAAGCAAGCATCTCTAAATTACTGTATTGCCCACAACCATTGAGGTACTGCTTCAGTAGAGTCTGAAATACATAGGCGAAGCAGGAAGAAATATATCTTCATCAAAAATTGAATGCAAGCCACACAGCTGGTTAAAGATAGATACAATTAATTTTAATTTCTTAGAAATAATAACACTTCTACCTTCTTATCTGGGCAACAGACATCGTGGTAAACATGGAAGAATCTAACCTCCAATGGGACTTAATCTGCCCTTTAATAGCAATTCCTTCACCAGTGGAGCCTGCAGCACACTCTAGTCTTCCGGTGTTTCTGGAAACTATGCAATTTACAGGCTCTTTTTGAAAGCTCTTCAGTGCATGAATTGTTCATCATAATGAACAGCTCTTCTGCAGCTGCTGTCCTTCACTGGAAGGCTGGGCACAGCCTGAATAACAGCTAGATATGTCACAGCACACATGAGAAGGAGTTTGAGACAATATGGACTTTTGCTGTCAAGCCTATTTCCAGGTACACTCCAGCTTGCTGCTGCTGTTGTCTTAACATACACATCATTCAACAAAGACCAGTTAACTTCACTTAAGCTGCCAGTCAGTTTTCAGACTGGGTCTTGTAAAGTGACTGACATGAGGCTTTCCTACCTGACAGCAGATAAAAATGCTCCTAAGAAAGCAAAATTGTATTTACCAGGGAAGTACAGTTAATTTCAGCTCAGCCCCTTTCCCATATTCTGACAAAAACTCTTCTAAATGTATCTCACAACAGGTTTCTCTCTCACTTGAAAGCCATGCTCTGATTCACTGGCCAGTTATAGATAAGCCAGTTTTGTCCGCATTGCTGCTGCAGAGCTGTCGTTTGGCTGCGCATGGGTCAGCATGACCTGCTGTCTCTACCTGCTGTTGAGATAGTTATCAAGGGCAAGATAGGTCTCTTGCAGCGGCCCAGATTTTGCTTACATCACCGGGTGAGTGTAACAGGTTAGACACAGTGTAGAAGGCCAGTAGACTTAGGCCCATTCAAAAAGAAAGAATTTGCCAATTGACAGAAGAAGACAGTCCCATTACAAAGAGCATTTCAAAGCTTGTCATGGGATGAATCGCAGCGATTCCTCCCACTGTCCAGAGGCCTCTTTGTCTCCACATTGCCTGTCAAACAAGTCCAGCCTAACTAGGCTCACAGGCTTTACTGAAATCAGGATCTGTCACACTGGCAACTTTCTTCTTATCTGCAAGTCCAGACGTACCGTCAAAGGACAAAATTGTGTTGGTTTGACATGAGTTATTCTGACAAATCCACATCAGCTGGTTTCTATCCTTGTAGTATGCTCTTGGGATCTTGTAAATGTATTTCTTAATAATTTGCCTAAGAATCTCCCCAAGCTGAGATTGTTCCCCATGGTCTCATTTTCCCTTTTTACAGAGAAGTAGGATGCCTGACACTCCCAGGCTCCTGAGAATTTCTGCAGCCTCTGTCACTCATTAAATATTGTATTGTGGGCCTCATGAGGCCCTAGCAATATAATCTTCTAGTGAAGAATTGGGTCTTAAGAACTTCTTAAGTGATCTTGCCACTCTGTGTGTCCGCACCCCCAGTTAAATTAGTGATAAATGGCTGTCTTCTAAGTTTAGGTCATTTTTAGGTCATTTTTAGTTCTCTATTATTTAAAAAAATACTTGCAGAGCAATCAGATGGGACAGCACAGGAAGTGGTGGTGTGAATGAATACTTTTCAGGCTAGCACACACCAAACTGTTCAAGCAGCCAGAGACTGAGCTCAGTCCTTTTATCCCAGCTGTCTTATAGGAGGCTCTATCTGATGCAGTTCAGTTAGTAGGCACCTGTCATAAATCTTTTCCTCAAGATTCACCGAATAACTGAATACGGAGATCTAGTCCAAGCCCTGGGAGAAACTAAGGGAGGGAAGAGCACTTGTGACTGAAAATACTGAAGCAGCACATGTTTTTAATAAGCATTTACACAATTTCCTTTTTCAAACTGTGACTGAATTTCATTCTCTGTTCTGTCAGTGCAGCAGACTTCAGAAAACCCTAAGGTTTTCAGAGAGCCTGTTTTTGTCTTCATTGTTTGATTCCTCATCTATAGGTTGCCAGAACTGAAAGACCATGTATGACACCGACTACCGCAGTGTGCCATGATTTATTCATTATCCAAGCATGATGTCTGAAGCTGGGTCTGAATCAATGCAAAAGAAGCCACAAAACTAAAACAAAATGTGTATTTTAATTATATTTATATAATGTATGCAAAATATATACTACATGTATAATAACATATAGATTTTTAGATACCTATGAAAAATCTGTACGTAGCTCAGCCCTTCATTGTTCTGCATAAACTGTCAGATGGACTTCCTCTTCAAAGTGGATCCACACAGAGGATCTAAAAAGTTGTCATTCCCTCAACAATATACATATAGTTCATACAGGAAATTTTCTTTCATTAAAGGCATCAAAATATATAGATAAGATACTGATGCTGCCACATCTTTGAAAAACTTGCTGCAATGGTTAATTACCCTCCATCTTAAAAACAGGAACCTTATTTTTAATCTGAATAAAGTCTAGCTACCGTTTCCAGGCACCAGATTCTCATGGCATATTTTGCAGCTGAAGTAGCTTTAGTAATCCAGACCTGTGGGGCCCAAGGGCTGTTATCAAATTCCTGGCTCTTGACCTTTTCACTGATTTGGCTGGGAGGAAGGAATAGGTTTCTTCCTACTTAATTCAACTCTTTCTGTCCTCCTCTTTCTTCCAGGTACCACCATTTCCAGAAACTGTTAGAGTAGAGGGACTTCAGTCATAACCACAGCCTGTGAGTCAGTGCTGGATATCACTTCTGGCAGAAATGATGGTCTTCTTCCAAAGAATAAGCATCTTACATCTAACTGAGAAGAAAATAAACTCAGGGGTGATCACCTTCATCTCACTGTTTTGAATTTGCTTTTTTTCCCACTTGTAAGAAAAATGTGAAAAAGTGTTCTCTTTTCTTTTAATGATACGAAATTTCCATTAAATTTTCTATATAAAGGATATTTTAAAAAATCGTGTACCTTGTAGATCCATCTGCAAAGTTTAAGTTCTCCCACCTGCATGAAAACTCTCATCTGAAAAAAAAAGGAAGCTTGGTTTGATGTATCTGCCATGCCACAATTACAGAGCACAGCGCACTCATATTAGCCCACTTGTATTTAGTGGGCTATAATGTTTAGTCTCAAATTTCAACATCACAGAACAATGTTCTCTTTTTGTAAACAAATAACCAAAAGTTGCCAAAGCTTTGAAATTGAAATACAATTTCAGAATACATACAAAAGATAAAATATAATCTTGGATTCTGATCATACTACATAAAAAATATTTGCTCATGCTTTTTGTCAATATACAAAGAAACGGAGACATATTCACTTACATACAAGTCCAGCTCCAAATAGTAGTGAATGGACAGACGGATAAATGAACAGATAGACAGATGCATGGAGAAATTATTTCATGAGCAACTGACGAAATGGATGAGAAGATGGATGTAGTACCATGAGAACTTCCTGCAAAATTTCAGAAAAAAACAAAATAACAAATTACAATTTCTTTTATAATACACATCTGAAAAATGAATACTAGTGTTTAATTTATATTAGGACAAGGCAGACGTCAAGATATTCTCAGAATTACCTTGAAAACAAAAACTTACATTACTGAACATTAAGAATTGTGTATTTTCGGTGCCCCATACCCTCTGACAAAAGGAATATGTAAACCCTAGGTACTTTAAGATTGTTACTGATTTTCAGCGTTCTCATGGAAACATGTCCACTTAAGTTTTGAAAACGGGGTCAGAGGCCATTCTGCAAAATTCAGCCTTCTCCAGGCAAATATCAGGCAGAGGAGTCTGACCTAAAGGAACTAGGGCAATAAAACGTGAAGTATAAACCTAATCTGACATCCATAAAGAGATTAATAGGAGCTATAACAACAAGTATAAACAAGAGATAATCTCAGCTCAACCATCACTGAGGAAATACAGCTACTTATATTTTTTGTTATTTAAACAAACCCAAGACTTGAGCATTAACTACAGTACTCAATAGCTTGAGCCAGAAAATTATTCGTCCTGAAATAAGTGAAGCTCACAAAATGGATTTTTTACTACCCTTCCTTCCGCCCTAACACCTATTTTACCACAAAGAAAAATTGGGTCAATGTTCTCCAAACTTCTTTCATTGCACAGCCCTACCAGAAAAGAAGTTTGACCACACGACCTCAATATACGCATATATGTTTATTTATTAGTTATGTACATGTACTGTTGTAATAATATACTGTGTATATTATAAAACATGCACCAAAATAGGAATTTAAAAAGATGATGTAAAGATGAAATAAACAATATCTAAATTTATTGATTTCTTTTATTTTATTTATTGATGGTACAAAAAATATTTTCTTCCTGCACCCCAATGGATTGGATTGTGCAGCCCTTGCAGTGTGTGCACTCCACTTTGGAGACTGCTTCCCTAGAGCATCTCATTCTAGACATAGATGGGGAAAAGTGAGAGAACTGCAGAAAGGTGACTCCCAAATACCTAGTGGGAGAGAAGACAGATCTGGGATTTAGGCCATGGGAATGAGAACACTTGGCAGGATTCTGAGGTACAAGCAGCATTATCGTGTTCCAAGCATGGAAACTTGTAATTCAAATCTTCAAACAGGTCAGTTGCCTTTACAAGAGAGAATTTGGGTGGTCTTTCTCTTTGCCATCCAGTTAATGTTTGCTGTTTTGTATGGTATGCTCAGGTTTACATTCAGGTCTACTTTCAAATATGTTCTTCAGCCATGTAAGCTAAATAAATGTTTTCTTAAAAAAAAAAAAAAATAGTGCAGCTCTCCCTGTTTCTAGACCAGCTGTTGAAGATTTAAGAAAGGCTTCACTCTCAACCTGTTCAGTAAAATCCCAGGAGCTGAAAACATTTGGCTATGCCCTTTAAAACTCTTCGCTTCCCCTTCCATCTCACTTTTAAATGAAAAAGTTGGACTAAACAGTTTATAAGCAACAAAGGCAGGACACCCAGCTCCTGAAGCATGTGGAAAGGAAGTGCATGAGCCTGCAGAGTTTATTCTCTTGCCATATCTTCAGTTCCACTTGGTGCTATACACAACAGGAAAAAATTGGCCCACTGAACAGTACCTGAAAAGCTATAGCTTGTCAGCAACACAGGTGGGTCATACTGATGACGTGCTAAGATACATGAAACAAATCATTCAAACAAATACTAGCCTCCAAGCTAAACAGGAAGTTCTCCTACTGGCACAAAAGTTTGCATTAATTCAATGACATAGTAGAGAGGTGACTGCATAATGTTCAACAGGCAGAAAAGCAGGATAGACTTCACATAGCAAACCCACCTGTTAAATTCCCAGAGGCCTGCTGCCAGTGCATCCAGTGCTGCATTCTCTGCTGCCTCAGTTTTCCTGTTGCGGTAAACATTCTTGCTAGATGAACATTAGCTCAGGTACACGTCGTCTTGGAAGCAGTATCTGCTCTGGCAGTCAGTATCACCCTAATATAGGATCCAGGTCATGCCTACATAACATACTTTCCTCTTTGTATACAAAACTGCAGGACCCTGAACAGCAAACAGTAGAAAGATGGCAACACTTACACACTTTTACAAACATATTCTCCATGAACCTGTAGCATAGGCGGTACCTTCAGTACTTTTCCTTGGTTGCTATTAAGTGACAGTTAAGATGGTGCCACTGCCTGTGGCAAATGTGATGTTGGAGATAAAAATGAAGCTAGTCTCCAGCCCTTAAGTCTGTATTTTTCTCTTCACAAAGATAACAGCGAAGTAACTTTGCTACTTGACTGCTTAGTCCTCCCCAAAGACCAAAATCACCTCACAGTGCCGGTCCCCATCTTCATTCTCTGCTAGGCAGCTCCAGAAATGTATGAATACTAAATGGAAAACTAGTTGAAGGCAAATGGAAACTGGGTTGATCAAGTAATCCAACAAAGTACCAGTAGACCTCTGCTGGAGGACCTAAAGAATACCTAATGAAATAAAACCAATCTTTATTGTTAGTAATTCCTAAAAGGATCATTTCTTGGTGAAAACTGCCATTCCTGTGTATGAAATACTCCATACAAAATCTGCTTCCACATTCTAAGGAAAATACCTCTATGACCACAAATCTTTCTGGAATTGAAAGTGCTACAGCATTAAAGAAGCATAGAAGGCTTTGTCTCATGGTAGGTCTTTCACAAGAAATGTCGTAAAGGGATTATGTCTGCAGCCTGCATGTGTTCAGAAATGTTCATCTGTTTCTTCATTTCTTGTCTGTCTCACACATATCTTCCTTATCTGATATAGGAATCTTGCTGTTGTATACCATCTCTTTTTTTCTTTCTACAGCACCAGCTCTAGCTCCTTTTCTAGCTCTCTCCTAAATAAAATTGGTACTCTTGCAAAATTCCAGATATCATCAGAATATATTATTAATGTGTTGTCCAGTAGCATCTAGAGAGGTAGGCTCGGGGGTGTAGTTCTGTCCATGCTCAGAATGAGGGGTCCTTCCTTGCTGGAAACAGTTTACAACAGAGGTGCACATGTAAGGCAAAAGGACCGATTTTCACTGAGGTAGGGAACAAGGGCACGAGTTTCTCAGAACTGTACCAGAAGACTGTGATAGTACTGCAAATTCAAACTGCTTAGATTTGTTTTATAGACTTCTAGAATCATAGAATCATAGGATGGTTTGGGTTGGAGGAGTCCGTTGAAGATCATTTAGTCCAATCCCCTTCCTGTGGATAGGGACGTTGTTCACTAGTTCAGATTGCTCAAAGCCCCATCCAACCTGACCCTGAAAACTTCAATAAATTGCACATCCACTACTGCTCTGGGTGACCTGTTCCAGTCCCTCTCCATTCCCATCACAAGGAATTTATTCCTTATATCTAATCTAAATCTACTCTCTTTTAGTTTAAAACCATTGCCCCTTGTCCTGTTACTACAGGCCCCGGTAGCAAGTCTTTCTCTGTCTTTCTTGTAAGCCCTCTTTATACATTGAAAGGTCATGATGAGGCCTTCACTTCTCCAAGCAGAGCAACACCAGCTGTCTCAGCCTTTCTTCATTAGAGAGGTGTTCTAGCCCTCTGATGATTTTCATGGCCCTCCTCCAGACCCACTGTAAGCGGGTCTGTCTTGTACTTGGGGACCCCAGAGCTGGATACAGTACTCCAGGTGAAGTTTCACAAGAGAAGAATAGAGGGAGAAAATTACCTCCCTTGACCTGCTGTCCATGCTTCTTTTTATGCAGCCCAGCATATGGCTGGCTTTCAGGACTGCAAGCGTACATTGTCATCCCATGTCCAATTTTTGATCCACCAGCATACCTGAGTCCTTCGCTGCAGGGCTACCCTTAATCTATTCATCACCCAGTCTGTGTTTGTATTAGGATTGCCCTGACTCAGGTGTAGGACCCTGTGCTTAGCCTTGTTGAACTTCATGAATTTAGTGGCTTGGCAACTACATTGGCCAGTTCCCTTAGGACCCTGGGTTGCTTCTCATTGAGTCCCACGGACTTATCTCTGTTCAGATTTCTCAGCTGGTCTTCAACCTGATCTTCATTCCCCCAGTCCTTGCCTTGAGGTTCAGGGGCTTGAGAGATGTGGAAAGAGAGATTATCATCAAAAACTGAGGCAAAAAAATTGCTGAGTACCTCAACCTTCTCCACACTGATTGCCATTAGTTCTCCTGTCTTACTTACTGGGGGGCTACATTTTCTTTCATCTTCTTTTTCTGTCCAACACAACTCTAGAATCACTTCTTATTACTCTTTGCATCCCTTGCCATATGCAGATCCAACTGTGCTTTGGCCCTCCTATGTTCATTTCCACGAACCCAGGTAGTGTCCCTATATTCTTTCAAGGATACCTGTCCCTGGTTCCACTGCCTTTGTATTTCTGTCTTATGCTTTAGTTTGACCAAGAGGTCCTTGCTGAGGTGTGCTGGTCTTCTGCCTTCCTTGCCTGCCTTCTTATGCATAAGAATCCAGAACTCATGCACTCTGAGAAGGATTTCCTAAAGAGCTGCCAGTTCTGTTAAGCTCCTTCATCCCTGAGGGCAGTTTCTCAGAGGATCCCAATCCACTAATTCCTTAAACAACTGGAATTTTGCTCTCCCAAAATTCAGGACTCTTCACCTGGCCCATATCCCTCAAGATTTTGAGTTCCATCAGAGCATGATCATTGCAGCCCAGGCTGTCACCAATCTTGACACCTCTAATTTGTTTGTCTGTGTTGGTAAGCTACAGGTCTTGTAATGCTTCTCCTCTGGTTGGGGTTTATATCACCTGGACTAAGAAATTATCCTTGACACACTCCAGGAGTGTCTTGGACTGATTACAGCTTGCTGTGCTCTTTTTCCAGCAGATGTCAGAGTGGTTGAAGCTCCCCAGCAGGGCCAGAGCCTGTGAATGTGATACTTCCCACAGCTGATGTAAGAACGCTTTCTGAACAGGCTCCCCTTGGTTGGGCGTCTTGCAGTAAATACCAACCAACTTTCTTGGCTTAGCACCCTTTTTTTACCCATTAGCTCTCAACCTGTTCATTGCCATTTTTCAGTGACAACTCTGTGCAATCTATCAATTTTTTTACACAGAGGGTAACATCCCTCCCCCCTCCATCTTCCTTGCCTATCCCTTCTGAACAGTTTATAGCCATTGATTCCAGTGCTCCAGTCATGTGACTTGTCCCTCCACATTTCAGTGCCAGGGACCATAGCTTTCTAGCTGCACAGTGGCTTCCAACTCTTCCTGTTTGTTACCCATTCTGGATGCACTGGTACAGAGGCACTTCAATTGGACTAGAAAGCATTTCACCTTTTTAGATGAACATGCCCTAATTCCTTTGAGGCATTTCCTAGATGTTTCTGTGTTGGTTCCTAATACATCAGCTGGCTCTTCTCTGTTGCTCAGAACTCCATCCCCTTCCCCACTAAACCTAATTTAAAGGTCTCCATATAAGTCTAGCTAGCTTGTTGGTGAACACCCTTATACCCCACCTGGTCAAGTGAATCCCATCAGCTCACAACAGACCTGGCTTTCCAAAGGTAGATCCACGATCACAGGAGCCGAAACCTTGAGTATCGCACCAGCCATGCAGCCAGGCATTCACCTTTAGATTTGCCTCTTCCTTTCTGAACCCCTACCTCTGACTGGGAGGACAGAGGAGAACACCACCTGTGCTCCAGTTCCTTTTGGCATCACTCTGAGGATCATATAGTCTCTTTTGAGTGTCCAAAGTTGCCTTGTCACAGACCCTACATAGAATAGTAGGAGCAGATGATAATTTGTAGGGTTCGCTAGGCTCAGCAGCCTCTCAGTGACATTGCGAATGCAAGATCCTGGTAAGCAGTAAACTTCTCTAGAGAAATAGTGTGGATGGGAAATGGTGCTTTCATGCCTCTCAATAAGAAATCTCCAAATATTGATATTTTATGTGCTTTTCTGGTGGCACTGGTTCTAATGCAGGAGGTCAGATCAGATTTGAATGGCTGGGTTTTCCTGGATCCTGTCCATTAGTACTGTGTTCTTCAGTCTCCAAGCCCAGAGCATGAGTTACTAGTGTCAGCAAGCTTGAGGTTGGATTCAGGCTTACCTTCCCCATGTGCAGCCTTAAGACAGGGCTGTCACTCAGTCTGGAATGGCCCACAATAACACTTACCAATCTCCTGCTCACATTTCCAGATACTGTGCTGCTTCTTGAGCTTCTCATGTAACAGATCTACTTGTTTGAAGAGTTCTTCCAGCTGGGCCCACTTGCAGTTATGACATCCACAACTAGGTGTGGATGCTAGAGGGACTTCAGGCTCTAGTGGGGCTTTCAGCTGCTGGAGCAACAGCACTTTGTCTGGACAGCTGTTTCAGTTCTTGGGTGGTCTCTTTGGGTGGAGATTTCAGAATAGGTGTAGTGCTTTTGCCTGGGTTTCAGCCTTAGCCTTGCAGTTGCAGTGAGTGGACACATTTTGTTTCAGAAGGCAGTCTCCTTCCAGTTTACAGGAAAAAAGACCCACTTATAAAATGATTAATTCTTTTGAAAGCCTTCATCCTTCTAATTCTAATTCTAATTTGAATTCCAATTTGAATTCTAATTCTCTAAAGTCCTCAAGCTTCTGGGTAGGCTTGCACAGCCATCAGCTAACTGGGGTGACTGTCAGCTGCAGCATAAGCCTGCTGGTGAGCAGAGCAGGCAGCAATCCAACAACTGCCAGAGTCCACTGCCCTTCTTGCACTATTTGGCGTGCTAACACTCCTCTACGACATGGACAGTCCAATATTTCCAAATTCAGGAAGTTACATTTTTGAACTTTTATTTCTGTTTCGCATTACTAGACAAACACAAATCCCAGTTGCCCACAGAAATTAGAATCAGGTGTTCTGTGTGTTCTGTAAATTATACAGAACCAAGTGCTTTCATACAGACATACAGGGAGAATAAATTCAGACCTCTCTCAATTCTCTTGGCTTTGTGCATAATCATAGATATTCCAAACTTCTAGCAGAATCTAGGGACTGCTCTTTACCCAAGAATCTTCTGCTCTACATTTTTTAGGTTTTTATGTATGCATTTTATTTTATAGGAAAATTAAAAAGTCATGTGACAAATACACTTTGTCACATAGCAAGCATTAGCGAAATCCCAGAATATGTTCAAAACTTCTTATTGACATATTTTAAAAACTTTTCTAAGAAAGAGTGAAAAAAAATTACAGCAAACTCTGGAACTCCAACTTTAATTTTCTGAAGTTTCTTTCCTGTGGAAAGCTCCCCAGAATGTTGCTTTACAGACCAGGAACTAGAAGAACACAGAAACTTTATGAAGACTTTAGGACTAGAGCCAAGAAATGAAAAGTGAATGGAACACATTGTGAGTTTCAGCAAAGGACTAAAACACTATCAAAGTCGCTGGTGGCTCTCTCCTTTGCAGAACTCAGTATCTAGTGTAAAGCAACTCAAGTCTGATTATTTTGTACATTTTCAGTATTTTCTTTTGCTTTTCTCTTTCCCCAAACAACATGTGCTTCGTGACATTTTGTTATGAAAGCAGTTTGTAGTAGTTTCACATATAATGTGGTGACTAGCATCTTTTGACAACTGTCATCTTTTCATAGAAATATGATGTAGAGCAGGAAAGCTTCAGTGCTCATTTGTGCATTATGGCTTGTTTCTGCTGGATACTCGGTAATGCAAAGTTCACACCCTACAGTAACTTTGGCTCAGGTCCGAAGTGGTAGGACTGTGGGATATGTAAAAAAAAAATTAAGGGGTTAACACATATTTGAAAGGTAGTGACATCGTAACCTAGGAAAATGCTAGATGAAAAAGCTGTCTCTCTGAACTGTCTTAAAGTGATTCAGTTACTTGGATTTTGTTTTTTGGTTTATAAGAAAACAGAAATCTATGTTCTTTATCACAGCATAACCACAGAGCTTCACAGCTGTCCTGAGTTACAAACACAAGTTAAGGAGTGACAGACAGTTCTGCTACAAGATGAATCAACCTACCTCAGTTCAGCCCTGACCCTTGGGCCAGTTAGTCTTACGATAAAACAAAAACAGTTAGTACCTTACCTCTTTTAAGATATCTCACATACAGAGTACTAATCCCAAAGTAAAAAAGAAAATGTCATTTTCGTAAGCCATGAAAGCAAGTTCCATCTCTGGTTTCTAACTCACCTCAGTATGGGCTCATAGTGCCTTATAGCCTCACTGGTGTCAAACTTAGCAGGAACTAATCTGTTTCCCATCCCTCTGCCTCTCCGTTTCTGCTCCCATTTAAGCAGAAGAGTTTGTTGTCATGAATCAGAAATCCTTCCGAGACAGCCGTCAAGGAAACAGTATTCAGAAAAGCGTGTGTAGAAGATGAAGATGAATGCACCTGTGTGTTACACACAACATTTTTTGTTTATGCTATTTGCATTGGCTAAATAGTCCAGACTTAGAAAAGAACAGCTAACTTTCATGGAAAGTCAAATATTTTTGAAGTCCTACAGTGTAAAGAGGATGATATTTAAATCATGGAAAAAAGATGAACGGGGTAATGGTGTAGATGCAGGGAAAGCATTGGATGTCCCTGACCTTGATGGTAGCAAGACTTTCAACATGGTTTCCCCCAGCATCCTTGTATCCAGAAAGAAACTCAATGGTCTAGACAGGCAGATTACTGCCTGAGTGAACTGTTGAGTGGATCACTGGGTTCAAAGCATCGTGGTTGATGTGTACTCCACTTGGACTGAATGATAGGTGGCTTTCCTAAGGGATTTTGTCCTGGAGCCTATTTGACATTCGATTTTGTTACCTATGACCTTCATGAGAAGACAATGCATCTCATCAAATCTGAGGATGACACGAAATTGGGGGTGCAGTTAATCCATTTGAGGGCAGACCTGTCATTCAGAGAGACCTAGACAAACCAGAAGAACAGGCCTGCAGAAACATCATGAAATTCAGCAAAGAAAAGTGCAAAGTCATGCAGCTCTGAAGAAGACTTGTTCAGCCTGGAGAAAAAGAAGGCTTTGGAGAGACTTAACAGTTGTCTTACAGTACCCGCAAGGTCATAAAGTAGGCATAGCAAGACTTTTCACACTGGTGCATGGATGGAGAATGAGAGACACTAGTCAAAAATGAAATCAGTGGGGGTTCAAATGGGTATAAGGAAAAAAATTGGAAGAGTTTTCCTAGACAGACTCTGCAGTCTTCATCCTTGGAGGTTTTCAAGAGTTTCTTGGATAAAGCCCTGTGCAACCTGGTCTGAATTCAGTATTAGTCCTGTTTTGAGGGTGTAACCAGATTATGTATCTATGAATCAAATGCAGGATTCTGTGAATCTTGAAAGGAATGAGAAATAAATCATACTTATCATCTGGCCTCCTGACTGCCCAGACTCTGAAGAACCCTACCATTCTGTCCAGCCTTAGACAGAATCACAGAAGATGATAGAATCACAGAATCACAGAATGGTAGGGGTTGGAAGGGACCTCTATGGGTCATCTAGTCCAACCCTCCTGCCGAAGCAGGGTCACCTACAGTAGGC
>Ga0065711_1031268_pt1 | contig 30117 bp, 22 predicted proteins | sample Hoacrofraction12_FD_59098 | JGI IMG/M metagenome (GOLD analysis project Ga0065711, IMG submission 59098) | Hoatzin crop microbial communities from Cojedes, Venezuela - Epithelial fraction 12 v2 (version 2) | ecosystem: Host-associated > Birds > Digestive system > Esophagus > Crop | place...
CTGGTCAACAGCCAGCTGAACATGAGCCAGCAGTGTGCCCAGGTGGCCAAGAAGGCCAACGGCATCCTGGCTTGTATCAGGAATGGTGTGGCCAGCAGGAGTAGGGAGGTGATCGTCTCCCTGTATTCGGCACTGGTGAGGCCACGCCATGTCAGTCTCTTCTCCCAAGTGACAGTGATAGGACGAGAGGAAACGGCCTCAAGTTGTGCCAGGGGAGGTGTAGATTAGACATTGGGAAACATTTCTTCACTGAAAGGGTTGTTGAGGCATGGATATTGCTTCAGAAGATGTAACTAACTCAACTGACTTGATCTCTAGGTTGAATAGAATCCAGCTTGTTTACTTCCATTGGATTTCTGTTCTGATAGTTCACTACCAGTTCAGTTACCATCATGTTAATTTTAGAGGACTCTTTGCTAACTGTTCTTTGATGTTTTGGGGAAGGTTTTCCTACTTCTATTGTATATGTCAAGGAAATAAAAAATGCAAGTTCTGTATCCCCTTGAAGCAACAGAAGAAACTTACACAAATTCACAGCATAGGTGTACATCTTTTCTAATCTAGATTTTTTGCTTCACTGCAAAATGGGAGATCAAATGTCTACACACTTTTTGGATGAGGTTCGTTTGATTCATTGAGCAGTTTGGCCTATATAACCATCCTGTCTGTCTTTAGTCTTCTGCCTTTATTTTTCCCTGGTCAGTGGAGAGCTTTGGATTTGTGTCTAGCAAATAATATGCAAGCAACCATGCACTTTCCTCTTTGTTACCATCATTTCACTTTAAAAATAAATACAAACATAGCAATTTCACTATATGCTGCATCTTTCATGCAAGAGACTTCAATGCCTATTACAGCATGCATGGTTTAGCAGGGTTTGCTGATGCTCTGGGCTGTGGGGTCTCACAGCACAGTCCACAGGTCACTCCTGAGCCACCAACCTCTCATCTTGGTCCTTGAATCACTTGCTGCTACTCCCTGCTTTGATCACACTAAAAAGCAAATGAGCTGCCACCCTGTGAGTAGGGGGAGTGTGTTGGTCCATGGAGCAGCCTTTGCTCCGTGGTGGCTGCATGAGGAGAAACTGCGGAGCCCTGCTCTACAGTACTTGAGCCATCATCACCTATTGTAAGTGACACCTCTCTGTGAATAGTAACTGATACCCATGTTGAACTTCTTTGTAATTTGCTGATGGTGTTTAAATCCTTATAGTTCTGCATATGTTAAATGCCACCTCAATTATTAAAAGCAAGCATTATTTAATTTGCGGATGAGTTGGCATTCATTAATCAATGCCACATATGCCTCATATTCACAGCATACAGTGGATTTAAAAGACTGCAATGGCATTTTGAATTTAAGTTTTAGCATAATTACAGTTCATGCTCTTAGTGGTAGCACTGCCTATGAAAAGGTAGGAGGAGGATCAAGTGACATTGCATTGTACATCTCTTTTGAAGCCAAAATGCGTTCTGGAGTTGGTTACTTTACACTCAGGCATAGAATAACCATGGCTAATTGAGCCAAAACCATTTCTTAGAGACATCTTATAACTTTTTAAAATGTCTTTAATTATTCATACAGTGATTGTCTGAAGATTCCATTTTTTTCCAAAGCTTCATTAAGTCAGCTTTTTTTTCCATGTCTAAAAGAATCAAAGCTGGAGGCAAACTAAATTTCCCATGATCTACTTGCTGTGACGGTCTGACAAACTTCTGACATTTCCCAACCAATACTTCTGGATCCCACACAGTCTTACCGAGTGCTGCAGTGCAGAGCTGGCTCTTCCTTTGAAGTCCAAATATGTTTTCCTGGAGATCTCCATTGAGAACATGCTCTTTGGTGTGTCTGCTTATGAATGATGATTTGCCTTTATCACCTTTTCATACAGCTTAATTCTTTTTGAAGGCAAAAGGGAGAAAGTACGAATGGTGCTTCCCTTCAGCATCTCCTATACAGGAATTATGCATCATGGCATTTTCAAGTGAGGAGAAGAAAAAGCTTTCCGGAGTGTAGACTGCTGTATGGTGAAAAATGAGTAAAAATGAGTACTGTAAAATAAGTGGCCTACTTAGCAGATGTGGAAATCTTTTTGATCTCTCTACCACCGAATTTCAGTTCTGGCTTGCTATCATAATAAAAGCCACATGAGAAGCTAGATTATTAGCCTACTAATACATCATGACCATACTGATAAAGTTATATTTAGTTACAAGGGGAAAGATAGTGAAATTAGACTTATGTTCCATGTATGTTATTTACTTCTTCCAATTTGCCACTGTATCATTGCTACATGCAGGATCCAGACATTTTAGGTGGCTGCCAAATTAATGTACCTGGTGATCCTTTGGGGCATAAGATTCTGTGAATACTGTTGTAAATACATCAGAATCTCTTTAAAAACAAAACAAAACAATATTACAACGAGTGGTCTGGATGGTGATGTCAGAAATTTGTTCAGAAATCCTTAGCATGTCAAAGTAGCCTGGCATAGAGGCGCATTCATAGCTGACTGTTGCTAGTTATATCGTCCCATATCTTTGGACAGAAGGAACATATGGGGAGTTAGCATCACCTTTAAAAATATGTTCTGGTTGACAGAGGCATGTGGGATTTTTTTGTTGGGGTTGTTTTTTTTGTTTGTTTTTAAATAGGGGAGGAAGGATGAAGCCATCTGCAGCCATCTTCCTAGCATTTCAGGCCCTACCTACTTCCCATCAAGTTGTGCGAGTGTGGGCATGCGGCCCCTGTACTCAAATCGGGGCCTTAAACTCCTTTTCAAATGAATATAGCACATAAATGCCTTTCATTACTGGAAGCTGTCGTTTCAATCACAAAAATATGCAGAGACCAGGAACACCTCCAAGTTCTGAATATCATGTTTTAATGTATTTTTCATGACAGGTGTTTATTTTTTTTTTCTTTCTTCTGCATTCTTTAGGGCAGCTTTCAAGTCGCTGGTGTCATTAAGCTGCAGCATCAGCTTGACATGTTTAAACTATGGCCTGATTAAAAGTAAAATTGTATTTAGAAAGCATTCTTCTGGACACATGTGCACAGGGAGCCAGCCTGCTAATGGAACACCTCGGAGACATTGTGCAGGGCACAGCCACAGCTGTCTGGGGACTTTGGGAAAGAAACTCCGTAGATGCACTCTCGGGCTGTTCCCCATCCGTCTGGGTTACTGCGCGCTCTCCTAAATGGCTAACCTCAACGTGTCAGAGCTGTAAACTCTGGAGAGCTAAACGCAGCAGATGTTGTGAAAATTCCTTCCCCTCCCGTCGCTAGTGCACTTGCTTTCCATTGCAGAGCTAGCCGAGCCTGTCATTTTGGTACAGATGGCCAGAAACTCAATCCTACCTGGAGCTGGGAGAGCCTCTTCGGTGTCAGCCCTGTGTTAATGAATCTGTTAAATTAGCCTGTGCTGACACAGCACACTGAGAGCACTTTGTTGTACATGAGGGCTTGTATTGTTTGATCAGTACATAACTGAAAGGGCATTGATGTAAAAAGGTGCTTGTAGAGCGGCAGGAGGGTATCGGGTTAGGTCAGTGTTTGCACTGCTCGGGCATCCGCTGGGAGCAGGGGCTGGAGAGCTGCGCTCGACCCCGGCTCCCTCCTTAAAGGGCTATGAGCTGCTCTCCAGGAGATGGTTTTCTCTCCTTTCTCTCCGATAATCAGGGGTGAACAGAAGAAACTCTTGCAGATTAAATACGTTCATCATCTCAGAAGGTGTGTGAGTTGTCCTAAATCTGTTCAAGTCCCTTATTTTTGACTTCTCATCACGTTGAAAATATGTAGCATCTCTGGAGAAAATGTAGAATAGAAATGAAAACAATTACCCTCTACTCTCAGTGAAGCTGCCTCCTGTCCTCTGCCCACTTGTATTCCCATCTTAGAGTCAGTACAACCCTGGAAACAAATGTTAAGGTTTTTTTCCTTCTCTGTTGCTTTCCTCATATGAGAATCTTATCTTACACAAAAATGTTCTTGTTACTTACTCAATTTCCAAAAAAATGTGTAGCAACAGCGTGCTGATATTAGCACCTTACACTTTTTTTTTGCAGTGAAGTATTAGATCAGAAATACTGGTATTGCAAAAATGGGAAATCTGGTGAGAGAGATGAATTTGAATTACAAAGTTCACCTAAAACCTGGAGGGTTGAGTGTTGGTGGGACCTTGGAGGCACCTCATTAAAGTAAATATGTTCATTAAAGAAATTAGCATGCGGAATATGTTTTCAAATGAATGGCATATGCCTGAGGTTTAGGAGTTACAAACTGAGAATTTTTTGTTGACTGAGACAAAATAAACCCGTCCATTTCTATTAACCTTTGTCGCACTAGCCAGAGAAGTGCTATTAAAAGCATTGTTATTTTGTGTTTGCGGATAACAGAGGAGGCTCTGTATTTGGAGAAAATGGTCCTATTTTAACTAGCTTCTGAAGAAAAAGGGGAAAAAAAAAAAAGACACCACACCACCCATCCCACCCAACCGAAAAATACACCAGCAACTGGGATGGGTGGTTATCCTATAAGAAACTTGTTGGATAAAGACAGCAATTGAATTTTTGTCTCACGAGAAACTGATATTGTTAGTTCTTAAAGGAGACAAGTCTACTTGAACATTTGTGGCCTCGATACAAATGCACGCTGAAGGAGAGCTGATCGTGTCACTGAGTGAAATATCCGTACGCAACAGATGAAAATAGCTGGGAACACGGGCAAGATCTTTCTTCTTGTCTTCCCTAGCAGCCACTTCAGCACTGTATCTAATGCAGTTCTAAATTACAATTTCTGAAATGCAGTGAAGCAAAGAGAATTAGTGTGTATTGTGGTCAGGTGTTTCTGGGAGATAGTTCAATGGGAATAGGTAGAGTCAACAGTTGATGCTTCCTTCAGGCCTGTAGGAGGAAGGAGGGATGGAGCAGAATATGGCTGTGAACAGCGTAGCAATGGCACAGAGGTGTCGGCGGTTAAGCCTGTGAACGGCTTTTGCAGGGGCATTTTCTGACAAAATCCTCTTCTTTCTAATCAGAGGACCCTTCTTGGTTGCTTTGGGGAAGTCGTGGCATCCAGAGGAGTTTAACTGTGCTCATTGCAAAACCTCTATGGCTTACATTGGATTTGTGGAAGAGAAAGGGGCTCTGTATTGCGAGGTCTGCTATGAGAAGTTCTTTGCCCCTGAGTGTTCGAAGTGCCAGAGGAAGATCCTTGGGGTAAGTGACCAGCAGCTGGCCCATTTTACAGCGGGAACAATAACCAGTGTTCATTGCTTCTCTGTATTGAAATTCTCTTTTTTTCTGGCCTAGTTTGCATTCCTCCAGACGTACTCTGACATACGTCTTCAGCTCCCATCACATACAGCATGTGTTTGTGGCTCTTCTAATGCTGAGTCTTTTCGGTCTCTTTGAGGAAAGGTGCTCTAGTCTCCTTGGCTCTTCCAAGTTCAGCTGCTGTTTTCATGAAGCTGTTCTGTAGCTGTAGTAATTACTAGATTTTCTTGAGCAAAATGCTTTTAATTGGCAGCTTTTTACAAAATGGGGGGGAGGGGGGAATAGTAATTCTCCTTAGCTAGCTGGGCACTGAGGAATATGCTGTTGGCTAGATGTGAAATACTGAAATATTCCCAGTGGTAATGTAGATAGAAAGACCCGTTATCCTACTCAGCACTAATATTGCTAATTTGAGCCTGCCAGCTGATCGTCCACTGCTTGACTGCAGACAGCAACGTGTCTGGACTCTTGTGTAACTGGGGTCACGCAGGGCTCTGGCAGCACAATTCTCAAGTCATATTTGGCACTATAGTGTCTTCAAAACAACACAGAGCAGTTGTAATTTTCTGGGTGATGTCTTCTGATTAACTATTTACAGACTTGAGAAGATGTCAGAGATGCTGCTTTTCTTATTTCAGGGTACTGTCTTGTGTGAGATCCTAATTAAAATGGAAAAGGTGAACAAATGAGTTGTTAAATCTGTCCAACTCTGTTGAACCTTCCAAAATATGAAAGGTTGCTTATGACAAATAAATAAAAGCATCTCATTAAGTTTAACATCAGCAGAAATTGCATGCACAACCCATTTTCAAAGTAGCAGTAGGAAACAAAGTGTTCTTGAAACAAATAAAGGGTGGAGGCATGGTCACCACAATCTAGTCATCACATCAAAATTATGTGTTAATAATGCTTTTTCTAATCCCCACAGGAAGTAATAAATGCTTTGAAACAAACTTGGCACGTTTCCTGCTTTGTGTGTGTGGCCTGTCATAACCCCATCCGCAACAATGTCTTCCACTTGGAAGACGGTGATCCCTACTGTGAGACGGGTAAGAAGCAACACAACTAAAGTTTATTGAGGGGAAGCAGAGCTTAATAAGGTTGGAAAAAATTAATAATTCTTTTTTTCTCAAGCTTCGCTTCAGAAGAAATGTCCCAGCAAATTCATGTAACTTTGATATGTCAATTCAAAGCGGCAACAAGTGCAGTAGATGCTTTGAGTTTGCAGCTGGAGAAGCTGGTGAGAATTTCTTCATCAGCTTCGGCAGGAGCAGGCTAGGCTTCTTGTTACTGGTTTTACTTGTTGTTCTTGTTAAACCCTCAGCTGTAGGTATCAGTGATACAGGAAAACTGTTAATTTTAGGATGACTTTCTGGTTGGCTTTAAAAAAATCTGGAGTTTATGTGAATCTGCGTATTTACTAAACAAGCAAATGCAGTGGAGTAACGTTTTACTCTGAATATTCTTATTCACAGCCAGGAGGGACTTCCAAGAGTAAGCCTGCTGCCCAGGAAGTTTTTTGCAGGGGTCAGGGATAACATCTGTTGAACATAAGCTTGAGATAAAAAAAGGCTGTCAGGGGTAAAATACAGTGATATGATTATAGTACTTGAAAGCCTGATGAGCAATATTATGTGAAAGATGCAGCTTGGAAGTTCAGAGGGATTCTGGTTTGGTTTTTGGCACTTCCAGCTAATCATATCTTTTTTTTATTAATATGAACAGTTTTTGTTTGTGTTGATTTCCTAGTTTTCTTTAAACTTCCCATATAGACTTCTGGGCTAGGAAAGAAATAGATAGTATTTGGACAACAATTCCACCAAACAGAATAGAAAAAAAATTGTATCAAAAGTGTCTGTTTTCACACTGCATGCTGTTTACATCCATGTTAGAACAGTCAGTAGACCTTTTCTGTGTTTTTCCTTCTACTGTGAGGAGCATTGTAGTTTCACTAGAGGTGGAAGTGGATTGACCAGGAAGAGATTTAGCATGAAATCCTAGTGACCTGTTTGGAGCTAAGATATCCTTCTGGGTTGATCCCACAGTTGTTCACAGTGGGTGCCATGGAGAGTCCTAGGTACTGAAAGGATGAGGAAAGCAGGCAAAATTTATCCAAAATTTCTCTGTCAGGGCGGCTTTAATGAGGTGTTGGCGGCTAGGAAAGGACGCAGTAGGTTATTGCTAACTCAGTGGCACAAGTAGGGTAATGTGTTGCTCCTACTGAATTCGTGGAGCAGCAGAGGAAATTGATATGCGAGCAGCATCCTCCAGTGTGACAGCACGGTGAAATTTCATCGTGAAGCAATCTGAAGCCCCTAATCTGGTTCAAAAATAGTATTGAAGGAATCGATAACTCCCCTTTGGGTGGAAAGCTCGTGACTGAGTTTGTTCTGCTAATATTGAATTCTTGTTCCTGCCACCAAATGATCCGTATGTTGTGCGGTGCATTGATTTGTGCTACTGTTACGTATGACTCCCGTGCACAAATCCTCACTTTTCTATACTGTGAGCGGAAAACACTGGGGTAAAATGTGAAGAATATTATACTGCTTGCGAAGTTTACTTCTGAGATAGAAAGTTGCCTAGCACAAGTTACTGTAGACACATTCTGTGAGGTGTTATTGGCAGTGATACATTGTAATGGCTCTGGCTCTCTTAACTGGATGTTAATTTGAGGTATATTCATTCTTCAAAGACTTTCAGGCCAGCTGGAGTTAAGAGTCTATGACTAATTTCAAAGAAAAAAAGGAGAAAATGTCATTGCCAAATTTCCTTCTTCCTAGTGCAAAGGAGGGTTCTAATTTTAAATCTGTATTTGAAATAATAACAGCATCATCTATTAGTATTAAGGGGATTTAATCTGCAAAACGTTCTGGTTTTGGATGTCATGCTAAAATTAAATTAAAAGTGCAGAAATCTACAACTTTGAACTTTAAGTGCAGAGTTAGTGACCTAGTTTTGAAAATGCTGTGTGCAGGAAGCATTGCTATTTGACTATGAGAAGTCTGCCTTGGAAGGGCTCTGTGGTATCGCAATTCAAGCATGCAAAAGCAAAAGAAAGCTGATGCCCTTCATTCTGCCTTATCTGTTGCCCTTTCTTCAGAAGAAAAGCAAATAAACTTATCAACACAAGCCACAGGCCAACTTACAAAAGGCTTTAACTACTGGCACCAGGAAAATATCAGTAATGGATTCTGTATGAACTTCAATGCAAAGATCTGAAACAGTATGGTTATGAGATTGTCCTTCAGGGGCTTTGGACAGAGGTGTTCTACCATTTGGCATTTTTATTGTCTATCTTCTGCTTAAACACTTGCAAATTCATACCAGTAACGTGGGTTAATGAAGGTGATCAGTGAAGCTGTTTCTTGCCACTGGCAGCCATCGAGGCCTTTGCTTTCCTGGAGCGCTTGTGTTCCCTGTCCTGCTAAGATGCCTCCTGTGATGATGTTTTTTGAGGTCATCACATAAAGCACTGTCTTACTAAACCAAAACAGGGCTCTTCCCTCGTGCTTGACACATGATCAGCCTCTGTTGGCTCTCCTGCAGTAAGCACTAGAGCTTCAGCAGATCTGTATAATCTAGTAGAGAAATAAAATCTCCTTCTATCCTGCTTGCTGCTTCTTATAAAGCTCCTTGAAAACAACCCCTGACATCTCATTTCCTTCTCAGAGCCAGAGTGTTACCACTAAGGATGGAGTCCAAAGCTTGATTATGCTTGTCACTCTGTAGCTCATCTATGAGGATGTAATGTTGCATGGCATTATGTTTTTGGCATGGTATCATGTTGATCCCAAATTCTCTTGTGTTATAGCACTAATGCTGTTGCAGGGAAAAACAAAAAATCTCCTTCCTGGAATGGGGAGTTTGAGAGTTGAAATAAGTGGAAAAGACCAGACAACTTGGGGTGAAATTTAGGTCTGTACAGGTGGGCAGTGTTGGCTTGTAGGCCCTGAGATGGCTCTACACACAGAGAGGCAAATTTCACACACCAAGACCATGGGGACTGGGGGGGGGTGTCCGTGCCTTCCACCCAACTTTATACATGTACTTTATCCTGCTATTCTGCCCTTCACTCTCTTTTTCAAGCTCTGCAGTCGGTGGGGAATACGAGCAGCTTGGTGCCATTGGTTTTGGTTCCTGCTCTCTGAGACTGCTGGAGGAGCTTTTCTCTCCTGACGCCAGGGCAGTCTCCAGAGGCACCAAGTCAATCTGGTGCCTAAAAATGTGTGAATACCCTTCAGTGATACCAGTCACTAATAACCATCCTGACAACTCACTGATACTTTTTGTTAAATGCATTAAATATACTGGCTATAGCCTCTGGGTTGGTTTTGGTTTGGTTTTTGGCTTGTTTGTTTTGTTTTGAAAGAGCCATGCAATAAACTCCAGCGACTAGAAAGCTATTCTGACCTGATCCAAACTGCGAGACTCTGTTTAGGACAGAAGCCTCATGATTGCGTGGTTTTGTGTAGTGCGGTCTGGGGCAAATACTGTGCCAGAGTGTAGGCAGGGGTTTGTCACTCCCTGCAGAGGTCTGTCGTGTGAACAGCCAGAGTATGCTTTCAAGGCAGAGTGGGAGGGAGCGTAAGGAGCATGTAGAGCCCCCATGGATGCTCTGCAAGGAGTACCTTTCCACCCCCCCCCGACCTCCCCGAGCACACTATTGATCTTAAGGAAATGAAACACCAGGAAGATGGAACCATTGCTCACTTGAAAGGATAAGGAAGAGGATGAGAACTGAAGTAGTGAGGAAAGGAGGACATCCCGGCCTTTCGATGTAGGAGTTCTTTATCCAGTGTGCCAAGTATTGTAAAACTCGACAAGTGCAAACCCACTGCCGTTGAAAGAAAAGTGCAAAGGTTTCAAAGGGTCAGTCTTGCTTTTCTGTGTATGCTTCATCTTAAGATCTGTTTGTGGTTTTTTGCAGATTACTATGCCCTCTTCGGTACTATGTGCCATGGCTGTGAATTCCCCATTGAAGCTGGAGATAGGTTTCTTGAAGCCCTGGGCCACACTTGGCATGACACTTGCTTTGTATGCTCAGTAAGTAAAGCTAGTCTACATTTTAAACAAACCCATGGCAGCAGTGCTTGTGCTAACCTGACCGATGTGGGAGTCAACAGCTATAACCTCTTTCAATCCTCTGAGCCCAAACAAAAAGCACTTTCCCAGTTATTTGGAAGACGTGTTGCTATTGTGAGCCTTTGGCACCAGTCCAGAGGAGTTGGCCTGGATTGTAGCCATGTGTCCTAGCGCTTAACCCTTGATGTTTACTTTCTCAGAGCGAGCTTTGAAGGCCGTGCAGGAATGGGCTACGTTTCTAAAGTAGCAACAGTGCTTTAGACACAAAGACACTGTAGCCAAAGTATCACCTGCTAATATTGTGTGACCGAAAAAAGAAGCCCCAGTCCTAATGATTGGAGATTTTTTTAAATGCTGAACCTAACTCTGCTCCCAGTTAAGAACCTGTTGACTTAGAGAAAGGAAGTTTATGTTTACATCAACCATTACTATTACAGCAAAAAGAGTATCCCTAAGAAAAAGGTAATAATTCATATTCTTTGAACATATTTGTGCATAGAACAATGCCATGATTTGGCATTCTGAATAATGCATAGTGTAATTCATCTATCTGAATTGGGTGATCTTTTCTTTTTTATCCCATTTCAGGTGTGTAGTGACAGTTTGGAGGGTCAGACTTTCTTCTCCAAGAAGGACAAGCCACTGTGCAAGAAACATGCTCACTCTGTCAACATCTGATGCTTGGAGCTCATCTTCTGTAACAAATGTACTGAGAAGAAAGAAAAGTTAAAATGTCTGTGTTTAATAATTGGTGAAAATTATGTATATATGATTTTCTAGAATGGAAGAGAAATGTGGAAACTTGTGGAGGGGATTGTACGCTAATTTTTAGAGCATTTATCAGTTGGGGTTTTGCTTCATAAAAAGATAGGAATTGGGAATTGCACCCAAGCCAAACAATTACAGTGCCTTTACCTCTGCACTTGGCACGTCGCTGTGTTGATTTCATTATTTTATGATCACATTTATGTCTGCTTCATTACAAGAAGTGAAACGTCTATAAAAATAAATATCTGGTATTAGGAGTCTTGGTTTTGCTGCTGTTCAACATATAAAAGGAGATTGGCTTCAGCTCTTCAGATCACTTTTTTGCGCTGATGTTTTTTAAAGCGTGTGTTGAAGTATTGCAGCTAAACTCCATTAAAAGGAACTCAAAGCAAGGATTAGAGTATGTGGAATATATAGTTCAACAACTGATATTTTTATCTGATACTGGTATGCATGAAGCCTCCTGCACAATTACATGTACCCATGCCTTTGCAGTTAAATCTCTGATGGGTCTGGAAAGGACAGAGACTTCTACAAAGCAGTTAAGTGGGGCAGTGGCTATGCTGGTGAACAAGGATAGTTTAGAAGATGCCACTCAAAAGGAAACATAAATGGGATACTCCTCCTTAACTCGTGTACTACCAGAACACCAGCCAAAAAAAACCTGCTAGTGAAGGTGCATTTGACAGCATGGAAATGTCAGATCAGATCTTAAAAATAAGGGAGCAGGGAGTTACACTCTCAATGTTTGTAGTTCAGGTTTTAGGTAGTTTTAAGTGCCTTGGAAAAGGGAAGTTGCACTGAATCTGCAGGTAACGGCGTTTTATATCCAGAATGTGAGACTCTGGTGTTGAACGAGGGAAACTGCTGAAGTGCAGCCGAGGACATTGTTTTTCTCTCAGTACATTCTTTACCGTGTAGCTCATGAATATGTATATTGGTGGTGTGCCAGGCAGCGTACCGAAAACTTACTTTCTTGCTCAACTGTTATGATTTTTATTAGTTTGGGTTTTATTTCTCTTTGTTCCTCCAGATGTAGGGAATATATTGTTGAATAATATAATATTGAGTTAGGCAGCTCAGTATCTCTCAGTCCTTGCGAGGGAGCAGAGAGACACTGCTGTCATTATGCATTTACTACGAGCCAGGAGATGTACCTAATTAATTGTGAGGCTTGATATGAATTTCACCTCCATACAAAGAGTCAGCGCAAGACTTGTGCACCAGCTAAGTCCCACTCAACTTCAGATTAGGGCTTCAGTGGTACGGAGCAATTGTTGGCAGATAGGGAAGAGGTGGTAAACCTCTGCGCAAGGTGAATTTCGTCCCACAGAGTTGCACAACGGAGAAGGGGACCCTCTCCAGGTCAGATCGGATTCCTGAAGGAAACTGAATTTAGATGCAGTTTAATTCAACCGGGATGTCAGAGCTGAATGGTTAGTCTTTAGTACTCTTTCCAGTAGACATTAAAAGTAACCATTTACTGTTGTCGTTGGGGGTTTTTTATTTTCACTGATATAAAGGACAGGTTTGTCCATAAGACCATGGGGAAAAAGTCACAAAAAATTTCTGTGCTGAAATATGAAAAGATATTTGGCTTTCTTATTAATTCAGCGAGACAGGTTCACGTTGTGGGGCTGTTTCACTTTATTTCCTGAAGTTGTTTTTCTTCAATACTACCATGTTTCATTTTTTTAACTTCTGGTGGTACGGAAGAAGTGGCATAAAGCTGTTTAAAATGTTTACACTCTTGTAGATGTACCCTTTTGTGAGTTTGGCTGAAAATCAGAAGGATGGAAGCAGACTGGACAAGATATGGTAATATATGAGCCAGGTTGCTTTTGGAATGAAGTGGAATGTGGAGAAATGAGACCTAGAGACTAGGTTTCAGTGGAGCTATATTGCACATGTGTGAGGGAAGAGGATGGGAATGCACAGGATAAGGCATTCAGTAATTTCTGCAATTCAAACCTCGCTGTTTTAAAGTAGGATAGAAAGAGTTTGCCATTGTCCTTAAAATCAAATTGAATTTTGTTTAGTTTCATAATTTTAATTGGAATTATATTTCTTAATCCATATGATCTAGGGTTTGAAATTTTGCAGTCGTTAATGAATTTGAGGACAAAGGCCTGAGAGGCTCCAACAGTACTGCTTCATTTAGCTGCTTTGCCTTTTAATTTCTGCTTTTATCTATTTGTTTAAAATTTAAAAGGAAGCATAGAGTCACTGATACTTAGTGAATATTTAATGGCTCTACCAAATTATATAAATCAACTAAAAGGAACATAATTTTAATCGTTATTTTAAGAAGTGGGATTTGAGTAGAGCACTTTATAATAATGCCATATATCTCACTAAATATTTATTACCTTTTTTTGTTTAGGACTATTTCATACCGGTATCTTTGCATTTTGTTTTATTTGTAAGCTTGCATATTTACCTCTAGAATCTTTTGGTGTGTGAGTGTGTGTATGTGTTTATATATACCTCTCTATACATGCACACATATACGTGTACATTGAGAGAAATACATATATATGCACATATACATAAGTATATTTGACTGCAGACTTGACATAGCAAAAGTCAGCACCGTTCCATCATCAGTTGGAAATTTTGTGAGATTCTCTACTATTTTTCGTACAACACATGTATAGCATTCATGTTTTGAGGGAATGTTAGAAGTTGGGAGAGACATGCTAGTAACCTAACTACTGTAGTTTTTTGCATGCATTTTCAGTCAGTAATTATTTTTCTTCCAAAACTGCCTGTAAGAGAATCAGGTTTAACTGTGTTTGAAGGTAGAAGGTCTTTATAAGTGAATAATAGAAACATGATGACAGTTTCAGTGTATTGTAACTAAAGAATTTAGAAGTATGTGTAAATATAAATGCTTAATATAACAATGCAATAAACTTAAAAGCAAAAGTTGAATTGTGGTTCAGCATGTGTTGGTCTGTTCAGTTGTGTACCTGTTTCTTCATGGAACTACTTGCATCATCTAGCCATGTGGGTGACTTTGCAAATGAGAGTAAGAGGGGGAACCACAACGATTCACCAATTACTTGCTTTAATTTCCTTTTTTTTCATTATTTTATGGTAAACAACCAGATGTTGAGTCCTGGTGATTTCCTTGCTTGTGTTTAATAGTCTTTGGCATCAAATTTTGGCTGTTCACATTTGCAAATTTAATTATAACTAAAAATCAAAACAAACAAACCCAATACGAAACCCCAAACTCTCTATCTGTCCTCAGCTGGTTTGTGGTGGTTGGATGTTTTCTTTTTCTGAATCATAGTCAGTAAAAGAAAGTCGTGATTGTACACATGAATAGATATCATTTGAGTTGCTTGTTCTTCAGTTTTTTGGGGGGTAGAATGGAGTGTTGCTTTACAGAAAAAAGACCTGGGAGGTCCTGGTGGCTACCAAGTTGACCATGAGCCAGCGATGTCCCCTTTGTGACAAGGAAGACCACCAGTCTCCTGAAGTCCATTAGGCGGAGCGTTGCCAGCAGATTGAGGGAGGTAATCTGTCTTCTCTGCTCAGCCTTGGTGGGACACAAGGAGGGAGTAAAGAAGATGGAGCCAGCCTCGGCTCGGTTGGACATAGTGACAGGACAACTGTGAGTATGGTCAAACACTGCCATAGGTTGCCCAGAGAGAGTGCAAAGTCTCTGTCCTTGGAGATACTCAGAACCAGACTGGACACAGCCCTTGGACTAGACAAGGTCCCTTCATCTCCAAAGGTCCCTTCCAACCTCGGTGAGTCTGTGATTCGCCCTCTTTTCTCAAGATGGAATGAAAGATGGAACTACGGCATTGAACGCTGTAGAATATGTAGCAATGTAAAACTCAGTATTGGCCAATTACTATTTATTTGCTATCTTTGCTTCTTTCTACCACCCATCTAGAATACTTTGCAATGCTTGTTTAGAAGAGTTTAATATTTTTCCTAAGTTGAGACTGTTCAAGAAAATACTGCCTGCTCGGGCAAGCATTATCTGATGCTGTGCTTAGCCTTGGCACGCAGCAGGCTCCGCTTTCACCGCGGGATACTTAACCGTCTACTATAACATGGCCAATTACTTCATGATAATACCGGCCTGGTAAGACTCTCCTTAGCTGAGTGTCTCTTAACTAGGCAAATGCACTGTTGTTTTCTACCTTTATTTACACAAGTAAAGGAAAACACTGCACACAGCTCTATAAAATTTAGAGGCAGCTTTACAGAACACTTGCCTCCCCTTCAGTGTTTAGGCTATGAACGAGACAAACGCAAGTCTATTTGCAAACAGTATATTAAACTCCAGAAGCCAAACTTTTAAAGGAATCAAGTCTGCATTTGACGTTTTAATGGCAAAGGTTTGGTTTCTATCAATCACAACGTCATGTAACATTAAAATGCACCGACAAAAAAAAAAAAGAGATCTGTCATTCATTCATTAAGACACTGTAATCCAGTGTAAGATTTATAGGCTTAAAACTCAACAGTGTGTTTTCACAATAAATCCACTTTCACTGCTCAGCACAGAACAAATCTCTCTGTCACTCAAAATGTTTGCTGGTCAAAATGCTCTGTATGAGATCTTCAAAGGGTTTCTCACAAAATTGCATATAAATCCTTTTACCAGCAAAGGCTTAATTTAGTTTCAAGTTTTACTTTCTTGGGACATTGGTTAATATCTCGTGCTCAGACAAGATCTTGGTTATATCAGAAACACATAGGGTCTAATTTATGATTAGCAGTCTGGTGTTAATTAGGGGGAATTACCAGAAATAGTTTGCTCGATGGAAATTTATTATGGGATCACACTTTACTGATGGCAAAATAGGAGTCACTGAAAGAGTGCAGCTCCTTCTCATAACCAACTAATTAATAAGGTGCCAAAATTCCTCTGAGAAGGGTTTGGTCCTAACTATGGGAACCTCACGGAGCAAATGGTTCCTATGCAGTATTTAAAATTTAAAAGAGGAAAAGAGAGAGGAGAAAAAGCTGCCCAGCAGAAGTCTCAAAAGTGGTATGGCTTTTTCTTGAATTTATGAAAGAAAATATTTAGCTGTGTTTCCAAGCTCATTAAAAAATTGCTTTTCCCAGACAGAAAAACAACAGCTAGTTTATAATCTCGTTTGGTATGCTCAAACTTGGTTTTCCGTTTTAGGTGCACATACTGCACACTGCAGCTTGTAATTTTATGAATTCTGCTTATAATGAGCTTTTATATTGCTCTTGATTGCTTTGCCTAAAGGTCTTTTTCATTATCATTTGCCATGAAAGTTGCGGTTGGCTTAGATAGGAAACTTGTGTTGATGACTGAAAAATAGGGCAACATATTCACATCTCGAATAAGCCCAAACCTAGTGCATGTATGGCAGTTTGGGGATAGAAAACAGTCGGTTGTTAAGGGTCTCACAAAAGTTTTACTTGTGTCAGAATGGCATGTTATAATAAGATGGAGTGCAAGCAAAAATGTCTCCAAAGAAATTTTAAGTCACAATGCTAAAATTCACACATGGCTGATTGGGAAAAATATTTCCTATAAGAGTTTTTTCAAAAATATTTAAGATGGTAAGGTACGCAAGTTGTAATAAAGCGCTTTTGTATTTGCACTAGAAAAACCTTTTAAAAATATCCAACATTTTGGGTATGTTTTAAAAGGTTTCTCCTGTAGTGTGAAACTAAGGATTGTGTATTGTGCTCTGAGTAACATTCACGCTTTCTGTAGGATCACAGTTACTTCCTTTTCAGTACTCGTGCCTTCGCTTCGCTTTTTCTTACTGCTGGGCAGTGCTGTTGTTTGTTTGAAAGTATTTCAGCACCAGATAATCCTGTCAGGTGTGTCCCTTATTTCTCTTTGTGATGCACCAGTGAAATGTCAAATGTTCCTTTGGTAAGTGTAAACTTGCATTCAATTTTGGCACACTTTCCGAAGTGTCAAGTTTTCCCACCCAAAAGTTTCCACTGGAAAAATAAGATACTAGACCAAAGTGGTAATTATATCCCACATAAACTCTTTCTTTCCCTTGAAATCCACCAAGCAAAAGGGAAACACATGAATACCAGTGTAGGGCCAAAGTCATTGATAAGCAGATACAGCCTCACTGATGTCAAATTATTCCCCTCCAAGTGAAAAATGACTGGTATCAAAGCTGCATTAATTTTATGTTTACGTTTGCCCAATGAGTGAGATCAGAATTAAACAAGGATCTGGGTCCTTGGTTTTTGCAGGATATCCATGATGTGTCACAAATGTACTTGAAGGAATGTTCTAGTTTGGTAGATGGCCAAACAGTGGAGTAGCAACGCTACCCAGAGACAGAAACATCACTACAAGATGTTAACATTGCTTCCTAACGTGTTTCCTTTCTCAAAGCTCAGATGTTCAGTGTCTCTGGACGAACTATAACAGGTTAGATAAGAAAGTGAGAATCTTTCTGTGATACTAATCTTCCTACTCTAGCACCTTGCTGATTCAATGAAATTTAGTTGACTTGTTATACGCTTCCACTCAAATAGAACAGATTTTTTTTTGTACTCATCCTGTGCTTGGAGCAGTATTCTCTGAGAATAAAAAGGATGGTAAATTCATAAATAATTTGGCTCTGCATGAAAGATAAACTAACTGTTGGTATTTGTGCTAAGTTGAGGTACTCTCTGCAGGTTTTTTTTACCCACATCAGAGTTCTTCAGCTTTTCTTGCCAGTTAGGTTGTCTTAGCAGCATTTCTTCAAATTATGTAAACCCTTCAAAGTGTCCTTTAAGGGTGGACTGAGAATTAGTCAGACCTCTCAAAATACTGGAGTATATATATTTTTTAAATTCAATTCCATTATTGAAAGTGTTGATCTTGACATGTAAAGCAGTCAGTCACCCTCTCTTGCTGTGTGCAAAGAACAAATTACATTTTATAGGGCAGGAGTTTGTTGTTTGTTTTTTTTTTTTAAATATAGGGCCTGCTTTTCTTTGTATGTTCTCAGCCTGTGCGTGTTGTTGGAGACAAGGTAAGGTATGAAACAGAGCGACTTAATATTTACAGCACCTAGGATCCAATCTTGGACTTACCATGCTTCACTTTAAACAGCCCAAGTGCGGTTAATCTGCTGTGTGACTTTTTTTCCCCCGTGCGGTACCCGCTGACAATCAGTAGAGCATTGCTGGGAAGTTCTGACCAGTGGTATCTGGAGAAGCAAACAGGTTGGGCTTTCTCTAACATAATCAATGTTTGTCAACAGAAGTAAAATGATACTACAATAAGGCTGCAAATTTGTCTTTAAATCTTGCATGTTCTTCCTTTTTTATTTGTATATCTTCTCAAGTAGGTGGCTAATCAAATGTTTTTTCCCACTTTTAATAAAATGCATCTCATAGTTGCCTAGAAGTTCCCTCTGCAACATTTGGAGAAGTGTTATTTTTTGACTCTTTCATTTATTCCAAGTGGATGTGTGCGGTACCTTGGTGGAGACCAGTTTCTAGGATGCTCTGATGAAGTCTGTGATACTCCTCCCAAAAATCAGCAATAGCATACTTTCTTAATTAAAGTTTATCTTTTACAAGGTCTCCAGAGCTTTGATGTAGGTTTCCTAATACCATATTCATCTTTCTAGACAGTTATATGGTTGTAGAAGAATCTTGTCTTTTTCTGCTCAGTGGCAATTAGTATTTGAGGATCGTGATGTGTTGTGGGAGCATTAGGTTGCTAGTCAGAGAATGTTACGGTAGTACCATGAAACCGAGGGTTGTAATTTGGAACGTGATAGGATAGATGTGGTAATTGTAGCTCCGCTTTTTTTTAAAAAGAGACAAGCAAGTAACATTTCTATTCACTTTAGGTATCCTATACATGCTGTTATACTATCTATATAGTTTATTAATACACTGGTAATACATGTTATATATTGGAATATTGTTTCATGTCAAGGACTAAGTTATGTGCAGCTTCTTGTGCCCAGAATTAAAGGTAGTAGTCACACCTAATTCCAGCACTCAAACTATTAACATGGAGGGTTTTTTACAGAGAATTATCTCTATTGTAAAATATATATTGACATGCTGTAACCTGAAAAAGAATCAGCTTTTATATTTTTATAGTGTTGTGAATTGTAATGAGCTGATACATCCTTTCTCAGTGTATCACTTGAAAATCTGTGGGCTGCTTTTAATGAACTTCGTTTAAGAAAGGCACCAAAACTTTTTTGCGGTTACTTGGATCTTAGTCATTTCATATTTTCTTTACAGACATAGGGAGAGCTGCTTCCAAAATGTCCAGAAGGGGAATTTTCTTCTTTTTCCTCAGAAGAGCAATTAGTGAATGTGGGCCAGTGCTGACCATTAACCCAAACCACAAACTAAGTCTCCTTCAGAACAGGCAAAATTCTTCTAGAGCTTTAGTGCCTTTGTGTGTGGGCAGGAGGGAGCTCAGTATTGACGCCTCATAGCTATAGCCCTGTGCACACAAAAAGTGCAAACAGTTAAATGAAAATCAATATATGGGAGATGTGGATTTCCACCTGAATCCACACTCCAGCTCCTTGCTGTGGATAGATAATTTTTCTTACACTGGAAGGCACACCAGCTTCACAAAATGCAGGGAGGGGGGTCTCTTTCCCGGAGGGATGGCTGTGGAAGCTATCGCCTCTCCTCTCTCGTCTCCCTGTGGGCTGAGTCCTACTGTCCTGCCAGCCAGGCCAGTTGGTCCCAACAAATACTCCTGCTCACCACCTCTCTGCTGTTCATCTCCCATCTCTCCACCCAGCAGCACCCTGGTGACACTGGACCTTTGTTCTCCCACGTCCAGAAAGCCGAAAGTACATCTCTGGAGGCTTATGTATAGGTCAGATTTTGAATTAATTTAAGTTCAGGTCTAATCACTGTTGAATGCAAGTGTGAGCCTACTCTATCAATATGTGTATGAGTTAACACAATAAATTATTTGTTTTTCAGGGAGCATGTTGAGAGAAGAATGTAATTTCTTCCTGGTAGGGGTCTGCAGAATCAACCAGGATGGAAATTAGCACTCCAAATTAGTTTCTTTGAACAGTGACAATGTTTGCTATTCTGTCCTTCGTGTCTTCCCGTCTTCTATGGTAAGCTCCTGTCTTGCTCCTGGAAGGGAGAAAAGACATGCTAGGCAGCAATTTTTAATTGTGCTTTCAGTCACCGTAGAGACAGAAGGGCAAAGCGAGCTGCAGACAGGGCACTGAGACAAGGATGTGGCGGTAGGAAACAGTCTGGTGTTTAGAAAAAGGGCGGGAGCTTGCGGGAGTCACGCTGTTGTGTCAGTTGTTTCTTGTCAGAGATTCCTGAGAGCCTTGTCTGAAAAAGGGGGATGATTTGGAGAGGGCGAGGTAAAAAGGCAGGCGGGAGCACTGTTTGGGTTGGGGAGGTAGCGTGGTGTAGCCCGGCAGTGGCAGGGAGCCGCTGGGGATGCTCCTGAGGGGACGCGGACCTCGCAGCCTCGAGGGAAGGGGCTCGGCTCTGCTCCCTATCCTACGTTTATATTCGTCATCAGATTGTGTGCATTTTTCTTCTGCTGGCTTTTTTCTTTGAGATCAAATAGGTCTTTCGTCTTCACGACGTATTTGGGAGCACAAGCAAATCCTTTTTTGTCATGGGCTGATCCTGGGCTACCCAGAGGCTCCAGCGAGTGTTGTTTAACATTACCAGTGCCGGCTGCTGCTTCAGATTACACTGTCCCATCCTGTACTGTCTGTAGGCAGCAGCCCTATCTCGAATTGCCGCAGGGCTTTGCTTCTGTGAACTTCTTCCAGCTCGTGGCATGGCCACCTCTGCTAAAGTCCACGTGGAGATTTTGCAGAGCAGCTCTGCAGGTCTGTGAGTGCGAAATGCACCTCAAGCTGCTGCAGCCCTTGTGCAGTACCATAACTCACAGGGGATGAAATGGACTGGAAAATCTCATCTAATCATTAAAATGAAGCTTTTTACCTATGGCTGTGCGCAGAGCTGGAGCTGCTGTTCTCCACATGCTGTTTAAAACGCTGCGTGAAGGAGCTCTGAGCATCTGAGCTAACCACGTGCCCAGTGCGAGTGGCTGCTCGGGGAGCTCATGAATTTCTGGAAGCTCTTTGCTGTGGCTCATGGTTAAACAAATCCATCGCTCCTTCTGGTCTGTGGATTACATACCCGGTCCAGCACTACCCCAGTGCATAGATTTCATATCCTCCTCCGTGTCAGCCAGAGATGAATAACTGTGTGAAGATCCGCAGAGCTAATCCGCAGTCTGATGCCCCGCTTTGTCATTTGTGTCAATGCTGCCTTGTTTGGAGTTTCTGTCCATCTGGAAGAGCTCCCCTGCTACCAGCCCCAGCGCTGTTTGCAGCTGGGCGGGCAGGGGTGGGGAGCCAGGACAGCTGCCATCCATCTGCTAGGAGCCGGCTGGTGCTGTGGCCAGCGGCGCTGCTGCTGGTTACCTGCCCCAGGAGCTGGGTGAAATGGCTGCAGGCTGCTAGCTACCAGCTACGACTCAACCCAGCGGCAGCTGGCTGAGGAGGACACCGGAGGAGTGAAACGCCTCGTCTCTCGCAGGTCTGGGCTTCCCCGCCTTGGCCAGGCTGATGCCCTGGACCGTGGATGGAGAAAGCTCCCAGGAGCTCCTGCTTTTCCCTCCTTGTCCAGATTTCTTTCTCCGGGGGCCTGCCCAGCCCCAGCTGGTTCTCATGGGGCAAGGTAGGGATGGTGCCCTGAAGAGAACATGAGTTGAACCTGGAGCATATTGTAATGCAAAAAGCGTTTTTGGTGTTTGGGGATGAAAGACGTAGCTTAGCCCAGAGAAGTGTATTTAATCATAAAGGAAATGGGGAAAAAAAACCAAAACAAAACAAAAAAAGCCCAGCCACCAAAGTGTTTAGCCATCAGAGTGTTCTCTGTGATTCACAAATGAACTTGGTAATGTGATTGTGTTAGATGAGCACAACATGCCCCGTGGTAAAGGCTGTTCTCTCTTTCTTATTATACATATTTGATGTTTTTGAATAATAACTTTAAAAAAATGGAAATAAATTTTGATTCATCAGCTTTCTGGAGGGTTGTTCATCTGAGTCTCAGCACCATTGAAAATTAGGATCCACATCTCAGCCAAAATGTGCCATGAGGGGAGCAGGGATGCTACCTTTCGGAGGTGCTCTCATTTTGTTGTGTTGAGCTGTACTGAACAAGAGTGGATTCCTATGGAAGCAGAGCGTACAGTCAGGTAAGCAAAGGTTGTGTCTGAAGAGGACTGAATCGGCACTATCTGCTTCCTAACGTTGCAGTCCTTGACTTTTCAACCTCACTGATATTCTTTTGATGGAATATAATCTGTAGAGTAAAGGCACATGCTGGTGTCTGCTCTGGTCTGGTTCAAAGCTCAAACTGTTCAGAGGTTTGGAGTGTAAAAATAAATCCAAGGAAAAATTTATTAGTAGACAAAGGCCAGGCACAGCAATCAATTATATGACCTGACTAGTGCAATATCTGTATGACTTGTGTGTGTGTTCATGCAGTTACAGAAATGAAGGCCTCTATAACAAAAGATACACTGAGCATCCTCTTCGTTTTCTCCCCCTAGGAATAGATCACACTATGCAGCAAATGGCAGATGAAGAAAAGGGCTTTCAGTGTCAGTTTGCTCTAGGTAGGAGGAGATTAATAAAAGGGCACGTCAAGCTCCTTTAATGAGCAGAAATGTAAGTTGCTTTAAATTCTGATAGAGATTTTGGGCAAGCTTAATTCAAATATTCAGGTTTAACTTAAAGACTTGCTACACTAGGCATAGACACAAAAAGCTACAGCAAAACTTGTACAGCAGAAGAGGAGGCTAATTGCACAGCCTTTCTTGCACATGGAAATTCAAAGTAAGGACTTAAATACTTTTTTAGTTAATTTAATAAAAATCATCCTGGTATGTTACTAGACTCTTAACAGGTGGCCAGAAGAGATGCACGGGAAGAGAGCAGACAGAGATGGAGAAGGGATTGATGATACTGGAGAAGAAGTGGTGCTAGCAGTTCAAGCAAAACAGGATCAGAGGAGATTGCTTTCAGGTGAGGAAAGCTAAATATTTTGCGTTTTTTTTCTAATTTTTTCCCTCTGCAGCTTAGATGGAAGCTTTTGCTTCACTTTTCTCAGAAGATAAATTAGCCAGAGATATTAAGCAAACTGTTTATTTTGTATTGATTCCAATCAGTCTGGTTTTAATTATCTTTCTTTTGTTATGGTTGTCATATCAATAATACTATGCAGTTGTATGCAAAGAATAGAAAATTCTACACTCTGACTCGTAAAAATGTTCAACAAAAAAATGCAACCTGCAGCCCTTCTCTCATTCTTGGTCATAGGCTCCGGACAGAGGAGCTCCCTTACAGCAATCTGTACAGCCTTTTGACCTGGGATCTGGACCCAGGGAAATGCCCATTGGAATAAGGCAGAGATTGCAGGCAGCACAACACTTGTTGCAAACGCAATATTCAGTGCCTGCCCAGCAAAGCCCTGAAGCACATGCTTCCTCTTCAACATGTAAGAAGTCCCCTTGAAGATAAGTGCTTTATTAGGCTTTGACTTCAAGCAGTCTGTCACAGATGTCTTTAAAATAATATTTGTAAGGCCAGTTTATCAGTGTTTATATTCCTGGCCTTTTTTTTTTTAAATTATTATTGTTTTGAAATTGAGCAGGCTGCTTCTCTCCCTTGCAGACCCAGACAATATGCACACTTTCTAAGCTCCTCACATTTGTCACTCTGTGTAGAGGGGTTTTGTTTATTCAGAATGAATCACAACATTATTACCCCACATGGCCAAATTTGTGGAAGTTTAAATGATCTTAAATCAGTGCAATTACGTGAGTCTAGTTTCAGTACGAATCTTCTGAAAGTTATAGCTGCCTAAAAGCCAGCAGTGGCAATTTTTAACTCTGGACCAGTGACATATATAGCATTTGACACGTTATATCTTTGCATAGCTAAAACCAGCTGCAGCCGCTGGGACTGTGCTATCCTGATGCTTCCCAGGTCCATATCTACGTGCTGTGCACCCTGTGGTGTAACAAAGCTATCCTCAAGTCAACAGCATTGACCTCTTGGTTCTTGTTGCATGAAGGTCGAAGATGTCAAACCTAAAGCATGTCACTGGTCCAGAATCGGGCAGATACAAGCTACGAGAGAAGAATTATATTGGATCTAGAGGAGGAAATAGATGTTTGTAGATTCTGTGAAGAGAAGAGAAGCCATCTGGAGCTGGTCAGGTTGGAGTCTGGTGCAGATACAGCAGCTGAGAGGGGAACTGTGTCCCGACAGTGCAGGGCTCGGTGGCGATCACCGCTGCGCTTGGCCTAGATGGCTGCAACGGATAACCGGCACACCTTCTTATAAGAGAGCGGCTCCTGTTTTTATAGGGGATATTTTAAAGCACCTTGTGTTTTGTCGGAGTTTCCACGCTCACGTTGGAGAGGGTTTCTGTGCGTTGTGTCCTCAGCTTCATTCATCGGTTTGCCGATGGCAGAGGTGGTTTCCCTTCTGCAGTGCCGTGGAGGAGCCAAAATCAGCGTCGGGGACAGGAGTCCAACAAAATGTCAAAACAGGTTGTATGCAGATAGCGCCAAGCAGCCATTTACCTGTCAGGAACTACAGCTGATAGACCACCTTCTTGTGGGAGAGTTGGCTTTAACTTTTAATACCCCATGTGAGAATTACACTGTGTGCAAAAAACGCGTCGCCTGCAGTTTTACAAGTGAGTCTCGGGTGCCCCCAATACACTAGAGCACAATAAGAAATAAAAGGTTTACAGAGGAATTTAATTCAGTTGCAAATAACTCTAACAAAACAGATATCCCAGAGCTTGCTGGGATAACTTGCCAACTTTGGCATAAAATCTTTGCAATAAGGCAAAGGAGGACATAGATATCTGCAAAGAAAGTACGTTCTGTAGCTGTGGTTCCTAACTCGTGTCCACCCAAGGTAGGATCAGCCGCATCACATGTATCGCACACTTGCATTTCAGGGGTTGTTCAGGCTGCCTTTGCTGTTTCGCAGGATTCCTGGCTTTCCTTCTCCCTGGGAAAAGCGTGAGGAAGAGGCACGCAGCGCCCTGGAAAAGGGAGAGGAGACAATAAATGTTTGCATCGCTGCACAGCTCGCATGGCAGATGCTGTGCAAGCCTTCCAAACTCCTTTGCAGAAATGAGATAGCATTACAGTGCATGTGCCCAAGGAGTACCTAGGAAGAACAGAGGTGAAATTATTTAATTGTAAAGGCTGGAGACTCTTTTTTTTAAAACAAAAAAACCCAAAGCCATAGAATTGAAAGGGGTTTGGCGATTCTTTCTTTATGAAGAGACTGCAGGTAAAATTGCTATATAAAATTATATTCTATTACATTTGCTCAGAATTTGGAGCCTCTGTAATATATACCATCTGTGTAACTTATAAATGTCAGAGCCCTCCCCAGCAGATTTCACCTGTAATATATTTAATGTATGGCACTTATGCATAGCCAAAATTACCCTTCCTAAATAAGTTTCAGCAGGGATTTACAGCCCTTGTTACAAGAATAGTTCACGCTGGCATGTGGTGTAAGTTTACCCAAGTGGACTGAGATGAAGGGAAGTGTTACCTCAGATCTTGATATGATTATTTGCCCATCTGTGTAGTGCTTCTTTGAATATCGCCAGGATAGGAAATATAAAATGGCTTGGAAATGTCAAAGTCTTTAATTAAAAAGTAAACAAAAAAGTGAAATCCAAAGCTAGTATTATGAGGGGAGATAAAAATAGGAACAAAAGCATAGGTAAGGACTTTGATATGATTAGTCAAATACCAGTGAAGCCAAAACTCAAGCTGTAAGGGCATTTCGTGGGAAGCAGTTAAAGTTATTGCTGCAGTGCTTGCTTGCTGGGTGCTGGGATATCAGCAGCGCTAGGACTGGTTTGGTTGGTTGGTTTTTTTTTTTCCCTGAAACACTAAAATTGAGGAGGTGGAACAAGAGAGGTGGTTGGGATGTGCATGGCAGCTCCCTGTCTGCCTGTCCTTGGCAGAAAAGGAGCCAAAAAGGAGCAGATCCGCTCCTCACCACAGCCTGCCTGGGCAGCGGAGTCCGAAGCCGAAACCTCACGTGTTGTATCGCCGGTGTGTTCCCACCCTCACCAAGCGTTATGAGCTACGGAACGGGGTGGACGGGAGAAGCCCGGTTACAACTGCCATTTCATCGATGAGCATTTCGGCCCCTTTCCCTCGGCTGTGTCCCGGGCTGCCGAGGCAGGGCAGGAGCAAGCCCCCCACCCCATGCGCCCTCCGGTGCCTCCCACACCTTGCGCCGGGGCGGCTGTCCCTGCCTGCAGCTCAGGCCCAAAGAAAATAGTCCCCGAGAGGCAGAAAGGTTAGCTCATCTGTTGCTTAGAGCCTGCAGTCTTTGTTCACGATGGCTACTATATTGGGAGTTTTCTTGGAATACATAGTTATAAACAGTAATGGGAGTTCTCAGAAATAGCATTTCAACTCCCTGTACTTGTAACAGATGCCAGCGCATTCAGGCTCTGATCGCAGGTTCCAACCTTGCCCTCATCTTCGAGGCACCCTGCTTCCTTCCTCCCTCCCCGCGGACTGAAGACATCGGGCAGTGAAATGCAGGGGGCAGCGAGCTGGCAGAAGAATGAGGTTTGTCACACGCGTTTCGACACTTGTCGCGTCTCCAGGGAGATGCTCATTAGCCAACTTCAAGTGGCTGCATTTGCACGCAGTGTCAAAGGACAAATGTGCCCTTGAAGTGATCAGCCTGCAAACGTCCCATGCTGGTCCAGGGGAAAGGATGGCTTTTTTTTTTTTTTCCTATAGAGAATGGAAAGTAAAATGGATTTGATGGGAGTTTTTCTGAAAGCAAACCAATTAACAGAGAAAAAATTCTTTACTTAGAAAATGTCATTGGCTATTCGACAATAGAGAAATGGGAATTGAAAGGGATATCACGCTTCAATTTTAACTAGGAGTTTGCAGTCACTTTCTTTGGATATCCTCTTTCCTAGCTGATATTTCCTCCGATTTATTCCACTGCAGAAGTGGATCATTTCAGTGAGTTTTATGTAAGTCCACTTGGCTGTTTTACAGTTCTCTGCATGTTTCAATATATTCCACTGTTAAAAATTTTAAAAGTAGGTGGGGAAAGAGGAAATTTCTGGTTAATATATAACAATTTCTGAAGTCAATGTGCCTGGACTCAATTTTTCAGGCATTTTTCCAAACATCTAATGATGCCAGAAAATAAAAATAGCTAACTAGCAGGACCTTTCCCACAAACTCCTCTGCAACCAAGAAGAAGTTTCATGGCCCTAATCAGGTCCTTTTCAACCATCATTGGGGAAAAACTGAAAAAACTATCACAGGCACACAGAAAAAATAGAAGTGCTGTATAAAACTGCTAGAGATGACTAAGTCTGCTATAGCAGAAAGAGTTGAGATTAATGTGTGATCTGTTTGGTAACATCAGAACAATTGTGGTTGACTAAGCGGTGTAACTGAGCTTTGCTTTCGAGAATACTGGGAACTTCAGCTGAGTGTTTGTATTCATTTACAGTTGGCCACAAGAAGGGCAGCAATCTCAGCACAGACACCAGGCTGGTGCTATTATTATTGCTATTACGCTGTGGACAATTAGACGTACGTCTGGAACCAGTGTGTGCAATCCCGGAGGTTTCAGGTAAGTTCACATCCAGCTGATGAAAGAAAAATCTTGAGTTTGAAAAAAAACTACTCATTTTTGATCATGTGTATTTTGGAGCATAAACAAGAAAAGCCTCACATTGATAATTTTTATAGAGTTCAACTAATGAAAAATTAAGTAAGTTAAAAATAGAAGACCTGAAATAGGAATGTTTTTCAGTTCTTTTTAATTCTCTGGTTTTTGAGGAAATGTAGTAAGAGGATGTACATCTTAAAACGAGTACAACTTGGGAGTTTGCCCATAAGATTTATTGCATTGTATTTAAAGAATATCTATCTTAATTGGGATATTGGGTTGTCCAGAGGGGGCTATGTAGTCTCTGTTCTTGAAGTTTTTTGAGATCCAACTGAATAAAGCCCTGAGTAACTTGGTGTGACCCCACTTGGAGCAGGAGGTTAGGCTAGATACCTCCCAAGGTCCCTTCCAAGCTGAATTATCCTGCGAGCTTATCAAGCAGACGAAGAAGGATGACCTTTTTTTCCTAGCTTTTAGGTAAAATTTTGTGTGGTTTTGTGCAAGAAATGCTTTTCTTGATGGAAAGCAAGGACTTAACTGGATTTATATATAATTTTACACACTTTCCAGGAAATGTTGCTGAAAATACCATATCAAACCACCTTCCATTTCATTAATATCCTTCTATGATTTTAGGTGTGAATGAAAATATTACAAAATTTGGAAGTCAAATAAATGACGAAACACAAGAGCGGTTAATGACTGAGTAGTTTGGCAAATGAAGTAACAGGATAGTGTGAACGGCATTAGCTTAGCAAGTGGAGCTACGCGTATTGTTGATAATACTCTATGCAGGATCAACATTATGGGCTCTGCAGTTGTTGCTGAAGCAGAAGAGCCAATCTAGAATAATTTCGGGGCCACCTCGTTCATCCCACCTATGATTTATGCCAGCTGCCAAATGTTCTCTGTGAAATTCTTACTCATGTCTTTATTTATTCTTATTCTTGGTTTGGCTGATAAGACAATATCTGTGCTGCTAATTCTTATTATAGGATTTTTTTCTGTCAATTACTTTGTGTTATTATTACTTATACATGTTTTTGGTAATATATCTGAAGAAAAATGGATGTAAAAGAGACTCAATCTGAAAACTTATGCTTGTGCCATTCATAATATTTCAAACTCTTCAGCAAAATATTTTTTCGATTGGCCAAAGCTGGTAGATTAAACACAGGGAAGAGGCTCTATATTTATATATAGTGATTCAAAGTCACTTAGATCTCAGATGTTTTGGGTTTGAACACCAGAAAATGAAACTACATGGGCTTTATGTAAAATCTCTTCCATCTGGTTCAAAGAGGAAGCCAAACTTTTTGTCATCTGGTTAGCTATGAATTTTTCAAACATGTCTTTCATAGATCCATTCCAAGTTTATTGTGACACCTTCCAGAGGTCATGGTAGAAGTCACTGTAAATAGATTAAATTACTGCTCATGTACAAAGAGAGGTGTGTATACTGTCACTGGAGTAATCCCAGTATATTGACTTCCCAACCTTTTGTGGTTGTTTCAAATAGCGAAGTGAAAATCTTCATCTGCAGTTCTTTTGCCTTTGGATTTTTCCAAGCAAGTCATCAATTTCCCCTTCAACTTCACAGAGCTACCCAAATCCTTGTCTTTCATGATGCTGATTTGTTTTATAATACCGATACTAAAAGGATCCAAACTAAGGTAAAGTCAGAGTGACTCCAGGAGATGCTTTATGTCCTTTGGGTCCTTAAATAGACCACTGACTTGAGAATAACATGACAGAAGAGCCCCTTGTCATCCTCCAAGAGGTTAAATCTAATGGACTGCAATTCACATGTGGCAGAGAGGTTGGCATATTGTGGGCTGTTGTTGGCATTTAGTAGAGCATGTGAAATTTTGATAAAAGATCTTTAATTTTGATAACGATCTTTGAGGAAGATGTGAAGCAAAAAAGATGGATTAGGAAACTTGAAGGAAAGAATAACTTTCTTATTGTTTTCCTATAACTATTTAAGATTTGGGACCTGTCCTGTCTCTTCTGGCCACGTAAAGAGATAGTAGAGCAAATACATTCAAAATGTTTGAAGTGTGCATTACTGTAGCTAGACTTATGTATAGTATTAAACATGGAAGTGTTACAATTTAGAAAGAGATAGACCTCGGTTTAGGTACAGAACAGTGCCTAGAATCAATGGTAGTACTAGATGTAGACCCGCCTGGACAAGGTCCTGTGCAGCCTGCTGTAGGTGACCCTGCTTTGGCAGGGGGGTTGGAGTAGATGACCCACAGAGGTCCCTTCCAACC
>Ga0065711_1031269_pt1 | contig 30116 bp, 15 predicted proteins | sample Hoacrofraction12_FD_59098 | JGI IMG/M metagenome (GOLD analysis project Ga0065711, IMG submission 59098) | Hoatzin crop microbial communities from Cojedes, Venezuela - Epithelial fraction 12 v2 (version 2) | ecosystem: Host-associated > Birds > Digestive system > Esophagus > Crop | place...
GGAGAGGTGCTCCAGCCCTCGGATCATTTTTGTAGCCCTCCTTTGGACCCGCTCCAACAGTTCCATGTCCTTGTGCTGAGGGCTCCAGAGCTGAACGCAGAACTCCAGGTGAGGTCTCACCAGAGCAGAGTAGAGGGGCAGAATCACCTCTCTCGACCTGCTGGCCACCCTTCTCTTGATGCAGCCCAGGACATGGTTGGCCCTCTGGGCTGCCAGCCCACATTGCCGGCTCATGTCCAGCCTTTCGTCTATCAGTACCCCCAAGTCCCTGTCAGCAGGGCTGCTCTCGATCCTTTCATCCCCCAGCCTGTATTGATACCGGGGATTACCCCGACCCAGGTGTAGGACCTTGCCCTTGGCCTTGTTGAATCTCCTGAGGTTCACACAGGCCCACCTCTCCAGCTTGTCCAGGTCCCTCTGGATGGCATCCCGTCCTTCTGGTGTCTCAACCGCACCACTCAGCTTGGTGTCCTCTGCAAACTTGCTGAGGGTACACTCGATGTCGCTGTCCATGTCATTGATAAATATATTGAACTAAGAAGTACTCTTTCAATCCAGAGGTGAGACTACTGGTGAAGCTGTGATTCAAGATCGAGTTAAAGAAGGCAACAGACAAACACCATGTTTGAATTCTTCAGATATATATCTGCTGAATTCAAGGTTTAAAGCCTTACTGTGCATAGGGAACCAGCCTTTTGCTGACTGATGAACATTTCTTAGGTTTTACATAGTAAAACTTCTGAAGGTATCAGAAAAAAATCACTGATGAGATGTAATTGTAATTTGGCAAAAATAGTGTTCTGAAAATTCAGTTTAGCTGTATTAGTTATTCCATGCATCTGTTCTAGAAGACTGACCTTTAAACTGTATTACAGTTTAGCACAGTAATGGACAGTACATTCAAAATTGCTTTTTACTTCAAAAATTCATATTTTTATAAAAGCACATCCTTAGATCTCAGAAACCTGAAGCTGGAAGGGCTATTCCTTTGGGTGTTATGTAGAGCTGCACAGATGAAGAGTTGTTGAAGATTAGCCTATACCCCTTTTTTCAGCCTTTGCCTGGTGTGACCTTAGCCTACAACTTTACATATTGAAAGGCCTGGAGATAATTTTACTTAAATGTCACTTTTTGGTCTGCACAGAACAGTTACTGTGCTGAGTCTGTTCCAATTCAGCCAAGACCCCCGAAGTGTATGTTCTATTTGATAGGTCTGTCATATGACAATGCAGAGTTACAATGTGATCTGTGGCTGTCTATCCCAGAGCAATTCAGGCCTTGTAAATATTAAGAAAATGTTGGAAATAACCCACATTTTTTATTTCTATGTATACATTTAACAATTTACTTGAATTTTATTTGACAATCCTGTAAAAAGTTTTAAATTTTTTGTCATATGTTGTCTTTGTTAGCTTGTTTGAAATCTGTTCCATCACCTTCCTCTTTAGAACAAAACTGAAAGCCGGGCAGCTGACTTGACCACGATGTTTTTATAAAAGAGAAGAAAAAATGTAAACAAAAGAGAAAGGATACCACATTTGCAATTATATGAAAACTGGCAACTACCGCTAATGATTTTTTTTTTTCTGTAAGAAAGAAAGTGAAAGTGTTAGCCTGACTTCAGCATCCAGTAATATCTCACCTATCACAACACAATATTTAATTTGCTTTTTTATCTAACTCAAATCAGTCAGATTTGTTGGAAGCTAACAAAGTTGAAAAGTAAGATGTGCTGTGGAAGTCCTGCTAAAAGGTGCAGCTGTCCTACTGACAGAAGTACTCTGGTTTGAACACCAGAAACGTTCCACCAACACATTTATTTATCATTTTTCTCTTTTCAGTTCTCACAATTATGAATTTTATCTATACATCTCATTAAAAAGAAGTCTTTTCTTTTGTCTGTACTTTCCAGAATGTTCTCTTAAAATTGAAAACATACTAAGAAAGGGTGAAGTATGCAGCTCAATCTTATCATAGAAGCTGTTTTCCACACAGAGCACCAATTGTTCCAGCAATCAAAAATGGTACACGCAGGTGATGATAAAGATTTCAAATAAGAGTCGCAGCCTCCCTGGAGTTTTCTCTACAGATCCAACTGAGATCTGCAATATCCTACTGCCTGCTTTCCCAGGTGCATAATAAAGGATCTTCTTTATTTCCTTTACCAGGAATTTATTTTTCTGAACATCTTAGGCACTTATGAAATGCACAGAACTGCCTCAAGGAATACTTTAGGCTACACCTTGGTCTCTGTGTACCAGCATTATGCCTCCCGATGGATGGCAATCTAGCGATGCACTTTTTGCACACTGAGCACTGCCTCAGCTGCATATTTTATTACCTAACACATGCAAAAACACTACATATGCACAGCATGCAATCATAATTCTACAAAATTGATGCAGCTGTTCTCTTGAAACCCCAAGGGTACTTCTAAACTAGGGCTAGTTCAACAACAAATACAAGCTTTCATCTCCTATGTATTTCAGTTCTGTAGCTGCTTAGAAGAAAAAATGGTGCAGGCATTTTGAACAAGGTACCTAGCAGGTGATTTTAATTCCCTTACATAAAATTGCTGACCTGGTTTGTACACTGTAAAAAAAAAAAAAAAATAATGAGAGAGAAAGAAAATAAGAAAACCATCAAGTTCCTTGCTCCAAAACCAGCAATGTCTGTGGAGCTTTTCGTGCTGTTTTGTTTTTACAAATGTCAGCCTCCTTGTTTTGAGTCTGATTGAAAATTTTTCTGGACTCCCATGCATCTATTTTGTAGTTTGTTAATGCCTAAGCACTCACAGCAGCTGTTCTTAAGCCTAGGCCATTGAACAATCTCTTCTTCCTGTCTAGTAGTTTAACGAAGCTCAGGTGTGCGTAAGTGCCTGTAAGATCTCTGTCAAACTGGAGGTCAGCCCATGAGTTAAAAGCTGTTGGAACACATGTACACATGGGCATGCACAGCGGTATCATATAAGGGTTGTTTACATGCATGTGAAATGACACAATGCTGTCCCAGATGATGACCATCTCAGAAAATAGTTGATGATTAAAACTGAACCCGGAGACTGCACATACCTTCTCTATGCTAAGCTCTTCTTAATTAATGCCATAATACTTATTTTCAATTTCATCACTTTCAGTGTGATCCACCAGAACCAGTGAAAAGGCTCTCCCCGTTTCGAGAAACAGGAAAGAAGCTGAGGACTCTTACTAAAGCTCTGTCTCACTCAAGGTAAGGGAATCCAGAGCACACAGAAATGGGCCAGTCACGGTGAAGGGAATCTGGTTCTGCAGTGGCAACCGTTGGATTATAGGTGAAATAATCAACTGTACTACAGCTTAGAAAAGATGGTTTCCAATTCTTCCTTTGTAGGCTTTATGTATAGTCAAAATGTTGTTAATGCTGTAGGAGGAATGATTTTTTGATGGCTTGGTCTATATCAATACTATTTTGTTTTAGTGTTCTTGATAAAGGTGCTTGTTACTTCTTTGCAGTTTTTGCAGGACATAGTGTGCCAAGATTTGGTAATAAAGTAGTAAAAATGAGTAATGTTAGGATGAATAATGTCCACTATGTGATGGAAAATCATAATGAAAATATCTATCACTGTGATAGAAATACCTGCATGGACTCATTTGGAATAGACCCACTTGAGTCTCAGGAAGATATTGACACGGAAGGAATCGATTGTTGTGCTCCTTATCGGATGGGCAGTGAGCTGTTGCTACAGTACATGGATTTGCGATCCTGTATACCTTTTAGCCAGCCGCGTTTGAACAGCAAGCATTATCTTATGGGACTGACCACATGCTGGGTGTGTATGCTTTTCTTAGAAAATATCTCCTATTGACACTAGACACAATAAACTTGTGTCTCAGCAGGGCATTTCTTATGGTCTCATTAAAAAAACAAAACAAGGGAGGCCTATTGGGAATAGGCTTTAGCAAAGAGTACTCTCCCATTTAAGGTACTCATACTCTTAAATGTACTTAGGCTGTGTTGTCACCCGTGTTTCACCATTGTCACTGCAGGTGGTGCTTAAGTTGACAAGACTGAGGCTTCAATATGCTTTTCTGTTGCAATCACACATTCTAATTACCCTCCAAACTTGCCGACAGAGACCATTCACTCTGTTTGCTCAGTATTAGCTGAAACAGTTGCTAAACAACATAATAAGCCTTGCAGTAAGTGACTCAAGGGTTTTCTAAATTTTCCTGGAACCTTCTAGCTTTCTTGATGCGAGTGTTAAGCGAAGAAATGAGCTTCATTTCCAACTGAAGCAGCAAACAGTAGTACCAAAAGATGATTTACATCTGGCAAGGTTTAGTTACAGCCTGCTGCAAATAAAACTGACAAATTACTACTGCCAGCCCCAGCAGGGTACAAATTACACAAGTGTTTACAAGGTTCTTAGACTTTAAGTCTTTGAAGAGCATTCACTAGATAAAAATAGTTGAATTAAAGCAAGCAGCAATAAGACTGACATCTATATAAAAACTTAATAATTAGGTTAAATCCAAGTGAATATGACAGTCAAGACAACACATGATATTGCATCAGCATAATGTGTTGAAGACAAATCAGGTTCTTGCATTGTTTGACTGAGATTAACTGTGCAAAAGCCAAGGAAGTCAGAGAAAAGCAGCTTCTTTGCATGTACTACTGTAGAGGAATCGGAACTTTACATTTCACAATAATGTAGTGGTTTGAAATATTCCCCAAATTTTACATCAGAGCAATTTATAAATTTTATACTAGTTACTCGTGATAACATTAAATTTCTTTCTTTTTTATCTATCTTTGCTCCTAATTATTTTTATTATTCACTTACTCTGTTAATTCAGTTTTAGTGACTTTTCATTTGATAAACTTGGCTGAAAATAGTAATAAACCATAAACAAAATAATAAATGCTATGTACTTTGGAGGCTGGACAAGCCATTTTAGTAAAGCATGACTTGTTCTTGCCATAAATGCATTGTTAGTTATGTTTGAGTCCCTGCATTCATTGTTCATTGCTAAGGTTCAGTGGGATTGTCTTGTTGAGGTCAAGTTAAACTTCTTCTGATGATAACCTGCCAAAGATCAGTTTACTTCTTGATATATGAGTTTCAGGTGCTTGGAGCTTGCTTTTGGTTGCTTTGTGTTTTCAAGTGAGTGGGATGAAGAATACTTGCAAGTGTTCTGGAGCACGGAAATACCATCGCCATTGGTACTAAAAGGCTCGATTTAAAAAAAAAATATTAACAAATTGATTTGTAGACATTTAGATGAAGCAAGCTGGACCATTCATTTCAGTACAATTTACAGTTTGAACAAAAGAAGTGTCATTTTGTTAGCACGTTAACATGAAGGAGTCTTGATTTGACACCTGTTGGGAAACAGGCTTTTGAAATACCATTAGGAGCTACACAGCATTTTTTTGTACCTTGGCCAACCTAGAGATCTTTAGCATCAGCTGAGCTTTTCCACAGCATTGAAATTCTCTCCAATTCAGTAGACTGAGTTTCTAATCCTGTAATTGTGGAAACCTATGAAATTAAATTTTATTTCATAAAAATCTAGATCATCTTCAAGGATATAGTGAGCAACATGATATAGCACTGGTTTCACAGAAGGTGGTGGGTTTGGGCCCTTTTTATGAGGGCCTAGATCTGAAGGACTCAGTGGCGTGAAAAACCATGCTTTTCTAAGTTAGCTTCTTCAGGTGCTGAAGAAGATCCATGTAGGAGAACAGTGGTACGAACTGAAGCTGGACGTGATTTGCCCATGCCAGAAGAAAGGAAAAAAGCAGATTGCCTCTCTACACAGCGTGTTTCTTCTGCTCCCTGTTTCTGCATATTACAGCATTGTGCTGAGTGGGGAGGTCAGGAATGGGGTGGGGTTGGGGGGTCAAGGTATTGATCCTAACTCTTGGCTGAACAGCTAACATTTTGTGTACCTTCGTGCAAATCACTTGACCCCTCTGCAGCTCTGTGAAGTACATAGGCATTGGAAACTAGGCAATGTATCTGAACTAAACTCACTGCGTAAATATGTAGCTTTTAAATTGGCCTGGATGACAGAGTGTGAATGAAGATCGCTTTTGTTAGTGAAAGCAACAATTATTTTCTTTTTTTTTTTACATGTAGGGCATATTTTTTCTTACCATTTTCATTTAAATAATTTTTAAAATTTTTAATCATATTGTCACTGTCTTATGCTTTTAGGGATGTTAATTTGATAAATCTTACAATGCCTAGCACTCAAGTACATGCAAGCATTGCCTTATCTCTGCAGCACTGCTAGGTGTTAGGTGGATAAATATTATTATTCTCCTAAGTAAATTACGAAAGTCAAACTGGGGATCTAAAATTATTACTAAAATAGCTACAGTTGGAACTTGGGTGTCTCAGTTAAGTAGATGCCTTACTTATTCTTCTGGTCTTCAGTGATGCCTCTGTTTCTCTGATTTTCATCTTTGTTTTCAAAATTGGCCCACAAAATCAGAAGCTCCAAGGCAACACTTCTTAAGAGATGCAGCCCATTAGTCTGGGTGAGTGCAGTGGTTTCCTATAACAGATCTAGCCTACTTCTAAGTGAAGACATTTGTTTCCTGCATCACATTATGATAAATGCAGATTTGACTTCCACTGAATTTTTAATGGTAATGCAATCTGCAAAATTACGTTAAATGTAGGTTTTTAATGATGTGAATAGATTTGATCCTAATGTGTTTTGGTGTCATATCTTTTCTCTGAATGATTAAAACCCCAGATTTTAGTCTTTCATCTCTCCTCACCTCCAGAAACCAGTAGAGCTAAATTGACAAACAAGATTATATTCCTTTATGTACATTATGAGCCAAAAGTCCTGATCAGTTGCACCTGCACCACACCCACAAAGGACAGTGATGCTGTGCAATTGTTCATAAATATCTAATTTTGCTTGCAGAGTCCTTTTTACTGCTGATGCGTATGATGGAAAGAACCCAACTCCACTTTAATATCCCAAGCAGAGTTTGAAGTGCTGCTAAGTATGATAATATCTACCTGTTAAAGCATCTCCAACTCTGCCATCTTCTTCTAGTACCATAAATTTTATTCACGGTTGCATTCAGAACCAGCTTCATGTGATTTCAAAAAATGCCTGGGTGGAAATATTCCTGACCTCAACTTTTCCATGACAATTGAAATGGACGGAAGATGAAGAAAGGGAAGACTTAATCTTGTGCTACTGCACAAATAAACGTGTATTTACTTTTTACATCTACTGAACAGTGAACGATATATTAACACACATTTGTTTTTTGAAAATCAGAAGGTTAGCATGGTCAGGGCATAGTCAAAGCTGCTCAGTACGCTCAGGCAAATGTGCCTTTTCACTCTTGTGTAGGCAATGGTCACTTTCCTACTAGTTTCTGGAAAGCGCCGTTGTCTGAATAAATGCTCAAATGAAGTTGCCTGCCATATCGTGTAATACCACACATTCTTTATGTTGCAATCCCAGTCGTGATCCTGTAACCCACCTAATATAATTTATGCTATTTACTGTGGCAATTAAATCATGGATCCTACATATATTATTTGAGAAGTGAAGTATGATATGAGCTATAATGACCATGGAGAAATTTTCTTGAGAAAAGTCAAGGAAACAGATTTTTGAAATATGAACTCACTTTCTCTAGTGCTTTCTGAAATATGCAGTTGCCAAATGACTCAGTATGCATAAAAATATCCTACAGACTTAATATCTGGAAATCAAAGGTGTACATTAGCTGTGTTTTTTAATATTTACCATGTTGAGTAAGCCTGGAAGTCCTTGAAGTGTCATTGTTTGACCTTTTAACAATGAAACTGTGCTAGCCATTCGTCTCGAGTGTTTGAACAATGTTACTTTGACAAAATCTGTGTGTAGAAAAAAGAACAGTAAGAAGTGCGAAGAAATCAAACTCTCAGACTTTTGAAATAAATACTGAGATATGAAGTTGCGGGAAATAATTTCAAGTGAGAATGATTACACTGCTCATTTGGGCCAAAGGACATGTCAGCAATACCTCTTCATAACAATTTCAGACTATAGAAAAGGAGCTATTTTAGAGAAAAGGAGCAGGGTGAAAAATGCAATAAAGAAGAAAACTGGAGTTTTCTTCTCCAGGGCAGCAACTTTTAATTTCAATTAAAGCAGTCAGGCTAGCAGAGCAGCATGCTAATACATACTACAGGGAGTCAGTGAGTACAGATGACCTTTGTGGATTTGATTTTTGCTGCTTTTCCTCCTCTTGATTGAAAATGAACACCCAGCAGTTGTCTTAATTGGTTGTTAATTGATACATATTCACAGGAAGTAGTGTCTATGGTGTTGCAGCTTGTTTGTATGAAAGAGTGTAATGGAACAAACTGTGAGGAAGTTTTTTAATGATCATAGTGACATAGCACAGCAGTATGAATTTTAAAATTATCTCAAAATGTTTGAGGAGCCATTACCAGAACAGACTTAGCTGCATTCACAAAGCTTTAATAGTCTACCTTGCACATTAAAAGCATAATTAAACTGAAGATAAATCTTATAATTATGACCTCATACCTCCCCTCAGTAATATTCTCTTATGCTTTCATGAGTCCTCATGATGATATAAAAGAGGATGATGACAGAATGCAGAGGTTGCTCTAACTACTCATCTTTCAAAACTATCAGTCACTAGTCCCAAGCAGAAAGTCATAGCAGTGCTTTGCTGCTGATGAGTTCTACCTAGTCACTTTAGGGAGACACCTGTCAGCTCTCAGATATCGTTCTACCTAAACACGGCATTAGAATGTAGGAAGGAATTTGCTTATCTTTGTGCAGCATATAATGAAAAACCATTTGGGAAATCTGTAGATAATGGTCATTCCTCTTCCTTTGTAGATCAATACGTCTGACTTCCAGTGGAGGTTGCCTGCATAGACACAAAGTGGCTCTGACTTACTTGACTAAGTAGTTGCCACTGTCAGATTCAGGGGTGGAATACAGCGTGGCAGAACAGACACCACCTTTGTCCTTGAACATTCAAATTATCTGTAGCTTTGAGCTAGGAATTATGTTTTCATTTCTGCAGTAGGAAAACTCCTATTGCTATTCTTAGTAAAGCTAAGTAAACTCAAGAAGCACAGCCCCTTTGAAATGACATTCAGCTCTGAGGGAGATGCTTTCTTATTGCTTTGTTCCAATGACATCTGTAAGTGGGATCCAGAAGGAATGTTAAGTAATCCACACTTCATGAGGAGGTATTGTATGAGAACCGAGGAAGTAAAAGTCTTTATAACTAATAAATTGTAGAAAGATGTAGGAACAGTTACACAGCAAAAGAGATTACCAAAGCATTGGGAGCTTGTAGTTGTTAATCCATTATAAAAGCAGGTTGCCGTAAATTACTTCTATAGACTAACTCAGCCACCAAGACCATGCAGGCGTGCTGGAAATATTCTTGTTGTTAGACATTGCCTCAAAAAAAATGCTTAAAAATAATCATATTGCTTCAAACAAAACCAGCTGAAAATACTTTTTGTGTAAAAAGGAGATGGGAAAGGTGATAGAAACTGGCAACACTGTGCAGTGACAGTCATCTAAGCACAGGTGTCAATGTCAAAATGACAAGTTGTGGTCATCCTCCACCAATGATGTCTAGGAACTGACAGCTTTGAGCTGCAAGATTGAAGGGACAGTGTCCATGCCATTCTGTGAGCCCGTAATGCCTTTACTTGCAAACCGGGCATGCTAAGCCTCTGTGTTGCATTTCCCATAGTTTGAAGAAAATGGCTCCCATGCATCTGTTTTACTGTGCTGTGCTACTTAAATAAAACTAAATGTCAAACTGCTGGCAGTTTAACAGTATTCAACTGGCTCCTTTTTATGTTCTAAATTAGAAACTGGATGGCTCTTTAAAATGGCTCGAGTTTCCTGAAGGCAGATCTCTAAGTCACGCCATGCAGAAAGCCCAGCCTTGACTAACGCATTCTTTATGCCTACAAGAACAGCCAGACTGATTCTTACTGGAAGAGATAGTTACTGGAAGAGCAGTTTCTCCTACTTCTTTTCCTGCTGACTTCAGTACAAAACCATTTAAATTTTGTGATTGAAATGGCAGCTACTACTGAAAGATTTTTAAATACGAGAAATGTGTTATTTTTGGAGTTTTGGTTATGACCTTGTCTGTCCATACCTGTGAAACTGTACCAATCCTATTCTAATACATGCAGACAAAAAAGATGTTTGTGTTTAGAGATTATGGTAAATTGGCATTCCTTAATGCGTATAGTTTACTGGAAGATGTAGTGGAGTCTGTAAGAGCAGAGTGGAGAGGCAACATAAAGTTAAGAGAGTGAGGCACTACTAACTGAGAAGGTGGAATGTTTATCTGCCAATATTAGTTTTCAATGTATTTAATACTTCATAATGTCAGTTGCTTGGAAACCAGTGTTTTGTGCCCTTTTGCTGCTTGGGAGAAATCACTGTAATTGGCATGTTTCTAGCCCTGTCACTGCTGGCAGTTTGCAGCTTTTTTTTTTTTCCAGAAGCAAAAATTTTCTTTTATGTGAATGATGGCTCACATTAATTAGACAGCAGTCATGGGCAAAGACAACCATTTAAGTGTATGGATGTATGAATCATCATCTCTGTCATCAATCACTGGAAAGACTGCTATTCCCGTCAACGTTTCTGCCTTTCCAGGCTGTCCATTCGAGTCTCAATCTCCTTTCCTTTTGTGCAAAAAAAGTTTGTTTACATTTCAGATTTCATAAGTGGAAATAGTACATTGCTTATTAGATTTTACTATCTATCTGAATACAACAGCCTAATCCCACATATTATGATACAAAATGACACATTGTCACTGAATGTTTGAACAAAGCTAACACTTAAAATGAGTTTTCCATTATTTGGTAGTAAAATGTCATTGCTCTGTAAATACCTTTATATGGTAAGGCAAGACACTAGATTGTGAGGAGTGATTTCTACTTTCACATAAAAATCTTGAACCAGCAGTATTTCCTGGTAGAGGATCAGGGACCTCAGTGAAGTTCCACTTACCAAGCAGTGAGTTTTTATCGGTAATATGAACATAAAGATGTTATTGTACATTATTACAGCAAGAAAATGAAAGCCCAGAAATATCCAGATGATTTTTTCTTTTGAAGTTTTAGTAATAGTTTCCCCACTGCCTTCTGGAGAATTTAAAGCAAAGCCTTGAAACCTCACAGATTTATTTTTCTGCTGTTTATCACTGCAAAGCTGTCTTCTCTGTGCTGCTGTGGAAGCACTTCCCCTCTCACCTTTGTTTATATACTTCTCCAGAGACACCAAGAGCTGGAAAGCTACATGTGCGTTACCTGCAAAGAAAACTTTTATATGAAGATCAACAGGAATGGGAGTTACAGCGTGGCACAAGTGGAGGGGTGTGTGTGTGTGCATGTTCTTGTGTTCTGGGACTTCTTAGAAAAGAAATTGTTGCCCTCCGTTCTCTCTGGGTTGAGAACACCACACTTCCAAATAAAAATAAGCCATTTTTTTGGTATGTTGTTTTTTGTACCTCCAGGTAGTCAAACATGTTTGTGCTTCTCAATGTTAGAGAGCCTCTCCTCACTTTCAAAGGAGAGGTTCTGCCTCATTTCACAATGGAAGCAGCATCTTCTGTATTTTAATGTCTTTGTAGTTAACTAGAAACCACTCTGAGACATCTTTAAATACGCAGTAATACACGAATACGTTCACCTGGTGAGATATTTTATAATAGCGTGGGATGTTTTTTGATTACTGAAGATTCTTATTTCTTGCTGCACAACCTTCTTTGAACATACAACAAATTTACTCGTGTCTTATTTTAACTTTACTTGTTTCATTACTTATTTCATGGTCAGATTTTCATGTGATAATGTGCGTCTTTCCCATTATGCAGTTCCTAGTTTTGGTTTTTGAACATAGACTTTTGAGTACAGAATATTGTACTCGTTTGCAGGAGAACAAAATGGGAATCTACATCTGAAATAATGTGGGTATTCCAGATTGTTTGTATGTCTTCAACTACTCAAGACAGATGTTGATGTGGTACTACTTTAGTTCCTTGCCAGAACGGTTAATGGTTCAGGGTGGTAAATGATCACATATGTCTGAGTTTCTATGGGTTAGTAACTACATGTAATAGATGTTAATATCAGTATCATACGGTCTGCACTGAACTTAAGAAAACTAGATGTATGAATATTTACTCATTGGGTTCTTACTGTGTAATTACTCAGCCATTAACTAGGAGTAGTAACCAGTGTGTTTCTGATTCTCCATTGCCTCATGTGTATACGTTTGCATCTCTAACTTGGCTGTAAACACTACAAAAACAAAAAAAATTCATTTACATTAATATCTACATATGAATTGTGAATAGTTGCAAGCTTGTGCTGTCCACACGCTAAGCTTTCAGGATGTGATCCAAATGTAGAGCTCAATAGTAGGATTTGCTAGCTGAGGCTGACCACTCCATGAACTTAACTCAATGGCTTTTGCTAATTTCAGAAGGTGGGTAGTGTACACAAGTATACTGTAAGTGAACAATGCATTAATTCTCATTTACACTGACACTGCCTTACATCACTCAGGAGAGGCGTGAAGCAGTCTTAATGTAAATAAATTTGGGACATACTGGCATAGATATACATTACAATGCTGAATGTAAGGCACTAAAGAACTGAGTGAAACAGTCAGAAGCTCCAGTATTTACAGAGAAGACAATGGAACAGATTCTCCACTGGTATAAATCAGTATCACTGTTGACAATTTACAAGAAGTGCAGGGTCTGCTCTCCTATTGTTCTGTGTGTGCTTTGGAAATAAGAGAAGCACTGTGTGCATATGGATTTTCTTTTATCTTGGCCTTTCCTGCTGTTTCACAATTATTAGCTATTTAGGTGTTACAGCACCTCATCAGAAATTTAAGGGACTTGTAAGAATTACTGCAGCTATTAGAATGCAGCAACAGCTCAAATGGAGTCTGCTGTGTGTTAATGCACATACACACAACAGAGTATTTTGGGGGACTGGAAAGATAAAAAAAGTGTACTATTCCCACTGAAACAGCAGTGAGGACAGTAACATTTAATCAATTGAAATCTGATGAGAATGCAGGTGTTAACGCTTGTGCTCCTGCAGAGATTGCCGTAGGACCCTTAATACCTTCAGGCTGTCGGAGCTTCCACTTCAGTAGCTGTTCAGGAAGCCCCCCGGTGCCACAGTGCCCTCTAAAGCTAGGTAAGGGCATAGGTTCCGCCTTTAATCCAGGTGAAGCAAGCTTCCGCCTCTCACCACTAACTTCAGTGGATATTTGAATTACTCATGTTGAATTTTTAGTAAAATTAAGGTTTACGTCTGAAAATTAAGGTTTATATGAAAAACGTAGGTTTATTTTCTGCCAAATTCCTCCATCCCTTATCATGTAACACCTCAGGATCCAAATACTCATCAGCCTCATCTGAGATTTGTGATGGGATCACAACTCACGATGGCATGGCTGAAAATAATGCTAAATGTTCATTTAGAAGAATTATACTGGGGTTTTTTTAATCCACAGTTTTAGTTTGTGATGTTCAGAATACAGTTTAGCTGTATTTACTGTAGTTTTGAAGTTACTACCTCCTGCGCTTTCTATTTTATGCTGAAATGGATCGTTGTTCTATTACTTTTTCTGCTACAGAAAATATTTACTCAGAATGCTTTTAAGTGACAGTGTGCATAAAATTGCACTTGCTTTTCACCTGGGAGGCTGTAGCTCGTATTCAGTTTGACACTGGTGCAACAAGTTAGGCAGTGCTCAGCTGATATTCACCTTGCAACACCTCAGCAGGGTCTGGCCTCATGCCCAAAGAGGAGCTTTCATAGGCCTACCAGGGGCTTGTTCAGATGCAGACTGAAATGCTTTTATGAAAATATAGGAAATAGCATTTAGAAAGCCTGTGCTCTCAGTGGCTTTCAGAGCAATGCTGCATTGGTTTAATTTATATTTACAGCTGGCTGTAAGCCTCTGGAAAAGGCTAAATTCTTTATGTATAGCGTCTGCAGCAGGAGATGTTCTGTCATTAGCTTTATTGATATAAAGACTATCCATTAAGATAAGAAAATGGAATAAGCCATTTTATGAAACAGTGGCTAACAATTTCCATGAACAGAGAAGAATGTATGTAGTTAAATTGCTTAATAGATACATAGTTATTTTACTAGCAGCTTAGAGTTTTTGTTCACCATGATCATAACATAATGTTCGGCCTTAGAGAGATAGAGAATCAAGCTGCTATAAACAGACTGCAACTTCTTTGCACCTCGGGGAACGGGGCAGAGGGAGATTAGCAGGAATTGTTGAGACTGAAGCACCCCGATAACACCACCCGCTGCACTGAATACAGTTCTTTAGTAGGGGGACAGCCGCGTGTGTGCAGCCTTCTGCACATCTTTCAGGCTGGAGTTGTGCCAGCTTACCTGAGCAAGGATTTGGCTTCATATGTGCAGAAGTGCATGTCATTCCTTTAGTAAAACACCTCCCACTGCATTTGTTTGTGTACAAAGCAGATGTGAGGTAGTTAACTGTAGAATTGGATTGTCTGGGACAAAAACATCCTTAGTATGATTCCTTTGAATTTAGTGAAGATGACCCAGTATACTTAAACAAGGTATATTTAAACAGAATGTTAAAAAAAAAAAATAAAATGGTAAGTATCTAGCTTGTCTTTACCCTGATGGAAAGGTTTCTGGCATTATTATGATAGCTTCTTAAGGGTTTCCAAGCACCTAAATTATAATTAAGATGAATTTATTATTTCCTTTTATTTTTGTGAGTCATTTCTTACTCAAAGAAAGGCACCAAGAATCCTGAATCTTAGCAGTAAAAGTTCAATTACTCAATACTTTAATGGCCTTGTATTACAATTAACTGATGACCTTGAGTCCCTAAAGGATTTAAAGAGTAATTTAATAAGCACATAGTTACACCAAGTACTAAAAATATGCTTGCAACCAGTTTTCTGGTAGTAGGTTTTCATGTACTGCACTACTGGGTCACTACTTTGTGCATGTCATTGGCCCTTATCTGTAATAATATATTCCTGTAGAGAAAACATTAAGTATTCCATGGTACATTAATACTGCTCAGGAAACTCTTTTAATTTTCACGCTGATAAAGATGTTAACTTAGAAAAATAAGACAAATCCTTTTGTGTGAATGGCAGTTGAAAATCTATGTTGTGACTACAGTTGGCTGAAGCTCAATTGCTTTAATAACTGTATTCCAAATTTCATCTCGATTATATTTGCATTTTAATGAACAATTCTCACCTAATTGTCAAATAGGCAGCCCAGCTAAATTTATTAAGTTATTGTATAAACAGGGTATCATGATGCCAGAATTTAAATGGAGAAATATTTGGTGTCCTATTCCGGCAATATACTGTAAATCTACAGTGTAGAAAAGTATGTTGGTCATCTCTGTATTTCAAGTTTGGATTTATTTTACTGTTTTCCTGTCAAGAGTCCATAAAGCTTTAGGGTAATTCATAAATATCCCAGAAATAATTCTATAAAATTATGAGAGGATTTTTTTGTTTAAATCAGGTAGTTATTACAGCTTTTCTATATGCAGCTCTTCTGTTAATTCTGTTTTATTTATTTTTCTGTACTTGGAGACTGTAGAGCTACTTTTTGTAATACCTGGGACTTCAAGGAAGTCATAGACTAAAAATGTTCGTTCACAAGTGTGCTAACGTTTCCTATTCCTATCGGTACATAAGAGTGATCATTGATTTTGGTAAACACATGTTAATGTCTTCTGTATTAGATGAACCTTAAAAAATGTACTGATTGTATTTGCCATTTATGCATCTTTCTCCAGTAATACTGATTATGGCTGTTAGTGTAAAAGAACTTTCTAGTTTCTAAGTATCTTTCTCTACCACTTGTCTCTGATTCACGTAGTAACCTCATTGTTCACTGTTTGTGGCATTATAATACACAGCTACAGCAGGGAGTTTGATCTTTAAGGAGTACTTACATTAGTGCATGCAGAAATGTAGAAAAAGCACTATGAAGGGGAAAAATATTTTTACATACAAATATCTTCATAGTTGGCAGAAAGGAGAGAGAATACTAGAAAAGGACATAAAGCAAGAATTCGAGGCAATTAAAAGTTTTCTAGTATTCCAAGAGAGGTCTGTTATGCAAAATACTAGGTTCTTATGAAAAACATTAAGCCAGTCTTCAGACACGACTGAAATCCTTATTATGTTTTTGTAAAGTGCTACATTTCTTATTAGGGACATCTTATTTTCTTATCCTTTTTTCTTTTTCCAAAGTTAGTGTAGAAATATCTAGCAGACAGATTATTATCTACCTGAACTGAAAGTGTTTTCAGGCTTGTATTTATAGTTGCTGGACTTAAAATATAATGTCAACAAAACCAAAAACCCAATCCCAAAGCCATTAAATTGTGCAAGTGTTTTTTCATCAGGGGAAGCAAGCAGGGAGTAAACTGCTTCCCTTGAGGAGGAGTGAATTCGGTGCCTGAAGTTAGCACCCTATATGACCTTCAGGTGCTTTTAATACATGTCTGGTAAGAAAAGAGAGTTATTACTTCCCAGTAAAACAAATGAGGCCTTGCTTTCAAGCCTAGATTGTGTTCGAAAGAATCAATACAGCCTGATGATGACACTTGATTCAAAAGTTAGCAACACATTAAGTTAAAGGGGTATGTCCTGTGCCTGTGTAGTGTGCTCATCTGGCTTGGATCAGCTGCTACATTCTTGCTAATGTTTTAATCAAAGGCTGTAGAGCAATTGTGTGCCGTATCCGTTTCACCGCCTTAGCATCCTGCAGGGAGTGCATTATGGTTTCTTCTTTATTTTCTTCTCTTGCAGTAATACCCTACATGTTGTCTTCAGCTCACTCACAGGCTTCACCGGCAGCTTCCCTGTTACTTACAATGCAGCCTTCTGACAGCAAGTGGAATTTAGCAGCTAACAGGTAGCTTCAGGGCAGTGCCTGTCAGGCTGTGACAACTGAGTAAAGACAGTGAGTGGCCCAGTGGTGAACTGGCTGCTATAAATTAGAATTAGGCAGGGAGTTTTTAAATCAAGGAGTGGACAAAGTGTTGCGAAGTTCAAGACATCCAAGGGTTAAGCTGTGGGGTGCTGGAAGAGATAAGGGAAAGATCTCCCAGTTCATATTGGGGAAATGTTGTCCTTCAGTATCATATTGCAGAAGGAAATACCAATGCTGAACTCTTGAATACAGAAGAATGTGAAATCTATGTTAAAAAATAAGTTGGTGGGCAACAGAGAAATTAATCGATTTGATAATGTGTCTGTAGTATACTGATCAACTTGTGATGATTTTTGGCAGGCATCATATCAATTCTGTGAAGCAAGGTGGAGAATACTTTGATATACTTCACCAAGAATCACTGGAGAGGAAGAACACACTAAAAACAGAGCAGCAGGCTCAGGGCACAGGATGGAGATCTGAGTTCCAGCCACCCAAATACTGCTCTGATGCAAAGGACTCAGAGGAAAAAATAAACATGTAAGTCAACTGAGGGGGCTTTAGGTGGTCTGAGGGCAGTGGTTTTAAAAAGTGACAATTTCCAGTTTCTGTCATTACTTGGTATTGAGGCAGAATATTACTACTTGTGTGAACTAGAAAGAGAAAATGCTTAAAATCTGGGTAAGTGAGCAGCTGTAAACTTAGCAAGCATGGAAAAAGATAATGCTTGAGGTGCTGTTTAGAAAGGAGGAAGTTTGGAAGGCAGAAGGTTAGTGAACTCGGGAGAGATTTTGTAGCCAACTCATAACTGATTCTCTGAGGTGAAAAGGAGGCCTGGTGAGTTTGTGCCATGCTTTTGTTCCCGCAATGGGACCAGAGCATAAAGAATGAAAAAGAATTGCATTCAGCAGAAGTGGCTTCACTTGCAGACTGGGTTTATTTGCTAGTTCAGGCCTATTACTTACTAATTCTTCAGGTTTTCTCTCCTTTTGATCATCAGATAGTCTGCAGTCCTTTGGCTCATGCTGAACTCTTTAATGCGCCTCTAATACCTGTTGTAACACTGTAGTTATCTTCCGTTTGTCAACCCTCCTCACTAGGTGATGAGATGATTAAATATGCTCAGCAGGACAGAATATCTCTTCTAGAGGTTACACACATCTGGGAGTATTACTGAAAGGTAGTGTTATGGAAGGAGAAAAGGTATAGGGTATTAGTCAAAGTGTTTTGGAATCCTGGCCTCTGTCTGCATCATCTAAAACTTTCTCCTTACCTTAAACAGGTTACCCAGAACTGTATTATTTAAATGTCACTATGAAGCACTTTGATTCTAGGTTAATGAAGGCCACATGAACATTTTCGGTAAACAAGATTATTTAATTAAAAAAAAAAAATACATAAGAACCTCCCTGAAAGCTTTTTGTAAACTCCATGCTTATTATTCTTTTTCATATGTAACTGTTGTATCTACCCATAACTCAGCTAATCCACATTTATTGCAGACAAATAATTTATTACACATATGAAAAATACCATTGCCTTTATTATTGTGACCGTTCAGATTATTGAAGTCATTTATCTTGTTCTACAAGGAAAGGCTTCTTCTTCAGCAAGGCTGACCTAAAAAGATTTACTATTCCTTTTTCCTTTATGAAGGTATACCTGCATAGGTGAAATTGTCTGCATTTAGGTACAGCTTCTCCTAGCAGTAAAAAAGCTTTTACTGGTGCAGAGTATACCATGCTTGTGGGTAAATACTGACAAAGCCGCTTTAATCCTACATATGCCCCAGGATTTTTGCCAGTTGTAAAAATTTATTAGAAAATCTTACAACGAACTTAAAAATCTACACTAACAAAGTTCCTAGTGTAAACCTGATATCCTCTAATATTTTTCAATGTGTTGCTTAAAACTAATATTAATTGAGAGTTTAACTTCATTTTTAGTGGAAAAAGCTGTAACATCTGCCAACATTTCTAAGAGGGAAATCATTAGACTTAGGATCAGATGCCAACATTAGGGAGTCTTATGGAGAATTTTCTCAATCCAGGATGTCTTGGGTGGAACAGGAATGCACACTGAAACACGTGTGAAACAAGAGATGCGAGGCTTTGACAGGTGTGCTTTACTCATTCAGACTCCCCCATGTGACTGACTTACATGCAGGAACCGTACCAGTACGTGTTAGTTCCCGTTGTGTGCTGTTATGCATATGCTTGTCTGCAGTGGTAAGCAGTTTAAAAGGGGAGGAAAAAAAAAGCCTAGATACAAAATACAGATCATTATCTGTTGTAGAGATTTACTTCACTCCTTGCTTTCACAGTGCTGACTTCAAAAACTAGGAACGTCATGGAATAAGAAGGGCTCTGAAGCAGTGCTAAACTCCTGGGGCACCAAGTGTCTTTTTAACAGACGATGTCTGGCGTCAGTCTTTCAGAACGGCTGAAACTGTTGGCATGGATTTATGTGCGCAGATTCCAGTGATAGATGCAGGCCTTTCCCACTCCCCTTCCTCTTTTTCCTTGTAAGACAACAGCAAATACTAAGCCTCTACTGGGACTTTTTTACTGCTGTTACACAAGTTGTAGCATTCAATTGTGTTATCAACTATTTCAAATGTATCAACACTCTAAACTTCGTAACAGCGTCTTCATATCAGTTTTGTTGGATCTGTCTTCATTTCACATACTCCTTTTTTAACTTCAGTCTTTGTCCTTTCCTACAGCTGCTCTCTAACAGAAGGCAACCACCTGAGGAAGCCAGAGAAGAAGGAAAAAAAGATGACCTTACGGTCTTTCGCTCCTGTTTATACCAGTGTCTTGATTCCAAGCCCCCCTGGAGCAAAAAGGTATATTTGAAGGCAGATTTATGTCCTGCCCTCCTTGATAGAACATAACCAAAATTCACAGCAACACTATACCTAGAGCTGCTGTTCAGCTGGTGAACACGTATCCTGAGAGTTTCAGGAGTTTATGGTGAAATAGTCTGTCTTTACTAATAGCAACTCCTAAATTCTAACTTTAAGTGATTGAATCCTAATGAGTAACTGAAAGCCTCGTATGTGCACGTGTACACAAACACACATCATTTGCCTTTCTGATCTTGACTGAGCAAGTTCTAAGTTGCATAAAGTTTGCTTATGTGGTATAGCTTTCAAGATTAGGCTCATGTTAAGGGAAGGCTGTCAAAATTAAAATTCAGTTTGCCCAGCTAAAAAAAAGTAGGCTTATGAAAGAAAGAGAAGACAGTACTTGTACCATGTATGCTTCTATATATTTTATATTAGTCACTAATACACACTATCTGTTCTCAGTTCATTAATCCAATTGCTCACCAAAAATGTCTGTATATATTTACATTTGCATGTGGTACAGCTAAAATGCAAAAGATAATCTTAGTTCAGAAAAAGATGGGTCCAACATTTTAAACTCACACACTGCTTTTTCTGAAATGCAAAACTTAGAAGCTACCATAGAATCCAAAACCCGTAAGAATCCGTACCATAAAGGGATAAATGCTGGAATCGTCATAGGCATGAAAGCACTGAGCACATCACCAAGAAAAGTCCATTGAAGATTTCACATCCAAAAATGTGGTTTCAGGATTCGGAGTTATGTTTTGTAATAAACATTACAAAAACCTGGAGAGATGTCTAGAATTCACTAGGACGATGAAAAAAATCATCTGCTATAGAAAAGCTTACATGTATCTGTTTTGGCCAACATGGTGTCAGTTTGACACTTTCCCTGACTCTGTAGGATAACACCTTTGTTTCTCCTTTTTGCAGTGAACATCTTTTCCGACAGCTGTGTGCCATACACTGGCTTTTGGAAGCTCTGACTCTTGAATCCAATGGTTCGAAGCATTCCATATTCGCCTGTTGGAATCCAATGTATGTGCGCAATACATGATAGTAGATGGAATGAGGAATTTGGGATCTTTCCTCCTTTATATGTTGTTGTTTCTCTTCTTTCAAGTAATAACTATTTGAGTGGAATGTTATTAATTCTGTGCCATGCAACATAAACAAATTTTACCTTGACTTTGCCCCCATGCAGTCAGCAGGGAGTTGTACAGTCAAATCAGTAGTGCAGCATGGTCCTCTATTATTGCAAGTTGCAGAACTAGAAAATACTGAGCTCTGTCAGCCAAGTTTAATTGTTTTCTGTCCTTTTTCTCTTTCGGTTAATAATTATGCAAATTAAATACGTGTAGTAATAGATGTATGTGTATTCCCATAGCCTTCCCTTGGAGGGTTATCCCGGTGAACTCGACAGGAATTCCATATACATTATAATTACAGAACAAAGCCAGCTATTAAGTGATATTTAGTAGTCGGTTTTATTCTATCAATTATGCATGAAAGTGATGGGTACTTGTGAAAGATGCATTACCTCTGAACTGTTAAAAGTAAATATTAATTTAAGTTCCCAACATTTTTGGTCAATATAATCATGTTGACATAACATGTATTTACATTATTCATGAGTGTTTGGTAAAACAGTGAATAGTTTATGCTCCGATTTGCAGGGCAGAGCTCTTCAAAACTGTTTTGTTTTCTCTATATTCTCAGTCAAGACAGACTGTGCCTATGTATAACAGAGGTGTCAGAGTAGCATTATATAGAATCAGCCTGATAATGGGAGGCGAGAGCCAGTCTCGTATGTGTTGTGGATGAGTTTTTCACCCCTTTACATGTGAGGACCAACCAATAGACTCGGACAAAAGAAACAGTTTGCCAGCAAGTCTCACAGATAAAGGCTGACAGCAGAGTATAAATGTGTAAGACTCAGGATTCATTTCCAGGTTCTGAAGTAGCGCAGTCTCTTGTATGCTTCCTCTCTGTTGCTGTCTCTAACCGCCTCTCCTCACCCTCAGTGTCATTTGAACTGATCTGCATACGCACATTCTTCATTACACAGTAACCATCAGAAATTAAGGTTACATTTAGATCATACAGTCTCCATCTGCCCAAAAGAGTTTTTTAAATGTGGTGAAGGAAGCAAGCTTAGAACACTAACCTGTTTTGTAAAACCTTTGACTGATTAGATGGGGACAGAATGATAAATGAGACTACCTCAGCAGTGACCTGCTGTTGTACCACAGCTGCGAGGACTGCAGCTTCCACCTTTACCTTTGTCAACATGATGTAACATTTAAACCTTTGGACTTCAGGTCTTCATTTAGCCAATAGCATGGAAAACTCAAACTTGTATGAACTTGCTGTCGTTTCTATCCATGAAATCTTGCTATACCGAACAAAACTCTTCAGTACTTGTGCAGAGGAAGCTGAGAACATAATCTGGCCCAGTACATGCATGATAGTTTGTAGAATGACTGTGCTTTCTTTAGGTTCTTCTTCACTTGTGACTATAACTTAGTCATGGTTTATATACCTTGCATTGTCTTTCCGTTTCTTGTAAGCATAGATATTCATCGCGGTAGCAGTCAGCCACCATTTACTGCGTTTCTTAAAAGAACTTACAACAAAATCAACACTCTCAAAATGGAAAACTAATAAAATTGTTTTCACTTAGGGACCCTGGTGGTTGTAAAAAAACAGTAAAAGAAATCAAAGAGGAAAAGTTAGCAAGGTACATGTGGAAGCTCTTTACTACAAACACAAAGGTAAGGTCATTGTTAATTTCTTCCTCGGGACCTAATGCAACTTTTCAAGCATTTGTTTTGTTGCTTATCTGAACTCCATGATACCACATTTTATGCTCTGGATCTCGTGACTCCAGAGTACTTGTCTCTAGTTTGTGAAGAATAACAGTTTGATACTAGGTAATAGGAAGAGCAGTATGTAGCTGATTGAAGCTGTGGCTTGGTCTTGGACTTAGTGGTAAGTACTGATGTGGGAAGAACAAAATATTTAGGTAAAAGATAACTAGCTTCTTGCTTGCACTTGCCCCCTTTTTTTATGACCCAGAGTCATGTACTGGTACTTGTTCACACAAACAGGTCTTTTTCAGTCAAATGGGAATTTCAGACTGGTATCCTGGAGGCCTTATTTGAGCAAGTTGTAGTTATGATTTGTTTGGTTGGCTTTTTACACAGAATTTAAAGCTAAAGTTGAATGCAAATGCCAAATGTTAAGACCTTTAAAGAAAGCAGGATTCACTTGCCACATTCAAAGCAAAGGAGAAAACAAGTAATTCAGATGAAAGCATTTAAAGAGTAAAGTTAAGTTAGTACTTGAGAGGAAATTAAACACCAGAAAATCATCTGTAATGCTCGGTAACTCTTTTACTATCTTTCTGAAACCACTGAAGGGCTTTCTTTTTGAAACTGTTGAAGTGACTGGAGGAAAATGATGGGAGAATGAGTGATACTTAGGAGTATATCTAGGTGAACTCAGTAAAGAACCAGTGGGTTTCTCACCCTGTAGCACATTTTACATTTTGATCTCCAGCAGTTTGCTGAAGCTTTTAGTTCCTTGCTTTGCCCCCCTGTAAGGCTAAATTAAACAAGTTTTGTGAAGTGCTTTTAGAACCCCAGGTGAGACACTCTTAGAAATATGAGCTGTTCTTACACGCAGGCTATTTGCTCTTATTACTTGTCAACACCTGCAGCTCGTACCCTCATGACATAATAATTAAAATCATTCAATAGAAGGCTACGATTTCTGTTGGGGCGTAAGCAGCAAAAGTTGTGAAACTTTTGAAGGACAAAGATTGTGTTTTTATGCAAATATCCTTCCTGGTATTAGCAAACAGAGGGGGAAAGTCAGCAAGTCACATAAACAACAGAGTTGTTTCTAAATAGGAGGCTTTCTGATTTTTCCATACAGTTCTACCAGTTCTCTAAAGTCAGGTTCAAATGAACATGGGCACAAGAAACCAAAGTCCATGTCAGTCTTGATGTATCTTTTAGCATTTACGTTGCTGAGAATTTTTCTCCCTCCCTGAATTAATGACTGTTTCCTTTCTCTCACTTGCACTAATATTAACTGAACACTGCTTTTCATAGTTGATATGAAACTTCTAGTGGAATTATTAGGTTCCTTCAGGGGCATTTGTTTTATAATACTTATTGTTCTAGTTATCAAGCCTGCAGAATTCAGTCTGCTTTCAGATTTCAGTTTTACATTCCTGTCACAGGAAATTCATTTGCCAGGTTACTGGGTGTTGGGAGGAGACCTGAATGTTTATCAAAACTACTTTGACCTATTCTTCCCTATACACAAGAAGATTTATCTATTACCACCCGTCTCTGCAGTTGCAGTGTTACTCATTTCCAAATTAGCTTAATCTGTTGGCATTAATGCTATAGCAGAGGAGTATTGAAGAAATAAAACAAAATGAAGGAGGTCCTCCCAAGAAATCATTAGCTTGTTTGAAGTCACTGGAGAAACAAATCTATGAGGTTACAGGAGGACCCAGGAGGTTCTAATATTGGAATTAGTTACAGAAGTATGATTCTTTGTTGTCAAATCACTATAGAAAAACCCTCATTTCTATTAATTTTTTCTATTATGTATAGAAATACACCAGGAAAGCACGATACAGTCCACTTAAGAAGATAAACAAGACCTCTATCTCTCAGCTTAGCAATCTGTCATCTCCCTGTGGTCAAACCCCTCATGGCAGCGAAACTTCCACTGTGCTTTGCTCTGAAGACAACGTCAAGATTAATGTAGCTTCATCTGATGTTACAAGTGAGTTGGCACAAGCTAAAGAACAACCTCTTTTCCCCTGTAAGTTACTCTTGTTGACTGCCAGTATCAAATGGATTTGTTTTCGGTGTTACTAGGGAGAACCTACATCAAAGGCACTGCTGTGTGTACCAATGTATTTCTCTTTAGGCATATGGAACTTTGTACAAGTCTCTCTGTGCCCTCCCTGTTAGCAAATTGGTTTAAAGACAATATAATCCCATGTAAATATTAAATAAGAGTTTTAATTAATATTCATTTACAGCAGTTGTATAATCAGACTGTCATCCACATCTATAAGGTCCAGCAGGCAATGAAAACAGTGAAAATCTTTTCTGCCATAGACAAATGATCCACTGAAGATGTATCTGTGGAACTTAAGGAGTTCTGTTTAACATGGGGGTTTCTTGCTCTGCATTCCTCCTACTCGTCCATCAGTGATTACCTGCACTTGACAGACCTGACAGAATGGTTTATCTGTTAGCTCTGCAGTGTGTTCCAGTACAAAGCTAGGTAATCTTAAGTCTTTTCCCTTCCTTCTAAGAAAAGCTGGAATAGAACAGAAAAGCATGCTAGCATCTAGTACTGCTAATTACCTTTCAGTTGATATTTACATTATCATTATTAGGCTGACGACATGCTCTGCTAAATTACCAGTCAGGAAGGAGCTCTTGGAGTCATTTGGGACAGTTCTGTCAATGTTCATTAGCTATCAAAAAGGCAAGAATTCTAAGAATGAAGTGGAAGTAAAAGCAGAAAACATGTTATGCAAAAATACAAATGTTTTGTATGTGTTTCTTCAGTTCCAATCCTTCCAATTCAGACAGGCTGGTATCAGAAGTGGTAAAGTTTGATGGAAAAAAAAAAAAGTGGTGAGGTATGTTAGAGATACAGAATAGCCTCCATGTGAGAACCAATTAAATAGACTAGGGCTCTTCAGTGCAGAAAAGAAACGGCTGAATACAAGGTTATGACAGATCTCTGTAACATCATGAAGTGCATGGAAAAAAGTGATTAGAGAGTGGTTATTCACAAGTTCCCTTGACACCAGATTTATGGCACGCCAAACTAAATTGTCTGGCAGAAAATTTAAAGCAATGGGAAATGTGTTTGTGTAATGCATGATTAAACTTAGGAATTCGTTGCTACAATTTATTGCTAAAAGTATATTCAAGTCCAAAAGGAATTTAAATGAATAGAAGAAAAAACAATTAATTGCTCTTAAATGTAAAGGAATGGATACAATCTCTGGGTCTGAAAGACCTTTAGGTTCAGACTCTCAGACACTGGGTGGATATATCGGGAAGCTTGCGCTAATATCATACACTACCTACACAGCTGCTGTTGTCTGTGGCACTGAGCACAGATGAATGGCCTTCCTATGATATGAATAGGAGTAGTGGAGAATTCAAAGCTATAATTTCAAGCAATTTATTTACAGATATAGGTGAACAATTGGTTTGTGTGTGAGATGAGATTTGAAAATAATCTTGAGCTGTAACAGCTGGGAGCCTCTGTATGCTGCAGGACATAAAGAAATATCTTGCATGCGTGATGTAAGGGGAGGATGTTGAGTGTACCCTTTGGAACAACATCTATCATGATTGCCTGTGCTTTCAGGGAACTGAGTTACCAGTCTGGTCCTCTCAAGGATTGTGTTCCTAGCTCTAAAAAATATGGGAAGTTAGTTTCTGCAGGGCAGCTCTGTAGCAAAGGTTGGATTCTATAAGGAATTCTGAAGCTGCCAGAATCATGTTTAATCCTGGATTCTCATTATAGGATGCTTCATGGACAAATCAGAAATGGATTACAAGTACAGTTGCCCTGTAGTCTTACACAAAGCTTCCTGAATTTGGGGTATAACTCATACAGACGTAATTTTCAGAGCACACACAACCTTAACTCACACGTACACATACATATATTTAAAAAATGGGAAAGAGGTTCTGTAGTAGGCAGCTAATCAGTAGATACAACTGAGTGTGACTCTTACAGAAAGATTTTAAGGAAAGAATTCATAACATTTAGATGCTGTTGTTTGGGGACGGATGCTATAGAATGTCTGCTTGTACAAATTTGATTTTTCAGTGCTGTTGGCTGAGTGAGGACCTGTACTAGTCCAGAAGTTTAAATGTTACCTCACGTTGACAAAGGTCAAAGTGGAAGCTGCAGTTTTTGCAGCTGTGGTTTAACAACAGGTCACTGCTGAGGTAGTCTTAGTTATCATTCAGTCAATGGTTTTACAAAGCAGATTAGTGTTCTAAGCTTCTTTCCTTCACCACATTTGAAAAAAATTCTCTTTTTGTGCAGACAGAGACTATATGTTCTAAATGTACTGAATGTAAGCCTAATTCTTGATGGTTACTGTGTAATGAAAAAGTGTGTATGCAGATCAGTTCAAATGAGATTCATTTTCTTCACACCAAGAAGTAAAATGTGAGACCTATATCTGACAGATTAAATGCTAACTGGATTTTATCCCCAAAGCTTTCCGGCCAGCAGTTTGGCTTTGAATTCTCAGTCAAAAAAATAGCTTTAAAAGAGGAGGTATAAATATTTGTGGAAAGAATCTTCATTATAAAACTTATACGTGAATTTGGGCCTTTTCTTTGGGATTGATCAGTGTCTTTTGATTTATCATTGTTAGAGCCTTGCAAAACAGGTAAATATTAGTACCCCATTTCACAGATGATTAACAAAGGCATAGAAATCAAGGTCAGGTGAAATTACTACATTCCTCTCTGCTGTTTTTCTCTTTTCTAATGAATGTCTGACTAGCTCACAGCTATGGAGGTTAATATTTCAACAATATTATGACTATGGACAAGTTTTTGAGTATTTGTTTTCCTGATTTCTCCAGATGGAGACTAGGAACATGTTATAATGCTACAAAATGGAGGGCAGAGGAGCTGTAAGGAGGAGCTGTACCTTTATGGTATTAGCCCTGGTGTGCTTCCTGTCATCTCCCTCCAAAATCTGCCAACAGGACTGCTTTCAGGAGATGGGTTTCAGATATCCAAGCTACTCAATCTTCTCAAATGTTAACCATGAATAGAAAGGACTGGGTTCTACTCAATCAGCCGAAATGGTAACGATGAATAGAAAGGACTGGGTTATTCTAAGAAGGGGTCTGACTCTGCATGCCAAAACCAGATGAGATCTGCATGCAGCCTTAGCTCAGTTTTAGCAGAGGCTCTCTGCCCGTATTGATGTCCGGTTTAAGGCTCTGTGGGGGTCAGCCGTTATACTCAAACTGCTCCTCAGCTCTAGAAGGTTCGGTGGCGTAGCCAGCATCTTACAGGCTTATGCTTTGAGGCTAGTAAGGGTCACAGTGGAGCCATCATTAGAAGCAGTCAGTGCTAGAACTTAGGAGTTTCTACTGGGACCTTGGCACTCTGAAACTCACCTCGCCACAGCTAATAGAGGATCTTCATTGTAAGCATGGGTCTTAAAATTTTAGCCCATTAGCTGGTGCCCAGCAACTTGTTCCATCCATGTCTTAAATTTACAAATTCACAGTGTAATATTTAGATCTATACTTCTAACAAGTAGAAATAGTTTGTGCTGCTGTTTAACACAGCCAACATTCAGCAGTCATTTTCTATTATACTATATGTGGTGCTTCACAAAAACGTAGCAAAAGGACTTTTTGGGGATTACAACTTCAAGGTGTTCAGTGCTCAGTAAAATGTCGCTTATTACCATGTAGGACATGTTGAACACCTCAGAGGATGACTTGGAATTTGAGAGCTAACACTGGGATTTTTAATAACAAGTGTGACAGTTTTTTTACTGGATGAGCAATTGGAGGGAATAACGCAGAGAAGATGGCCGTCTCGGTGTCTCTCCAGGGGTTTGGCAACACAGCAGGAATGAAACAGCAGTGAGAATGAAAACAAAGGTGTCAGTTTGAAGGAAAACAGTGAGTGAAGTTGGCTTTCCAGGTATTCAAGGGAGAGGAGAATATAAGCATTCCCATTACAGTGGAAGGCAGAAAGAGAGTAAAGAGTGTTATCAGTGAGAGACACCTGGATAATCTGGAAACTGTAGCCAATGAAGGGCTACTTGGGGACATGTCTTAAGTTTTAGTGGATGCTGGTGAAGAGACACAGAGTGGTAATTAGATACCTGTTGATGTTAAATGTATTGAACTCTGTATGACGTTAAAAGAAGAAAAGCAAAGTGATGCAGTAGACTTAGAAATTCAGAAGACGACAGCTCAGCCAGTAGAATGCTAACAGCACAGTACAGGAACTGAAAATAGACTTTCTGCATAGTTTGCTCAAATCTACCTGTTTTTCTAATACAGTATTTTTATAAGCATCTGTTGTCGTTTAGCCCCAGCCGGCAACTAAGTACTAGACAGCCGCTCGCTCGCCCCTCCCCTTCCCCCCCAGCAGGATGGGGAGGAGAATGGACAGAAGGTAAAACTCTTGGGCTGAGATAAAGACAGTTTAATAAGACAACAAAGTAAATACTAATAATAATGAATATGCAAAACAAACTGTATACAATACAATTTTCTCACCACCTGATGACCGATTCGCAGCCAGTCCCCGAGCAGCGATCACAGAACCTGCAGGTTTCCCAGAGCTCATGAATTTCACATAAATCACCAAACTCATGGGAAAAAGACTGAACTGCTGGACAAGACAGGATTCGAACTCACTGAAAAGAGAGAGAGAACCCTGCCTCCCGGCCAAGCCCCATTTATAAACTGAGTATGACATCCATGGCATGGAATATTTCCATTGGCCAGCTTGGCTGTCTGTCTGTCTGTGCCCCCGCCCAGCTCCCGCCCACCTGCTCATTAGCTGAACATGGCAGACTGGAGAACGCCCTTGATTTCTTAGCAACAGCTAAAACCATCGGGGTTATCAACGCTGCTCTTGTACTAAATCCAAAACACAGCAGCTACCGGGAGGAAAATTCACTCTATCCCAGACAAAGCCAGGAAAACATCTAATGTAAAAAATATTTAGTGTATTCTACTTGATGGGGTTTTTTTCACAGCTGAAAGAACAAAGCTTATGTTTTCAAAAGTGATTAATGAATCAAATGCATTCATGTTTGGGTACCTATCTTGAAACCTCTTTAAAAAGCTGCTTTAATTTTTAGAAATACTAAATAGCAGGTTTCTTTAGGATGTCTCATTCAGGACAGCATATATGGCAGGGTAGAGAGGAATGCTATTGAGTTGGCATGCTTTTACAGAATTTCATTTTATCAGCCCTACAGAAAGTCACCCAAATGATACATGAAGAGGTGTCAAAAGATGTCCATAAACAAGAAAAGACGGTTAAGAAGACTGGACTGCAGCGGTACGTTACCTGATGGGTTTGTGAATGACTAGGAGAAGCCACTCATCAGGACAGAGCTTATGATTTTTGGGGTTTTTTTTTTGGTTTGGGGGGTTTTTTTCTTTATTTTTTTTTT
>Ga0065711_1031270_pt1 | contig 30111 bp, 20 predicted proteins | sample Hoacrofraction12_FD_59098 | JGI IMG/M metagenome (GOLD analysis project Ga0065711, IMG submission 59098) | Hoatzin crop microbial communities from Cojedes, Venezuela - Epithelial fraction 12 v2 (version 2) | ecosystem: Host-associated > Birds > Digestive system > Esophagus > Crop | place...
GGAGCACTGGAACAGGCTGCCCAGGGAGGTTGTGGAGTCTCCTTCTCTGGAGATATTCAAAACCCGCCTGGACGCGGTCCTGTGCAGCCTGCTGTAGGTGACCCTGCTTTGGCAGGGGGGTTGGACCAGATGATCCCCAGAGGTCCCTTCCAACCCCTAACATTCTGTGGTTCTGTGATCTAGCTCATTTTTATACATGAATTAGGAAAAAAAGCTGAGTGGAAAGAGTATGAAACTCTGTAATATTTATTAAAAACTTTGCATTTTGCATAGGGTATGATCTGCAAATATAGAACAAATAGGATTTTAAACAGGATTCTGTTACTGAATACCAACTTAAATAAGGCTGTTAATGAATGCCAATGACAAGGAGTGCATTGAGCCCAACAGTAATTCTCAACAGTCTTACAAAAGCAAAGAAGATGAGTGTCATCAAAAGTACCATGGTATTTTACGTTACTGTTTGTTTGCTTCAGGTAAGAGCAAAAGTGTTGTTGTCAACTTGGTATCTTTAAAGGTGGAGCAGATGACTGACCCGTGTGGAATTTTACATTCTTTGAGAAGTTACCAACCAGTCAGTAGTGATACTGTAATTCATCTTGAAACTTTTTAGGATGTTTTTGCATTCGAGACTATATTGCAACATTCGTGACCTTTCCGTGCTGGATGCATGCCATGAGCTGTTCACTGTAATCCTCTTAACCAACGCCTGAATGCACCGGTAGATGAAAACTACAACGTAGACTCCTTGCACCAGTTCATGTCGAGAGGAGCTGAGGTCTATCAGCAAAGGACTAACTACACAAAATACCTCTACTTTTGTATTTTCTTCTTATGATTTAAATAGTTGTCTCTATTGGTATTAACCTAGCAGGCAATGTAAAGACCTTTAAAAATGAAGTAGTCCTAAGTGGTATGACCTAAAACATTTTACCAATATGCTGATGAATCATCATTTTATAAAAAAAATGTATTCTAGTGATATAACCAAAACAAACTGTACACATTTTAAAAATATTTATTAATATTACCATGCTAAAATACGTAAGAGCTATTGCAAGAGTGCAAATCCCTCAGCCATTAGCACTTTGTTGCTCCGTATATCAAACTGCTGTCACACCGAAGACAGTGAATTCCGTTACTGGGATTGTATGATCCTGGGCTGCATACAACTATGGAGAAAAAAAACAAGAAATAAATGTGGAATTTAAGTCATATTAATAAAGATTATTTACATTTGAAACACTTAGAATGCATTTTTATCTGTTTGAGAAAAGATCAGATTTTTCCAGCATTCTGCTAGTTGATGATGAAAAAAATGTATATATTTTGTACATCATCTGTTTATCACACTGTATTTTTCTCTTCATCACTTTTCACTCCATCTACTTACAGGGGATATGTCCATCAATTACATTTTAATATGGTCTATATCCAACAGTGTTTTAAATAAAGTACTATAGTTGCTTGTATAAGTAATGCAAGACAAAATAAAGCTGAATGTAAGCTCTGGTAATTATTAAGAAGTAGTGCAAAAATAATACATCAAACCAGAAATCAGTGTATGATGCAGAACAAGTGTTCTGAATTAATAATTTTTTTTCCTGTTGGATCATGTTAATGCCATTTGATGAAATCTGTACAGTCATCTGCAGAATGACTTCATCACAAAAGACAAACTCAGCCTTATGCTCTTGGCAGAAAAAAGCAGAATTTGAGCTATTTGGTTATGACTATCCTGAATCATACCTCAGTTTGGCAATGGTAGCCTTTCCTTAGGATAGATCTTTAATTAACAGCATTAGTATTCAGTATGCAAATTAGGACCTTCCTTCCTTTGCAGAGTCGGTGCTTACCGGTTATTAGGTTTTGCCTGGCTTAACAATGACTTCTTGGTCACTACTGCACAACCCTTCAGCAGGATTTTCAGTACTCGGTTTGGTTTGTCTTCGTTGGCTGAGGCTGGCAGGATTCACTGGGTCCCCAGCAGCTGTTATGAGCTCGCTTAGGGCTTTTTGCCACTGCTATTGACGGAAGAGGGGCTTAGAGGCCTTACGAAATTTAAGAGGGAAGGAGTCCTCTGCAGATGATGTCAAAACCTTGCCTTTTTTCTACGTTAGTATAGGCAGACCGACATGGTTTTATGGGGAAGAGAAAGCTTTACAAATACATGTAACTAAAGGCGTTTTCCAGCCTTTCTGTCTGGAAAATCAATCATTTTGTGTACCAGAGACAAAATTCTACTCTTTTTATTGAAGATTATAGGCGGACTTTGAGTAAATCCTTCAGAATTTTCAGCTTATTTAATTGCAGCAAGGTGGATTCTCTTACAATAGCATAAAAAGTTTATTTCTCTGAAGTCTCATCTGTTTGCTGTCTAGCAGAAAGCACAAAAAAGAGAAAGGCATCTGAAGTAGGGACCTGTAGCTTATTTAGTCAGCTGCTGGAAAGTTTCTTTAACCGGTAAACTTCACTTGTTTCAGTCTTTTCATTAATGGAGAACTCCTATTGGTATACCTTCACTTTGAAGGTATAAAGATCTTAGCAAAATGTTCTGTCTTTACAGCATATTTTACATGGTTGCCACTTCACACCTCAGAAACTGAAACACACACAACAGCTTAATTTGTTCTTCTATGCTATAAGCTAACTAGTATTTTGCACTCTTTTCTGTTGTTTAGGACTATTTCAATATTCTCCTGAATAATGTATTTCCTTTTGAACTTTCAAGTTACTATGTTACGGTAACATAAATAATTACCATACTGTGAGAAATAACTGAAGAAAACCGAATTAGAACTCTAGAGAAGCCCAAAGGAACATAGGACATTTTGTACTATATTAATCTCACAGCTGCATCTGATTAAAAATAAAATAGATTTATAAAGCAGAAAAGTTATATTTAGAAATTTTGCTGACATGAAAATGACTCAATTGCCTATGTTAAGTAAAATTTAATGGTGGATCATACCTCATGTAGCTGTTACCAAAATATTTAATTAACTTATCCTGGAATAATGTGCTTTATTTAACATAAAACAGGGCTTTAAAAGCAGGAAAACATTAAGATAAAATCATATGAAATAATTTCTAAGATGTTTGTAGTCATCAATTCTGCTTATTCAAGACTGCTTTACAATGGCAGAAGACTAAATGGAATTATTAATTAGTACTAACTCCGTGTCTTTTAAGTCATTGCATCTAAAGAATCACTCAGTAAAGGGTTCTGCCTGAGGCTTATCTGGTACCTGATGAACAAAATTTTGATATGTTTTACCACCAGTGTTTTCTGCCAAGAAGATTTCTCTAAAGATAGATACATCCCACAGTGACTCATCAGGTTAACATGTTTAACTCAGAAAGAGACTTAGACTAGAAAGTGGGAGCAGCAGGTGAGACAATAGCTCAATATTTAATGCCATTTTAATATAAAAACAGAGGGGGGAAAACCAGATGAGGATATAGTATGATTTAAAAGAACATGAGACTGAAGCACGGGAAAGAAAAGGAGTGCAAATTCTAATATAGGAGATTTAAATTGGTAGGTGATGCAGTAAGTGAAAGGGTTATGCTCCGTGCACAGGTTTTGTGATGGCAGTGTGACATAAATGTCACATTGTTCACAGAGCACTGCACAATGGCATGGAGGAACCAGAACTACTAGAACACTACATGAAACCAGATATTCTAAAAATAACAGAGGAAAGAGAACAGGTGTAACTAAATATCCAGCTATTTTGCTGTATGAGAAGTAAAAATAGAGTAGGTTTGTTTATGCAACCTGCAGAGGATATGCATAGGTTTTTTTATTTCTCCATGTTCTTGGGCCTACTCCATAACATTCTCTGTTCTGTGAAATCCTCATCAAGACCCAGAGATGAGAAACAGTCACAGTATTCAAAGTTTAATGCACTTAGAAAGTTTGCTTAACATCTGTTTCCATGTTCCAAAATAGAACTGGCCCATGACAGGGCAACACAGATCTGAGGTTTGCAGTGTATCTGCAGTGATATCCTATGACTGGTAAGAAATGTATTATAAATTTTTCAGAAAAGAGAAAAAAAATCCAAGAAACCACGGAACAGTTGATCAGACGTCTATACTATGCAAAGATTCCATGAATGACCACTGAAATATTTGCAGGTAAGCGGAAAGTAATACAATTTGGTGTTGTTTTACAATGAAGATAAGATAAACGTAATTAATTTGAAAGGACCTGATATGGCAGCACATACAAATGTGATAAACTACAGAAGATTACGATTAGAATGAAATATAAAAAAGAGTATTGAATGATGCTTAAAAGGGAAATAAGAGTTGGGAAGAAATTGCTAAAGGGATTACTCGTGAGCTTGCTCTTAGGCAGGCTTTACTAAATACTTCCACTAACAAGATTATCAGAAGTCCCAACCAACTATTCTGACAACAAAACTGGGAGAAGCTGTGAATAAGGATAAGATTTAAATAGGCAGGAAGAAATAAAAGAATGAGAAAGGCCTTTGATTAAAGAGGATTGTGAGCACAGTTAGTCACAATGAAAAGGGGAAGCATGGCACTGTTACCTCATTTGAGACAGAGGTTCTTGGGACCAAAAGAAAAGCCACTAATGATGTAAAAGGCATTGGTAAGAGCTCATCTGAAATGCCGTGTTAAATTCTAGTCACCTCTGTGCAAGAATATTAAACTCAAAAGAGGGCATGTGAGATACAGGTTTGCTGAATTCAGACTCTTACAAAAACAGATACAAAGTAGTTGACGTGTTCTGATTATAAAATAGGAGACAGAAAAAAACTACTTAAGCTAAATGGCATTCTCCGCATCAAGGCAAATGAGTATGAACTTTCAATGAATTAATTTTGATTGAACACTTGATTTTCAAACTACAAAACAAGAGAATCTAAAGAGACCACAATTCCCAAATAGTTCTAAAATGGACCTTAAAACTATTTTAACTGCATTACAGGACCTAGTTCCTGCAACTACAAGGGAAACTTTTGAATAACTCAAGAAGTTGAACTCTGCTATACTTCCATGGAAAAGTGTTTGTCAAAATGTTTCTTTGCGTAAGGGCACATTTCGGAAAAACCTCCCCCACTAAAAAAGGTATAGGGAAAATATTTTATTTTCTATTGAAGTAACAGATCTAGGAATTTTTGGCAAAGCACAACTAACTCTCCCATGTTAGCATGGTCTCCTGAGAACTACGGCATGAAGTTTGAGACATTGAAAACAAATGTAGAGAACCTATAGTGGACAGTAATCGAGCTGAACAGAGGTCTACCAAACACAACCAATAAGACTGAACTCGAGGTGGTTTAGTTCAATGAAGACAGTATCAGAAAATGGTCAGCATCTTCTAGCATATACAAAAGCTATTTGAAAGATAAAGTTAACAGAATCATTTCCAGATTCAGTGAGACAGAACAAGAAGTAACAGGTATAAACTACATCAAGGGAAATTACATAAATATCTCAGAAAATAACATTTCCAATGGCGAAGATGTACACTACTGAGTTATATTTCCTTGGGAGTCTATGATGTAGTCTGCTGAGGTTTTAAAGATCATGCAGGATACATCTGTCAGGAGTAACTGCAGCTCGTATCGTGCCTTGAGGCAGAATGATAAGCAGAGGACACTTGCAGTTTTACTGCCTATGATATGGTGGTTTAGATTCTGGGAAGGGAAATTACTAATTTTACGAAGAGGTCAACTAAGGAAAAGAGTGAGTGTTTGAGCATGCTGACAGAATGACGTCCTCAACGATGAGAAGCAGCAATCAGTCAAGTTTCAGGGCTGACTGTTTCAGGTTCTGGGTACCTCAGATGTGAAATCTTGCCCCTATATCTGCCAAAGAGGTGTCTGTTATGATCCCAGCTGAGCAGGGATCAACTTCTTGGGCTGACACTGGTGTACGTCTGTGTAGTGTTCCTGTCTAGTGCAGGAGCTAGAGGAGCATGGCAGCTAAGAAAACAGTATTATTTTTTACTATGTATGTTGAACATGCACCAGAGCTAAGACAAAACTTGTGTTTTGAAGAAAAAAGGAATACAAATAAGTTTAGAATGGCATAAGATATTCTGGGGGAAAGCCCAAAACAAAACTACACTCCGTACATATCATCCTAAAGAAGACATGTTTTTCTAAACTTGATTTTCATGTACCTTTCCTTGAAATCATATGCAACAATATTCTGTATTATAATAAATATAATAAATTTCATATTTTTATATATCCCTTGCAGACATTTGTCACTTTTTGCTGGAAGACATGGTCCAAAAAATTTAAGTTTCCTCTGATGAAGACAACAAATAAAAACGGTCACATATGGAAACATTTTGCATGTCCTGCAATTTTAGAGCTGTCTCTTATTTTCTTCTGTATTCTTGTTATTTCTTTTCAAAGTGTATTCCATTCTGTACACTGTCATTCAACATGTAATCCAGTGTTTTCTTTCACCATTTCTAGGACTATAGGGAATCATCTCTGTCAAAAGCTTGACTACAGATTTATTCTCAAAGTGTCTTGTCTTCCACTGTTCCCTTGAGACTTCAGGCTCAATATTTGGGAATCATATAAATAACCTTTTCTTGAGCGAACTGCAGTCTGGCAAAGACACTCTTTAAATCCACTCCTTAGCATCTAAGGAGGGTAATATCATTTGTTTTAATATGAGAACTGACAAAAATAAAATTACCAGAATTCATTTGCCCCCTTTCCTTATTCTTCCAAAGGGATCACAAATACTTACAAATTTAACTTTATTTTGCAAAGCTTTACAGAGTGATTATTTTATCTATTATTCTCACTTTACTGATCTGGAATGTAGCATTTAAGTTTGTAATTAGATGAAAGCATTGCATTATTATGCCCCTTTTCATAAATTTAAAACAAAAATAATTGTCTTGTCCCATCATAAAACAGCACTTTAAACATACCTGGTCAGACCACAGATTTTCTATCTAATTCCCCAAACCCCACTGCTATCTAGAGGTCTGCACTTAATCTGACTGATTTTATTTTAAATCAGTCCACAGAAATTGTGGGTCTGGCTTAAAATCTAAATCAACAAGGTCTTAGAAAAGTTCTACCCAAGTACTAAACTGATCTAGTACTGGTTACCTTGATGGGTTAGACAGGATCACAGCCCAAAAAAGTATGGCGTAACATTTTTATAAAGTTAAATACCAAAGTACTGAGTTCAATCAGAGCAAAAAACACTGTAACAGTATTTAATACTTTGTACGATAAATGAATTTGTCACTTACCACAACACTTTGAACAGTCTGGATGTATTAGAGCATTCATTCCATACCCTGGGTAGCAGCGCTCAACCCATACCATTTGCAGAGTACCTTCTATGTAGTATATATCAGGCAATGGTTCAGAATTTTTCCTCCTAACTTTCACTTGTTGCTTAAAAAATCTCTCTATAAGGTGTTTTGCCTAAATTGAAATAAATAACATTTTTTTCAGAATCTTTGATAGAAAGAGGTCAGAATACAAGAAAAGACAAAAGAATGTGAGTATGAGTTAGGATTAAGGTTTAAAGGATGTATCACTAAGTCTTTTGGTTGTAGCTGAATGGAAACAGGAGGACAATCTGATATTCTTGGATATGTTCGTTTTAATTTAGATAAACCTTGATCAGTTAATGCAATGTCTTTGAAAGTGTTCAGGATTATACAAATAGAACTTTAAAAGCTAATCCATGGCAACTTTGCCTACATCAGACGGCTGTAGCCCAGCATCAACAGACTTGCAGCTTTCCTGTCTACATAGGTACTATTATTGAGGTCCACTTATATTTCAGACATACTTTCCATCTTTATTAGCTATTTCTGTTCAATAAAAAGAAAATGCCAAAGGTATCCTGAAGCCAAGTTAAATAAGGGGATTATTATTATATCAATCAAATATAATCATGGAAGACTAATTCCCTTACTCAAAAAGATTTGCATAAATACAGTCCTAGATAGCAAAAAACATTTCTTTCAGTCAGTGCAGAACCAGCAGCACAGAATCACAGAAATGCTGGGATACAAGAGAGCTCTGTTCCCTCTCATCTGTTCCATCTCCCTAGCCCAAGACAATGTTTATTTTTAAAAATCCTGTATTTTCTCTGCAATTTTGGACCATTTTTTATGAAACGTGTTCCACTGGAATATTAAAGATTTTAAGTCATAGTAGTTAAAATTAAATAATGTTTCATTTATTATGTTATTACACTTTATTGAGAGAGTAGCTTATTATGTTAGTTGCCTTTTTATTCTTCCGTCTACTGTACCTTGTTTAGTCTATGAGATGCATCACAAGCACTTTGCTGACACAGTCGGTTGTGGTTTTCTCTTTCTAAGGAAGCAACTATAACAAAACACAGTCTGTTTACAGAAGAACAAAGTCAATGAAATCAACAGTTATTTTATTTTAGTCACTGGTTTAAGCTTGTAGTCAGTTCTGACGCAAGTATTTATGACTTTTTACCATATTTCAGATGTCTAACTTGCAATGTTTTCAAGAAATCACAGAGCTTGTCCTCTTACAGATATTACACATCTATTTCTAATTTTCAGTATACTTAAATATTTTATGGGAACTGTCAGTTACTTGTAAATTCTAATGGCAAGGAAACGTATAACTCCAGACTCTTCCCAGATTTATAAATATCTGAATCCTTTCAGAAATAAGTCACTCCCTCTCTAATTACCTGCCTGCCATTGTTGTTTTATGAAGACTCAGTCATCCAGGAACCCTGACAGTTTAAGCTTCTGACTATTTCTGCAACAGACTCAGGTTTTCTCTCAAGAATAATCCATCAAGGCAATATCTAGTGCTTTTAAAGGTTTTCCCTGCTCCCCCTCTGCACAAACACATCAGTTCCTGAGCCTCACCCACTCAACCCTTTACATTCTTGTAGGAATGCCTATGACACATAGAACCAGAGGAAGACTGCAAATATGGACAGAAGAAAAAGCATAGTTATGTTTTAGTAATCCTTTTGCATGGGTCCACATTCCGTATCAACTGACTAGTACTAACATGTTACGGTGAAGGCCTGGGAAATAGTTAACTAAGCTGCTGGACTCTCCAGAACTGACATTAGAGTAAGCTGCCATATTAAGAACAAAATTATCTGTTAACATGTGAATTTAACTCCTTGTAATATAAGCTTTACCTACCTCTGTCGTGGAAGTAATTCTGAAACACCAAATTCTACTTAGAAATCAAAAAGTACTTTCCAAGACTTCAAGCTACATAAGAACATGTAGTTTACCACTGGGTCGTATCAAAGTTTACATCCACCAAAATCTCTAACTGGAGAATTTCTCCTTCTAATGCTCAAATATTCTATAAAGCCTGCACATTAGCTAAGTCTCATTTATGTAGTTTCAATAACCTTAGAATTAACCTTAGCTAACTACGCTATCAGTAATGAGACTCCTTATATACGTCAGTGCTATCCACTACAAATACAATTTTCAGAGAAATACAACTAACAGTTTCGTTGCTTTTGTAAGAAATTATATTTAATTGTCAAGAAAATTAAAACTGGAACTTGGAAAGTGGAAAATCAAGCATAATTGGTACACTTTGTTCAGAAAGGGATCTTTTCAAACTGCATGTCTTGATACATAGTGACTAATCTAATACAATGTAGGAAAACAATGGCCTTTTTAGAGGTGAAATAAATAGAAACAGTAAGTTCAAGAAAATATTGCAGATGTTCTTACGTACATTCATATCAACAATTATAAATAGTATCTCCAGGTTTCAGATATTTCTCTTAATAACAGAAAGTACTTCAAGTGAACTGAACATATATTGGGACTGTTTTACAGGTTCCTTCAGACCTCACAACATAAAGGATTTGAGACTTTCTTTTCATACAGTCTCAGTGTTCAGAAGCAATATTCTGAGAATAAGTGTAAAGAAAAAAAAACTCCTTTGGATGGATATGACACTGAGATTTCTGTCTTCCACAGTTAACGCCTTTAGTGAAAAGCTAGTAATGGAAACATTTCATGAAAACAAGTTCATGTGACAGTGAAAATACATTTTTAATAACTTTATCAAAGGAGGATAAGTAACTAAGAGACTGTGGGGCCTTCATTTACGTATAAACTCATGTATGTATAAACACACCCTAGTAACAGATACAAAGCTTTGTAATTATTAGAATACATAATCACACTCATTAAGAATCCTTAAATATCCCATAATTTGGTGGCATCTTCTGAAGCCACCTAATGATTTGCTTTATATCAAGCCAACTCAGTATTTTTGGCAACTCAGTTTTACCTGGGTCTCCTTTAGGCTCCTTTTTGTTTAAAGAAATGGAAAACTATGAAATCTCCCTCTTTTATTGTTGCCATTTAAAGAAGCAAGAGTATTGAGGTTCATCTCATTTAACTTTAGTTCTTGAAAATTAGACATCCAGCCTTAGACTGTCATTTGGAAGCTGTGTACAAAGGCCAGGGTACCTCCATGGAGTGATTTATGCGCCTGTTGTAGGCGACTAGATGAAGTAATCTGGGGAGTTACAGAATGCACTGTATCACCTTCCTTCCTATGTTAGTGTGCAACAAGGGACATGATAATGTTTTATGATACAAAATCAAAAACATATTGATCTGTCCACAGCTATACAAAGTTCTGAAGCTCTTCTGAAATCAGGTAAAATATGCACTTTTGAACAGATCAAATATCTTTCTGATATTGACATGAATTTCATATGCAATACTTGGAAGTATTTTTACAATCAAGAAACTTTATTATTAAACTCTTACTATACTTTCTGCATATAAGCAGTAAATATATTCCATTAACTACAAAAATTCCAACCATTCTTTAACGCAAGGCAGATTTTTACCTGAAAATGTAAAGAAGATTTCATTCTGTAGACCTCCTCTCTGCATTTTTACATGATGGCATTCTGACTTAATTAATGTAACCTCACAAGAAAGTTCAGCAACAAGTTTGTTTAGTATCTGAAGCAATGCTTTGGCAAAAGAAGTATTATGAGAACTGTTGCAGGGCACTGCATGATACTGGGCTGTGAACTCATAGTAACTTTTAGGATCAGAATAAGCTGAGGGAAAAAAATGTGCAAGATGATGAGGAACATATATGAAGTAAAAAGAAGAAAAGTGAATTGTGTATTTGAAAAAAAAAATGCCAATTTAAATCCTTCATTTATAAACAAAACCTATTTTGCACCCCTAGAGAATTTCTAATGATAAAATAGTGTATGCTGGGCCAGCTGGAAACACTTAAGAGATTTTTACAAGTCAACATTCTTATTTATATCCATAGGTAAGTCTCACTCTTTATTACTGTAATTTTAAAATTTTTAACCAACAGGAGATTACAATAAAGGGCTCAGGATTCTGAAAGCTAAAATTAAGCATACAAAATACCCTTTAGTATGTGACACAATATTTCATCTCACACATTACAGCCACATATAGTAGTATGCTATATATACATTTTAGTCAGCTATCACAAAAGCTTTTCAAAGGGTTTAAAAACTGAATCCTTTTCCCCAGAGATCAATGATGCAACTAATGAGATGAATAGGAATTCTTTCTTTATGAGCCAAAGTAACAGAAAAAGCTTCTGTATGAAATTTACTTTTATGGATGGATCAACTATTTCACCTTTACTGTGAAGCTAAATGCACACCTGGGCATCTTCTACAAATAAGCCAATGTACCATAAAATGCATGTTTCTAGTTATTTCATGATAACCACTCTACTTACCCAAAGCTGAAGATCAACAGAGCACAATGTTAAGTATAAAACAGGAGTAAAAGAATGAAGAACAGGGATCATGCCGTGGGTATAATCACAGAAAGCAGAAGGGGGTGGAGGGGAAAAAGGAACCAAGGAATAGAAACTGAACCAGCTGAAAGAAGCAGCAGAACATCTAAAATATGGTACCCAATTAAGATAGCTCATTAGGTTCTCTAGCTTGCTTTTGCCTCCTCCATTTCCTTTCCCTTGCTGCATATTCCAGATTTTTTTGTATATATGTGTGAAACTTGAATTTTGTAGGCTAACATTCAGATTGGAGCCTTACTGAAGGCGTTTTCCATCAAAATTGTTTCAAAGAAACTTCTTCCTTTCCAGTTCTGTCAAGCAAGCTAGCTGCTAAGTCATCATTCTTCTGTATGAAGGCTACTGTGCCAAAGTAAAATTAATTTACATCAGAGGTTAATTTAGGTTATTGTGCTCTACCATGTTTCTAAATGATCACTGGTATGCATTTTTAAATTCAAGATCAGACATAGTTCCTGCTGAAGGCAATAGGAGCTCTTACCTACATCTGCACAAGAACAAAGTATTCTTTAAAGAAAAAAAGGAGAGCTAGTAATGAATAAATGACATTGCCTTTACAAACTTGCACTTTATCAAAGACTTTTTACCTGCTGACAGAAGAAATGTAATCAGAATAGGAAAGAACAAGCTACAAATATTACATCATTAAATGATACAACTTAAAAAACACAATCGGGTAATAATTAAGGCATTAACGTGTGAAATAAAGCTATATGGCTGTTCTAAAATTAATCTAATTAAGAATAATTCCATTTAAAATTATAATATTTTAATGTTATTAAGGATTACTGCCTATTCAATTTGTTACATTTCATTATGTTTTATGTTTCCTTTTTAAAAATGAACTGTATTCATAAGTTTCTCATTCAGCTGCTAAGCTTCACTTAAGGCTCTCTAAATGGCATTAAATGAACTGCCTGGTAGTAGCTAATATTAAAAACAATTTCCCACAGAAACAGAATATCTTTATCTCTGCCAATTAAATTCTAAATAAGCCTACTTATTTAAAAATAGCAACACACATTTTAAAAAATAAAACTTTTTCAAGGTAACAACACACTTACCTGGATTGATAACTTACCATAAATAAGATATTTTATTACAAGATTTTTATCAGGTTGCGTTGCTGTTAGCTTATAAACAATGGAACAAGTATAAACTCCACTGAGGTTGAAGTGTCTCAATATTAAAGTTCCTGTTGGTGATATTTGCACATTGCTATTTTCTAGTAAACAGAAGAATGAAATAAATTTAGTTGTCATCATAAGAAAATGCACAAAGTAAGGATCCAAATGGTTATTTACTGTTAAGCTGTGTACCAAACAATAATATTCTGGATTCAGCTGATGGCACAGAACTCAGAAACTGAAGCTGACTGGGGTCACTCAGTTCAGCATTACACAAATATGCCTTACTGCTGCTGTGTTTTTAAGTATTGGTTGACAAAGAAGTCCTAGAAACATGTTTTTATTTTATCTCAGACATCTATTGTTCTCTCCAATAGCCACTTCCAAGAGCAAAAAACTCTTAGAAAAAAAGACCAAAGTGGGAAAATCATCTCTTTCTGTACATCTATACAGTCAAACTGATGACTAAGCGTTCCGTCTTCAGGAAGTTCCTCATGAATTAGCTGCTGATGGTGTTTAACATGTGGTAAACTTGAAAGTAGGCAAGACAGGAAGTTCAAGTTAAGCCAATTTTGTATAGTAGACCTTCCAAAAAATTATATGTATGTGCCAAAATGAGAATCATGTATGTTTAAGATTGTAAAATAATCCTTCTGTGTGGAAAGATATGCATTGTTACAGTGGCTAAAGTCTTAACACAACTCCTTAGTTCACAGCCGAGAGGAAGTAGTATCCTACTTCAAAGGACAAATCATGAGCATGGTTCTTCATCTAGGTTTTTAAAGAGAAAGGAAAGCACTGCTTAAGGTCAGATTTGGGCACTGATAAGGAACCATACAATTATCCCATGTAGTCTGCATGTGGGTTACATGATGATAGTTGGTGAGTCCTTTCCTGACTTGTAAAGTCCTCAGGCAGTAACAATATAGACAGGGGATTCTCAAACAGTAATATGCAGGCCCATCTTGCTAGCAGTTGTCAAAGAAAACCTGGGGAACCACTAGATTAGAGTAAATTATAGTAAGACTTCAAGGTAAAATCCTCACTTTGATAAAGTATTGTGAGAATGGATTTTTGTTTCCATTTTCAGATGCCAAAAAAAAATCTTATTAACATCTTAATTTAGACCTTTTATGTAGATGATGGAAGCTTAGACAATTAGTGTGGTGCAAAAGCAGCATATTTTTAGACTGAAAAAATCAATGCTAAATTCATGAGATCTACACTACACACAGCTTAGGGCTTTTACTTCAGACCAGTCCTAATCTGGTTTTACAGATTGAGCACACATTGTTTCTCAAAGCAAACCTTTCCAATTAGCTTCATCCAAGAGGAATCCAGTTTGTGCATTCAAAGAACAGACCATGATCTGAAGAAAATATGGCGAATACAGTCAAGCAATTAACTTCAAAGCCGCACTTCTATTCAAACTAGCATGTTACTGTAGATGCACACTGATTTTCCCGGTATTATTTTAAGAAAGACCTTGGGAAAAAAATAACCCGAGCATCTTTTTACATACTCAGCAGGAGGGTGTAGGATAACTTTGTTCCTCAAGAAATCATTTAATTTTTTAATCAACGTTGTCATATATATTGCTGTGTTTAAAAGAAAAGTCAAGTGCTTGTAAAAAAGAGTACTGTTAAAAAGACTGAAAGTGCAAATTCTTTGACAAGAATAGTATGGGATTCTGTATCGGCCTAGGCTCTCACATTAACCACACACTGTCTTTCATTTTTTGGATGATGAACAGGTTTTTAGTCTGATGATGAACTACTCAGTATGCTAAGTCTATAAACTAGGATGTCATTTCTACTGTATGCTGGAATAGCTATCACATTAATATTGTCAGAAAAGCAGCATAGATTTAAGATCTATAGTTCTGATCTTTGGCATATGCAGCTGCCCTGTGTGGGCCGAAAGTAACAACCATGAGTTGACTGGACAGCTAGAGCACCTTTAAGATATATCACAGACAGCTTTGCTATACTTATAAAATGCATCACTGAACTGCAAAGATGACAAGAAATCTTGAAAAGACAAAGCCTGGAAATACAGTGAAGAGATCTGATCACAAATAATTTTTGAAAGTACATCAGCAGAAAAGTGTTCTTCTGATGGATTGAGTCACTACATTTACTACAGAATTTTATCCTACCTTGAACAATGAATGCTTGATATACCAGAAAAGACCAGGATGTTTACATAGTAACCATTAATTATTTTAATGGTATGTCTGTGTGTAAAGAATCTCCTCTGGGATCATTAAATTGAGCACGTCATATTGTTGGGTTTTGTCCCCTAGTATTATAAAATAAACCACATTTAAAATGCCTTGCTCCATTGGATTATCTGGATGAATACTGCCAACTCAGGTGAATTTGGGTTCACAAACCAGACTGTTAGCTTTAAAGTGAAATTTTTAAAGTGATTAAACTATCCACCCTTTTCTTAAATCTAGTATTTTTTCCATGTTACTCCTCTGCAGCAGGTTCAGTAAGACAGGTGAGCAGGATTACACATCACATTTTGTGATGTGAATTACATTATATGATTTAATATGCCTCTATTACACAGGAGGCATTTCACATGCATGATGGACAAAAAAGCAATCTGATCAAGTTCAGAGGTTCCCTGGAGGCAGTGAAAACTAGCATGATTTAGAACAGAAGTTCTTTTTAATTCATGCTAAGGGAGGAAGCTAGACCATTTTCCAGGATCCTCAGGAATTAGAACGATGCAAAACAGAGCTAATTCTGTGAGAATTATGTTACAGAGACTAAATCCCTTAACTTCCCATACCCTTGCATATTTAAAACAAGTGTTCCTAGATTTTAGTTTCTCCACTTACTAAAGCGGAAATCAACAGATTGATTCTCCCAGTTCTTTCAGAGCAAAAAATAGTTACTCGTCATCTTCCTACCCCATCTCATTCAGACCAGTTTTACAGTAGGGCAACTTCTGTATTTTGAAATACTATATTAACGAAAGTAAATGACAGCAAATTCAGGTCAGAGGGCTTTTCAGAAACAGATTTTTCAGCCATTTAGAAACAGCTATCAATCCAGATCATAAATTCTAATCTTCAGATTAAACTACTGAGCATGTTCAAATTTAAATATGCAGTATCTAAAAATGTCCAAATAGGTAAATTCGGTGACGAATTATACATGTACAGAAACAAAAACTAACAGGGTATATAACAAACTAGAGTTCACCTGAAAAGCTTCTTAGGAATGAAATGTACTCTGTTTTGTAGTTTAGACAGAACACTGACAGTCTCTCAGGAAACGTGTAAGTCATGTATCAGCTGTTAAGGATAGCAGGAGTATACAGATACACACATCTACTATAAGCAGCTTTGTATTTCTTCTCTCTCCCTTTCCTTCCCTCTCCACAGAAGAACTGTTTGATATACCAATAGTAGGTTTTTGAATATCTGGTGTTTAGCTTGTAACTGAGAGGCTGAGTGCAGTATTTAATTTGTCAGTTGCTTTGTTTTACAAAACACACTTTTTTCAGTCCTGTGAAAGGATAGTCACAATCTTCTGACATAAATATTCCTTCTGTGTATATATTAGGTGGCAGTGTAGGAAAAGCAGTAGATTTCCTGTAAGAAAATCTAGGTTCATTTTCACCAAACTAGAACAGGCCTATTCCAATGTCTGGATTCAGAAATTAAGACTGAAATGCTTCCTCTTTTTTATTCCATATAGCTGTTCAGAACACTATCAAAAATACTGGTTTATGCAGTAAAACTTTAAGACCTAGAACATAAGAATCAATTATTTTAAAGTTTTTTTCCTCCACTTAAAGTGTATTTTTAAAAACTCTTATTCTCAACCAGCCGAACAGCTGTATAAAAACTTCAAAGTACAATTTCTAGATCTTAGTACAAAAGAGTCACTATACTAAGTGAAGAAAAATGACTTGCTAATTTTAAAGTTGTGATGATTTTAAATTACATTTTGTGCAGTGTTTAATTTTTCATTCTCATTCAGCTGCACACAAGTGGACTAGAACTATCTGTGCACAAAGCTGCTTGTTCAAAAAACAGAACTGTTTTTTAATGGCTGCAGAAGGAAAAGTGTTTACTGTCCTTTGTGAGCTTTTACCGTAGTTGTGATGTTTGATGTATATAGCTGGACAGATTTTTGGGGCACAAAACACCTTCTTAGGGTGTGTGTCAAGGGCTCATGTGCCTGAAAGAGAATCTGATTTTTCTAACTATGACAGATAGTGCAATGAAAGATAGGCTCTCTTCCTACAGATTTTATGCTTAAATAATTGCCTTTATTTTGAAGCATTCCAAGAAGCAGTATTTTGTTAGTCTTTCCTAAAACTTGATTCACAGTTCTACATTTCCACTGAAAGGATTCTTTTCTTTCCTATAACCACAGTGAAAATGTATTAAACAGTGTATCAAGGATGATTTATTAATCCTAATTTCCTACTGTTATGGAGATTTGCTATCATAGATACTAGAAGACTAATTAGTCACACGAAATCCCAGATAATTTTTGCCACTTAGAGGAGATTACACCTGTTCTAAAAGGAGGCCTAATGATCAAATTCTTTTACATAGCAAACATTTCATGAGGTAGAAACTTTAAATAGCTTTTTGTCTGTTTATACTTTCTTCTCTCCGAGTCAGAAAAAAAAATGAATGTGACAACAGCCCTAGGAGACTAAGAAGTATCTTTGTGGCATTTACCCAAAATAACAGTGGCTGAAGCTGAAGTCTTCTCATTACTGCTTTTTCAAAATAATTTTTCTAAAACCTCTCTCATCCCAATAGGAAGTTATGTCATGAAAACACAAGTTTTCGTCTCTTACGGAAATTTTTTTTGCCTGCCTGCTGCTGATTCTAATACACCTGAAGTTGCCACAGAGCCAAGAACTTCTGCCACCATAGCTTTTTTGCTAGTGAACCAAGGTTGACTTAGCAACTTGGAATACTACTGAAGCTATCTGGCCTAAGAGATTTAAACCTGTCAGCCAGAAGAAGTCTGAGGTCTCCATGGTTTTCTGTTCTACACTGTTGAAACTGCAGTTTGAATAAACAGAAGCCAGAGGAGTGAAATGGACAATTTTTGTTAGTTGTGAATCAGGAGGTTGTCTTCTGTCTGATCAGATTAAGCTGAGTACTTAAACACATGACAATACACCTGATACTGTGTCTGTCATGCATCACAGACTGGGCATCAAAATATATCAGCTACAATGCAGGACACTCAGCAAACCAGAATATATCCATCCCTAGGGAGATTAACAGTTTCATGTAAAATGATATAGCCCACAGGCTTAAGTATAAGCAAAACTGCCTATACCACTTTGAGGCAAAGAATGCTAAAAATTCTTTCTGAGGGCAAAGTCTGTTACCAGATTCAGAGCAAAACCACAGTGTAGTGTTAGATGTCATATAAACATGAAATATTCTTCTATGAAGGCTGGCACGTAGGGGATTAAGAATGAAGAATCACATGGTGTAAATGGTATTTCAGATTGTGCAACAGGAAAAGTTACTTGAAAATGTAAGACTAAGGACAGAGTCCTGATAGACAGCAGTATAGACTAAGAGGAAAGCAAACACGATTTGGAAACACTGCCATTGTAAAAAGATGAATGGTTCATAAACTAACTTGTAAACTAAAATAAGAGATTAAACAGGTTTACAGATTCATCACAATTCTTATTGTCCTTTTTAAAAATGAAATTACACTAAATGGTAGATGAGACATGCACAGAAGGAAACAAAATAAAAGAACTCAGGTTCCGTGCTCAGACTTGGAAGGATATTGCTGATGGCCAGACACAAATCTCTACGCAATCCTAGTTATGTGAGAAAAAGAACATATATACAAGCAGCCCAACATACTCCATGCAGAAAGAGTGATTTGGGATTTTTATGCCATACTAGCAGATTAGGACAATGTTTTCATTAGAGGCATCTTTCTGAAAAAGAATGTTTAAATTCTCCATGAGCAGATTAGCCAGAAACTGGCACAGGACGTGAAGGGCCAACAGAAACTCATGCAATTGAGGAAAGCAATAAAAATGTTGGCCCCAGGCTGAATGAGTCTGAATGACCTAGTGACAAATAACATGGAAAACACTGAGGTAGCAACTGCTGCCTTTGTTTCAATCACTCCTAGCAAGGGCTGCTTTCCACACCTGCCTCAGGCTCTACCAGAGTTTAGGGGAGATGCTACAGGGAGAGAGAGGAGTGGCGTAAGGGACTTCCTTAAGTGAGCTGGACATATACAAGTTTATAGAAGAGAATGAGATATATCTGAGGATGCAGAGGGAGCCGACTAATGACCGTTGTCTATTTTGGTGGTGATGAGGTCCCCAATGACCAGAAAGACCAAAAAAATACAGCCATCGTAAAAATAGGAAAGGAAGAAGACCCGTGGAATCACAGATCAGCCATCCTCACCTCAGGCCCTGCAAAGATGATAGAACAGCTGGGAGTCATTTCACAACACACGAATGCCAAGACAGCAATTGACAACAGGCAGCATCTATTTGCCATTGCCAAATCATGGCTGGATGATTTCAGTGTCTTCTGGAATTAAATGACTGCCTCTGAGGATGAGGGGAAAGCAGTAGATGTCAAATACACTGAAAGCCTTTAGCAAGGATTTCAGTATGATCTTCTGTCACATCTTTGTAGCCCAACCATGAGCATATGGTCTAGATGAGTGGAATACAAGACGGATTCAACTGTCTGCATTGTCATTTTGAAGACTCGTCTACCTAGCAGCCAATTATGAAGAGCTTTCCTCAGGGCTGATAAAAGCACCAGAACTGCTTAACATCTTTATCAGTGGCCTACACCACAGGACTGAATGCCTTCTTTTCCAGTATGCAAAAGACACAGAACTGGCGGCAGGGCTGATAACTACATGACATTGCTGGCATTCAGTGGGACCTTGCACGACTAGAGACAGTCTGCCAGAAACCTCATGAAGTTGAACAGTGACAAATGCGAAGTCCTACACCTGAGACAGAATAAGAGCAGCAATATACGCAGATGGGGACCAGATAACTTGAGAGCAGCCCTACAAAAAAGTACCTGGGAGTCCTGGTGGATTTTAAACTGACTATGAATCAGAAACACACTTATGTAGCAGTGCAGGCTAACTGCATACTGGACTACGTTAGCAACAGTATATCCAGCAGATCAAAAGAAGTGATTATTCTTTCCCTACTCAGCACTCATCTGGGTACTCTGGAACACTGTTCCAGTCTGGTTTTGACTCCTCAGTACAAGACAGATACTGACAAACTGGAGCAAGTCAGCCAGAAAGCGTCTGAGATGATTAAGGAGTTGGAGCATAGGACAAGAGGCAAATGAAACTAAGATTTTTACCCTAGAGAAGTCTAACGAGGGAACTGCAGTCCTTCACTACCTAAGGGGAGATACAGGGAAGAATAACACATACTTTTGAAGAGGTGCACCACAAAAGGACAAGCAGCAACAACAACAAGTGTGATAAAGGAAATCATGATCGAAAATACAAAAAAAAGAGGAACAGGTTTCACAGAAAAAACAGAAAATCTCCAAGAACAGAGATTTCCCAAACTCAACTGGTCAAGGCCCTGAGCAACTTCATATCTGAAGGTAGCCTGTCATGGAGCAGGCACTTGGGCTAGATCACACCACCCATCATCCTTTTATTCTGTCCTTGCAGAACACTCCCAGCTGTCTCTCAGTGCAGTAAAGAATGTCATCCTCAGCCTCTGTTGCATCCAACACGCCCTACTCCATCTAGTACTGTTTAGAGATGGCACTGTTCTTTACAGAGATCTGGAAATGTGTTTTAGTGTGGTTATCTCACCCCTTTCTTTCTGAAAAATGAAAGTTAATTTATACAATATACATACAAACACAAATTATCCTCAGTTACTTCTCCATTTACATTCCCACCTTTGTAACCGTCATGTTGCTTTGCAGGGGGGAGTGGGGGGAAGGGGAGAGGGTACGGAGGGACATGTAAGAAAATAACTCCTTACCTGAAGAAAGACTACCACTTGGTCCATTCCACTGGACTATTGGATCAATCAGTTCTAAGTTTCGCAGACGATTTGTAAGACATAAAATACGTGGACTGCTGTGATTCAGCTTGACATAAACTTTAACTGGAAAAAAAATGATCATTAGCATCAAATATTTTTCAATGGTATCCTAACAGTGAGCTATATAAATTTCAGGACAGTGGTTCAACAATGGGCTTGAATGGAGTTCTAATCGTGGGACCGGTTCTGTTATCTCTACCATCAAAAAGAAATACCAAAGAGAGAGCAGGTTTGTTTTCTCTGAAAAACACAATTAAGATAATTCTTTCTAGTTCTAGGCTTATTTGCTTGTGTAAACAAGAAGCACAGCACACTGTAACATCCTCTTAATGGAGTATGTCACTTAGCAGGTTCTCACAAGCACCGGCTTCTGCAGGATTCTGTCGCAGCTGGTCTCCAACACACAGATGGAGTGAAGTTGCAGGATACTCAGACTTGAAAGCTTGCTGTTTCCATTCTATTAGCAATTGCCTTTTACCAGGGCATGATGTATTTGCTTAAAAATGGTTTAGTGTTGTACCTCACTAAAAGATGAGCTGCCTGCTGCTTAATTCAGCCATAATGATACAGAGAGCAAACTAAGGTAAGGATTTACTTAGCTTTTTCCCACAGTAAAGCAGGTGTGCATGTCTTGTAAGCGATTTGTACCATACAGGTGCTTCTAGATTTTTCAGTTGTTTCTGAAAACTACAACTGGTGTAGTCAAAATCACTTCCATAATATGCAGGATTTCAGTGTGTACAATGTGCTTTATTTCCCTTCCCACTGACATTCCACAAATCATTTGTCCTCTTCAAAAGCATGGGATGCAAGATATTTATGCTCTAGTGAGGTCTAAACTTGAATATACCATGCTCTGTATCAGGCTGCCCTAATGCCACCGAAAAGCAACATTTATAAAACAATACAGCCACTATATTTGTGATTTGGAGAATCTGACTAATACTTAAAACTGAATCAAATAAGAAAATTATTACAATGTTATCTTACCATTCACTATTTCAGATTCCCTGCAAGTGGAAAACAGTTTAAATATTTGTTGCAGAGAGCGATTAATGCTCAGAAAAAGTTTTCACTTTTCCATTGTGGCAACTAGTAGTAATGCTACCACAGTTTTCTCTCCTCTCCAACTACAATTGTTCACTTTCATTAAAAAATGAAAAGCCACTCACATTCACGTTACAGTATAAAGTTGTTTAAACAGAATAAAGACTTATATATAACATTTAATACATAAGTATAACTTCAGAATTTTGATAGTCTTAAGATCAGCAGTATGTCCCTCCCAGCTAATAATCATTTTTTTACAGTAGCTTATATTGCAGAAAACAGCAAAGCATATATTTTCACTTGTACAATAGTATATAATGGAAATAGATGTCATTTACAGTTGGTGTTTCAGTTTTTAACCTCGAAGCATGAAAATATGAATTCTACACGTTAATGCAACTGCCAATACGATTAGTCCTTTTCCACTGCAAATCCTTAATACATTTTCTCAAAATTTACTGACAAACTGGCTTTAGTAACAGTCTATTGGAGCAAAATTGTATACATCGCATCTCTCTCCCACTTCACATTTTGTTTTTTATTTCCTTAAGGTTGCTTTGTTCTGTCTTGTAGCAATATTTTTAAAAATTACATATCCATAATAAAAAATAATAAAATTATGGTTTCATTATTATCCTAACCTGCCAAGATGGTAAATTCTGTCCCACCACTGTAAATTTCTACGACAACTTTGTAAACATGTATCATAGGAAAAATATAACAGAAAAGCATCTGATAGAAAATAATGGCTGAAAAATATCTACCAGGTATAACATTATTCTTCTTTTTCAAAATAAAGTCTTATGCTTTTAATTAAAGTTCTTTGCTATTTTTCTTATTTGTTCAGATTCTCTCCATTATAAAAATATTTACGTCAGACAGTGATCCAGAAAAGAACATTTATGTCAGACATTTTAAATTGCGGGATTTTAACAGTGTAGCATTGTATTTAACCAAATTTTGGTGAAAAAAATCTTCATTGCCCAGCACTTCAAAAGAACACTGGAGCCAAGTCTAGTGTGCTCACAATGGTCTGTACCAGAGAAAGTGGAAACATTCTTTAGTAATACTAAATTGCTTAGAAACAGAGTTGGGACAACACATTTTAATCTTGCCTTCTAAATTTCAAATTGCCCTGTGCTATTCAAGCAGTAGCCATGTTTACAGGCATGAGTCAGAATCAGAAGAGAGAAAAAGTACACTAATAGATGAACCATTAGACCACTCAGGCTAAGTAATATAACTTAAAACTACTATGAGAAACCTTTAAAACCAAATAATATCCCAGAACTCTTTCACCTTGGCACAAAAATTGCTATGTCTAAGAATTCGTACCATAAAAAAAGGTCAAAAAATGTTCTCTTTGGCATTCCTCCAAACAACTGAAGTATCACTTCTAGATGTGCTAATAGTAAAGCTATAACTGGAAAACACACATGGAGAAAACTATAGGGAAGAGTATTACCAAAACCAAGCCAGCAATGTGCATTTAGAGATAAAGCAACATGAGTAAATATATGGCAATGAGGAACAGACTAGGTCCTAATTTAATTTTCAGATTTTCCAATATTTGTTTTGTTTAATGACAAGAGAAAGTGGTAATATTATATTATGGAGTTAGATGGATTTAACTTATAAAATGATTAATTCTTATATCTTATTAATTTTTGTTGTAGAATACAATATAAATTTCAAGTCTCAGACTGTGTACATAACAAGCAAGATGAAGTCAGAATACCTACAGTGCATGAAAGCATCATTTTGAGCAAGAGTCCTACAGCCAGGTGGAAGAGTACACAGAACATTGATATTTTTATAACAATTACAGAAAATAATTATCTTGGTTTCATAAAAATTATGAGTAAGAATCAAAAAAATATTAAAAGTAAATTGCAGTGACAGAAATATATGCTGTGGGATAGCCCATTAAGTATACATAAGTCAGTACAGAATTATAATTAATTAAACCACTTAAAACCATTCACAACAATTCAACAACAAGCGATATGATAAAGAAGGGCCTTTTTTTCATAAAAACAATATTTGCCCTTAAATTTATTATATCGTGTTTAAAGAAAAATACCTGGAAATACGACAGATCCCACTATTTTTAAGCTCTTGTGGCTTGGCCCTGCACTTCTTAAAAATCTCTTTGAGGGCTGAACTGTTCAAATAAAACAAAGACATTAATACAACAATTTAATTTATCTGAAAAAGGAAGCAGCATACTTTAGGTTAATCTACACCCTTTAATAGACTTGTTCATCAATGGATATTAAATTAGTACTTGCCTAATGTATTATACAATGCATGACTCATTCAGGCAACAAAAAAAAAATGACAACAGCCTGATATAGAAAAAGCATCCTTATTGTAAACAGCACTTAAGTTTATACTTAGTTTTAAATATATTAATGTTTTACAAAAGAACCGTCACATTCTTAAATCAAGACTGTCCAAAATGGGGACGAGGATAGGCACTGACCAAAATGAAGATAAAATTGAGCTGCATTATTACGATACCCTCAGTCAGGATGTCAATCAATGTGTACACTGACCATTCTTGAAGTGATGAGCCTGGGCTCTCTCATGATTGTGATTTTCTTAATTTCCCCATGAAAAGAAATAGAAGGCATTTTATGGCTATTTTAATTTGCATTTCTTCTATTTTGAATAGAAATTAAAAACGCATTCATAAAGTTTGCAAAGCTTTGCAAGACATACAGTGCTTCTGAAAGAAAACTGAAAAATCTTTCAGGTGGACATTCTAGTACAGGTCAGATCTGAGTTTCTCGTACAGAGTTTCCAGAGACACAGAACTGAAGCCAGCAGAAAGAAAATGGCTAGTCGACCTCTCAGCATTTTCTGTTCTTTGTCTCCACCTCCTGCCTGGAAAGAACGTGAGCTACTGGGAGCTAAGGTATGCTTGTGATTTCTAATTCGGGGAGTCTGAGAAAGAAAGTAAATAACAAAGGAATAGAAAGCCTTGAACATTAAAGACAGCAATAAAATACTGAACATATAATCAGTAGCTATTATTTTATGAAGATGGACTAAATAATTATGTACACCAGATCAGTGCTTGTTGCTAACTTAGGTTCAATATTCAAAAAAATACAAGCAACAATAAATACTCTGGTAAACTGGTTATAGATTAAGGTGTTTGTGGGGGCAATGAGAGTGGTGTCAAGTCCCTGCTTTGTTTTATCTTGATTTAATCAATAATGGGAAATTGTCAATTCACTCCATCTATTATACAAGTTGTAATTGTACTTCTCTACAGTGTTGTTATGGAAAACAGAAGCAAGGCAGACTCTTCAGCTATCAGGACAAGGTAATCAAGGTAAGTTAAACGAACTGCCTGTGCTTGTCATTCAGAATGTAAGCAGAGTAGGTCACTGAAAAGACTTAGAAAATAGGAAGAAATAAAATCTTTCTTGAGAAAAAAAAAAAAAGAAGATAATCCTAAATGTAGTCTCATACATGATGGCTTTATGTGATTGCTTCATTTACTTCTCAATATTTCTTCACTGTGTACCACTTCCAGAACTTTGTTTGAGGAGCAAAATTTTTCAAATAACTTCATTTTCCCCAAAGACCTCCTAGAAGGATTGGAGAGTTTTTATTGAAAAACAAAATGGATTCAGATTTTCTCACTGGAATATTTCTGTTAAGTCTTTGAGAATTCTGCTGCACTGGCAGAAGCAAAACTAATTTCTCACTAAAATTCACCTCCTAAAAGAGCATGATCAGATTCTCTATTGACAAAAATCAGCACATGCTTTGATTTTAATGAAAGCATACTAATTTATAGCAAATTATAAATCCTACCTGAAAACCAGCCTGTTTTAAAATTCCTTCTGCCACTGTTATCTGTCCATATGATCCATAAATATGAACTGTCAAGTTGATTTATGTATCATAATTGGAAAGGAAAAACATAATCCTCCAAAAACAAATTAATGAAAGAAAAACTGAAAACAACAATCTTACACAGAAAGTATTCAAAGTTTATGAGAAGGCAACTGAACAAATACATACAGAAAAGTTAAGCATTGCAAACTGACAAGGTATGAGCTATATATGAGTTATATACATAACTTTATGGGATGTTTAGGCACTACTTAATCAATGCAGAAGAAAAGTAATATTTTTTTACAATAATAATTTAAACCCAAAGATGGAGCTCTTGAACTGTCTATTTAAAAAGAACGAGAAAATTGGAAGCAATATGGTTACTGAAGGAAGATAATCTAAAACTTCTGGAATTACTTTTTTGGCGTCTCCCATGCTAGATTCTGAGCAAGTCAGCTTAAATGCTCTTTCATGTGTGTACACATTTTATTTGCATAGCAGCCACTTCAGTCAGTAAATGTTTCTGTCTGCGTATGAATCCCAACTCTTACACACTCTTTTCCTCACTTTCTACACTGCCTTTTAGACTTTTTTTAAGCCTTTTTTCAGGTTTCCTACTTGAATTCATCTGCTCTCCTCCTAATCACCTGGAATTTAAATGGCACTTCCTGCAGCAGCTTCTAGCAAAAATGAAGTTCCAGTTCTCACCCTCTATTTTAAGAGTGCATATGATCAGGTTAAAAATAAGCTTTTCATAGGACAAAAAAAAAAGTATTAACAGGTCATTAAGTTCCACAGAAAGAGCAACAAAACCAATAAAGGACAAGATGCATGCTTAAACTTATTTTAAAGTCATTAATTATACTATTCCATCCCTTCAATTTAAACTTGTTAACAAGCAGTGAGAAAAGGTAAGTTTCCCTCATTTTTAAGAAAAATGTCAGATTGCTGAATTAACTTCCCCAACTAAATTTTTTAAGCAGGTCAATGCACTAGAAATATATAGAGTCTGATTCCTTACTGTCGTGTGCTTCTCACAGGCATAATCTAAGGTGTGAGCAACAGTTCCTTTTGCAGCATAACACACACAAAGAAAGACAGTTTTACATCACTGTCAGACACATGGAAGTTTAGAGTAATTCATCCTCAAGTCCGGGCTGATTCAAACTTCCCAGCTGCCTAAAGACCCATTCCCGAAGACTGGAATTCAAGGGTACATTTGCCATATAAAACAGCTATGTTACCTGAGGATTCACCGGGCAACTTTAAAATCTGATTGAGTCAATTTCAACAGCTTTACTACTAATCTGTGCCACTGAAACAGGCCCAAGATCCCACAGAGAGTTAGATCTAAGTGTAAAATGCTAACACCCTGTTTGATGCATTTAAAATCTGCTTAGCAGATCTATGCATTCTAGCCAAACAACGTGACAAATTGAGCTAATATATTAGGAGTTCTGCCTACAGGGGGAAGAGTCTCAATTCGAGATCAGAATTAGCAGGTGGATTGCACCTGCACAGACAAACAACCCCTCCTGCTCCTGTCTGGTCAGAGGGAGTTACAACAGTGCCAGGTAAAGAGGGGTCCCTTCCTGCTCCCTGCCCAAAGGAGGAATCCGCATAGGGCAGTACTGACCGAATCAGCATTCACTCCTGTGCCCACTGAGCTGAAAGGGAATGCCATTCACTCACTTAAAGTTTCACACAAACTATATTCTAATACTTCATAAAAAATTTTGACTCTTTAAAAGTTGCAAAATTAATAATCTTCAAAGTAATTCATCAGAAAATTAGATTTGGTCTGAAAATTGCAGTGGCAGGAAACAAGAGTTTAAAATGAGCCTTAAATAAACAATAAATTTATTAATTAATAAAATATTATATTACTGGAATGTTCAATTGGCATATTTTCAACTCATTTATTTAGAAATGAAAATTCTATGAAGCAATAGGGAAAGATTTATTTAAGCTACGGTAATTGCTAAAAGTTTTTTCAAAGTAATTATGTTTTGAGATAATTTTTGTAAAGAGATTTCTGCACCAAAATAGTACATAAATAGCAACGCTACTTAATTTATTTTTGCTTAATCATGATAATAGTCAAGTGTTTTTCTATATCCAAGTATTTTAATTACAGCTGGCATTTCTAAGCTGCCTATTGATGGTAAGTGCTGTGCAGAAATATTACCATTTCTATTACTAGTCATATGAAAGTCACACAGGAGAAACCAAACTTCAGTTTCTAATCTGTCTCAGTTAAGTTTAACCCTTTTGACAAAGAGTCTGCAAGATATGAACCATATTATGTTTTTCAAGTAGGCCTTCATATTTCCTTTCTGACAATTACACCACTAACACTTTCTTAAGTTAAAAAGGAGGGTTTTTTTCCTTATCGTATTGCAAGCTAAAGTTTAAAATGTTGTGTCTGTTCAGTAAGATGGAAACTTCCTTCAGGTGGTTCAGAAAAGTCAAACGTAATTAAGCCATTTTAAGAAACATGCTCCACATTGTCCTCAAAAAGTTTAACTTTTCACTTAAGGAAAAACACGTAAGCCAAAACTGTCAGCATTAGTAAACAAAAAGCAAAATGAAAAATCTTTAAAGAAAAAGGTTCATAATCTTTACATCAGCCTGAACTCAGACTATATAAATAACACCTCAGTGCAATAAAACTGAAGAAAGTGTCTTTTTGGGAGTTGACAACATCTATTATGCCTAGTAAAACCAAAGACAGAAGAAATACTATGACAACAAGGTTTCAGTGAACATATACTGAAATACTACACATGGTTTTCCCTTTTTTGTCAGAGTAGAACTTTCAACTTCACCTCTGATCTTGCTCCTGGAAAAGACCTTGACTTTCTAAAGGAACTGGTGAAACTCAATCATAAGCAGATCACAGAATAAAGAGATCTATGCACACTAATGTGCAAAGTAAATAATCTAATTTAACACTAACAGAACGCCTAAGTGATTTACTACCATCAAATTTCAAAACCTCACTAGGAAGCAGAGACTGTTATTTCAGGGCTTTCCCAGTCTTAGAGCCAAGAGGCCGTGCAACTGAATTTCCCCATCAGTGACAGCTGCAATTATGCACACAGTGGATACAAGATCAGCACTAGTGCACCAGAAGTGTACAGCCTTGCTATCTTACCACATAACTGTTTCTGTACCTCAGAGCCTTCAACAAAGTGATGCAGCTCTTTTAGCGGAGTACCAAAGCTACCAGCTGCTCACTGCCCGTGCAACTCGCCTGTGGTGTCAGACCCCCTCGGGCAGGCAGCTTCTTTGGAACATGGGAAGGAGAAACACCCCTCTTCCCAGCACTCACTGCTCATTTTTTGAGGAAAAAAAAATATTACTTAGATAATCCTTTAGCTTTCCTGCATCCATCTCCACCTACACATGTGGAAAGCAAGTTTAATCTTACAGGTGGATATGGTGAGTGTAGGTGGGCAAAAGCTCTGACCGACATTTAACAAAGCCCACAGGGGACAGCTGGATGTTAAAGGGCACAGCTCCTGTACTCTGGAACAGCACACCCCAGGGATCCACACAAACTTCAAGCTACAAAGAGGATCGCAGAGGGAGCAACACACGCATCTGCTTTTGTAGAACAGTGTAAATAAATGCATGAGGTAAGGCCTGTGGGGAGCAGCTGGGGTGGTTTAGTCTGGAGTAGAGGAGGCTGAGGGGAGACCTTATCGCTCTCTACAACTACCTGAAAGGAGGTTGTAGTGAGGCAGGTGTTGGTCTCTTGTCCCAAGTAACAAGTGATAGGACAAGGGGAACTGGCCTGCAGTTGTGCCAGGGGAGATTTAAATTGGGTATCAGGAAAAATTTCTTGGCCAGAAGGGCTGTGAAGCACTGGAACAGGCTGCCCGGGGAAGCGGCTGAGTCACCATCCCCAGAGGTGTTGAATGGTTTAGTGCTGGACTTGGCAGTGTTGGGCTAACGGTTGGACTCGGTGATCTTATGGATCTTTTCCGACCTAAATGACTCCACGGTCCTACGACAAAGGCACAGGCCGGGAGTGACCTGGGGAAAACCTGCAGCATTCCCACCGGTGCTCCAGGCAGGGCAGGGACCGCAGACACAAGTTCCAGCAGCGCAGCTGCCGCCACGGCCTCCCCGGGCCCTGCGGGGAAGCGGCCGCC